>Ga0222707_1000134_pt1 | contig 31321 bp, 48 predicted proteins | sample AntAcemetage1574_FD_179831 | JGI IMG/M metagenome (GOLD analysis project Ga0222707, IMG submission 179831) | Saline water microbial communities from Ace Lake, Antarctica - #1574 | ecosystem: Environmental > Aquatic > Non-marine Saline and Alkaline > Saline | place: Antarctica: Ace Lake...
CAGGAGTGGCCAAGTCGCCAAATTTGCGCTCAAACGTAAACGAACGACGGGTAGTGCCTGCCTTTAATACGTCGGTTGTCCATGAGCCACACATGACGGCCTCCAACAGCACGTCAAAGGCTGCGTACTCCAACTCAGAACTAATCTCACCGCCAATAGTTTTGTTGCCGTGTCTAAAGTCCTCAATCTGGCGGTCGCCTCGTAGCTTTTCGCTTTCGATTGCGTCCTTGGTCATTGCCATATTCGTACCCGTGTGTGGAACAGGTGTCCAAGTCGGTGTCGACGGCGTTGTGCCGTAGGCCGATTCTGCAACGTAGTGCAGTGAATGTTGTGCGCCGTTTGCGATTGCCATTTGAGTTACCTCGCTTCTGTGTAAGTTTGAAATGATACGGACACTGGCACAAAATGCCAAGCACCCTCAAAGATTGCAGGTGCAATCGATACGGAGCGCACCCGAACGTTAACGCCATTATATGACGCAACCGTCCCGCGCTTAAAGTGGTCTGCCACTGCGTCCACCACTGTTGTGCGACCGCTGTTGGCTTTGTAAACAACGTCAACCTGATAAATGCCGTTTGTCTCGTCTAAGCCGGTAGCACCTAAGCCACTTTGCAGCGTGTCAGCCGGTAAAAAACTAGGGCGCAAGTAAGTTGTGCCACCCGTAGGTGCGTATTCAATGTTAGGCCACGCAATAGGGTTGCCACCAGCCAATGCTGATAGGCGAGTGTCCAATGCGGCCTGAATGTCGTTAAAGTGCGTACTCATTGCCTTGCCTTATTGATTTCAAGTTGCACACGCTGCAAGTTAATACGCAAGAATCCGTTAGGCGCTTGCTTACTATGCGACCCATATTCTAAGCGCCGCGCATAAGGTAGGTTGTTTGTCAAATAAAAGGTTTGGCCTAGCTTTAAACCTTGCACGGTTACAGCAGCGTCATTTATTGAGCCAGCTCCCGTTCTGTCTAAGCGGCTTGTAGTTGACAAAACGGGCGACCCAATAGATGCCTGCCAGTTGCCGCGAAATCTACCCGTATCAACTGGGCTTTCCTTAATGATGCGCGACGACAAGCCAAACAATGTCCCTCGCACCTGCTTTTCTGTAAAGCCTTTGATGTTCAGCACTGCTTTGTCTAAGTCAGTTGCAAAGCTCATACGCGAACCTGTAAATTGCAGGCTACTACAACGTCAGCCGGTTTAATCTCAGATACCGATATAACGCGATAGGATTGGCTTTCAATGCTTGCCGTGTCGCCCACTGCGTATGCATGGCCTTCACACAATAAACGTCTGTCGTTTTGCTCAATGGCTTGGTCTGCACGCTCTTGGCTTGTGTACTCAAAAATACATGCGTACTTGTCAAATGTGGCTGTAGTTTGCGACACCGTGCCAGTCGCAGGGTTGTATGTGCCGTTTGTTGTGCGCGTAAATGTGTAAGACTTGCCAAACTTCTCTAGCAAAGCCTTTGCGTTACCAGCTAGCAGCGAGTAGTTATACACGGCTAACCATTCCCATCGGCCTAGTTATCTTGCCAAGCGCAAATGTAAGCGCAGGCGTAACGGTTCGGTTTGAACTGTTGTCCGCATAGGTCACGGAAATGTCGCCAACAGTCTCAGATGTAGTTTTACGAGCCTCAGTCTCGAATTGGCTGTACCCGTCTGCCTGCACCTTGGTCGCCTCGTAGGTGGACATTTTGACCTCTTTGGGTATCTCTGTCGCGTCGGCATAGTAGCCGTCAATTTGCGCTTCGGTTCGTGGCCATTGCAAAAACTGGTTTTCGTTGGCCTTGTTGCCAATGTAGGCGATTCGCTCTAGGTAGTCCATAGCACGCAAAATCTGTTGCTCGACCGTGGTGTCGTCGGCTGAATAAGTTAACCCGCGTGCGTCTGCCCATGCTTTGAACTCAGCAAGGGTAACGTAGCTGTTGGCGTTTTGCACCAGTGAGCCATCTTCCACAATCAAGGCCATGATTAAACTTTCTTGTAACCGCCCAAGGCGTAATTGGCAACTTCATCGGGGTGAACGTCGGCTGTCTTACCGTCATCGCGCACCATTTTTACAATCTTCACTTTTTCGGCTTTGGCATCTTTTTGGCCGGAGCCTTCATCGGGGCTTTGACTGGCGACTTGGGTGACTTCTTCTCGTACTGCTTTAGTGCTTTCGGCATTTTTTATTCCTCGCATAATTAATCCCAAGAAAGGGCTAGCCCCGAAAGGCTAACCCGTTTTGCTTTAGCCCAACAACACAGCGATGTGTTCAGGCTTCCATGCTTTGACACCCCATGAGGCGGCAACCTCAATCATTGTCTTGCGGTAGCCTTTGTAGACGCGGACTTCAAACACCATGCCGGTGAATGGGTCTTGAATCAACATAGAGTCGGTTGCAGTATCACCGCCATCTGGCACTGCTGGAGCGCGCATAGCAATTTCCAAAGCAGTACGGTGGAAAGCAACGTTTGCAGCGTAGTTGTTGCCAACCGTGATAGCCGCGTTGTCAGCCAGTGCGATGCGTGAGCCTGGAGTGCCGATTGCGAATGAGCCACCTGAGAGTGCTGAGTTCACAACATACTTGTTGGTGTCGCCGTTGAAGGTCAAAATATCACCAGCGATGATAGTGCCCGTGCCGCCGTCAGTAGCGATGCTTGTTTGGCCAACAGCGTGGGCCCCATCGTTTACCAAGTAGCTTGCGCCTGTACCTTTGGTGTGTGAGCGAACTTGTGCTGACTCTTTAATCATCAAGCCTTGCAAGTCAAGCAATGTACCCTGGCGCAGCATATCGATACCACCAGCTTCGTTTGCTTTTTGCAACTGGGCCAATTGACGCAAGTTAGTACCAGCCAATGTGCCCAAAACCATAGAGGCTTGGCCGTCATTGCTAGGCATACCGTTGTCAACCAGAATCTGGCGCAACTCGGCGACTTCGCTAAAGTTAGAACCGAAAGGCGTTGTACCAGCAGTACCAAAAGCGCGTGATGCGTTACGGTAAGCCTCGGTAGCCAAGTCAACTTCCATCTCGTTAGCTAGTGTACGCATAGCCTGCTTGATTTGGTCACCGTAAACAGTCTCAAAACCGATACCGTTGTTCAAATGACGCACATCTTCGCCAGTGTATGGAATCTGCACGGCGCGAGCCTTGCTGATAACCAACGTTTTGTTGTCTACGGTCTGGTCTGTACCTTCGGGGATAGTCATAGACTCAGCCACGTTTACAGCGGTAGCTGCGCGTGTGAATGAGGCACGGACATTATCACCTTTGGCGGCACGCTCAGAGCCGTTGGCATTGATTGTTGCTGAAGGGATGAAGCCGACTAACTCGCGGCCCACTACGTCAGCGGCTTTATAAATGTCCGCTGCAAGGTTGTCTAATACGTTTGCCATTTTGGTTTCCTTTAAAGAATGGTCAATCTGAAATTACTTTACCGCCATCTTTAACGAATTTGGCGCGTTCTGATTGTGCCATAACGTCAAAGTCTGAGCGACTAACTTGTTTTCGACCACCATCGGCTCCGCCTTGTGACCGTGAGGCTCCGCCTCCGTTTGCTTGTGACCCGTCCACCAGGAACGGGTACGCAGTTTTAATTGTAGCAGTCAAGTCGTCCAAAGTGGAAACTGTTAATTGACCGCTATCGTCTAGAACTTTAATCCCATCGTCCGTTAATGTCAAACGGGCTGTAATTTGTTGCTCAAGCAATGATGCCCGCGCCGTGTCTTTTGTCAAACCAGCGGCAATCTTCGCAGCGGTTGTTTTAATCTGTCCGCGCTTAATGTTGGTTTGCAATTCCTCCATCTTAGACTTTAACTGTTCGGCTTCATTCTTTTGTGCCTCAAACAATTGCTTGTAGTCGTTGCTTGCTTTAGCCTTTTCTTCGGCTTCTGTTTTAGCTAAGTTAGCAGCCTCGTCCCGTTCGCGTTGAACCCGCTTTTTCTCGGCTAACAATTCATCATTCTTGGCTTTTAAGCCACCAATGCTTGTTTCAATCTGCGCCTGAGTATGTGCAGTGACTGCCTCGGCAATTTTTGCCTTAACTTCGTCTGTTAGCTCTAAGTCTTTAAGAAAGTCCATTTTTTAACCTCTGGTCTAAATGTTGTGGCTCTGCCACGGTTACAAACCCGCATCCTCAAAGGCTTGCGGTTCTAATCGGCGCAGTTCATCAAGCGTCAAGGTCTGGCCTTGGCTATCAACAAACCGGCCAATACTTAGCTTGCCGTCGCGAAACAATTGACCGCGTGACATGCCTAATACTGAATCCTGAAAACTTGCTGGCTGGCGCTTTAGCCATTGCTCATAAGTCGTGTTAGCGCTGACTTGTTTAGCGCCTTGTGCACCCACTGCTGGCCGTTTGCCCGCTACCTTGCTACCCAAGTCAAACTTAGGGTCAACAACAGGGATAACCGTAGACCTACAGTTAAAGTGCGCTGGCGGGTACGGGCTTTCAGGCGCAAACGGGTACACCAATCCGTCGCGGTTCATGCATATAAGGCTTGTGCGTGCATCTAGTGTGGAAACCCACTCGTAGCCGTTGAATAGGTCTTGATTCTCAATCATCGTAACGTTACGGGCTTGTATAGACACGTGATTAGCAATTGTTCTCACAATAGTGCCTGCCTGGTTCTTTTGCAAGGGCGCTAACGTCTTAACCGCCGTTTGTATCGTGCTATTTGTGTCGCCCAGTGATATCCCGTCTCGTATAGCCTGGACTATTTGCTCAGACTTTTTACGGCCAAACACCTTCAAAGCATCGCGTATTGTGTAGCCCTCTCTTGGTGCAACGTTCATTATTGACGTAAAGATACTCGCCTCAAGCTGCGCCATGCTAGGCAATACGGCGCTAGTTCGCACTGTGTTGTCAAACATGGTTTTACTAAATTGGGCCTCATATTCGGCAAAGTCTAGCGCTTCCTGTATCACGGTTTCAGCCAGGTCGCCGTTTAATTGGTCAAGCAATAGCTGCAAGTCCATCAATATAGCCTGCTGCCTAGCGCGTGAAAGGCTTGTTAGCTCGTTACCAGATAAGCGGCCTGATACTTGCTGAATAAGAGATTCAATAGCTTGCGCCGCCTGTTGCTCACGGCCAGCCGCGTACATCTGCACAAATACTTGGTGGCGTGTTGCCGCGTCAATTAAAGCGATATTGCTTGACATTAAATCAGAGGGTTAGCCGTTCCGCGTTCTTCTTTAACCATCTCTAGCGTACGCATAGGGTCTACAACGCCTGCACTCTTTAAACGGTCGAATATGTCAGCCTCGCCAATAATATCTCTGTCTAACAGCGTGACCATAGACATAATCAATTGCGGGTCTACCGACTTGTCGTAAAACTCGTTGTTGATTTTAAAGCGTACATCGTCATTTACTGGCACACCCATAAACTCAGCTACCCAGTTAACGCATACCTCTAGCGCCTCGGACAGGTTGCCAACCAAGTCGCCCAACACGGAATTCTCAGAGGCAAAGCGTATACGCGCACCTTCTGCCGTCTCGTTGCCCGTGCGGTCAGTAATGATTCGCGCACCAATAGCAACCATCGCAAGCTCTTTAGACTTCATGGCCTCCATCACCAATTGATTAGGGTTTGCTTGTAGCAACGTGGCTGAACCTGTATCGCCCAGCACATGACCGGAGCGTGAGCCTAGCTTAATTCCTTGCGGGTTGTACTGCTGCCACTGCTCCATGCTTAGGCTATGCGTGATGAATAGGCTTGGCTGGCCAACAATAAAGCACGACTCCTCGTAATCGGCGCTGTTGCGGTAGTGCGCTAGGTTAACGTCGGCAATGTCAGCTAAGGGCGCTTCGTCAATCGTTGCGTCGTTGTTCTTAGCGCCTACAAATTGAAATGGAATTTCCCTCCAGCGTGAGCCGTCAGCCTTTGTTGGGTACGTTTCCTCGCTGTAAGCCTCATCTTCGCGATATAGCTGCGTGGTGTATCCGTCCTCACGTAAACGTAGCACGCGGTATTGCGGTTTTGTTGTGTGGTCAAACTCGTCACGCTGTGCGCTGTAGTTCTCAGCCAACACAACTTGTACTAGCAGGCGACGGCCATTCATGCTTTCAGTGCGCCAGTTAATCACCTGCTCCGCACCATAAGGAATGATGCTGGCCTGTAGGTTTAGCATTGCGACTTGTTCCGCGCTTAAACCTTCATCAGCACTTGGGTAGTCCACTAAGAAAGCCGTGCGGCCTGTTTCTAGCAGGTTAGACAGCTCGTCTTTAGCTAACTGCACCAATGACAAGCCGTCGCCTGTAGCGTCGTTCAGCAAGTAGCCCATTAAATCAGGCACTACAAAATCAGGCTGCTTACGGAAAGCCGCACCAATTAGCGCGTTTTTTGTCCGGCCTGTAAAGTTGGTATATACCGCCCGTTTGATATATTGACGGTAGCGGATTGTCTCCGTGCCCTTTGATTCCTCGCCCGATTCGTTATCAGGAACAGGCAAATAGGCGTGCTTTTTCTCTTTAACAGCCCGCGAACCTTTTACAGCGTCACGTGTGCGCGTCCAAACAGGTGCGTATTTAGCATACTCAGGGTGTTGCGTGCTTACTGTCATATTGTGTCCTTTATGCGTATTTTACGCACTTTACATAGCAAAGCCAAAGCTGACGTTGGCCACTGGCCGAATGATGGGCATTTCAAATGCTATCGGGTAAGTCGTTGCATCATTTTGGTGGTCGTTGCCGCTTGTCTTGTCAGGCTCGCCATTTTTGTAAACCTGCTGCTCTAAACTTTGTGCAACAGTAGGGCAAGCCTTGGTGCTAATAAATATCCGGCCACCCTCTAATGCCGCGTTCGTAGCCATGATTCTATCCCTAACGCTTGGGTTTTTGCTATTTACCCTAACAGTGAACCCCGCAGACTCCAACAAAGATATATCAGACAACGAGGCGTTAACCGTCTTGCGAGCCTTCCCGCTTGCGTCTGGGTATATGTAAATCTTGTGGCCGTCGTAACGTTCTTTAATGATTCGTATCATTTCTGGCGTATCGTACATATTGACCAACTCATCTACAGCGTGCCATTGGCTGCCACCGTCTCTGCGTACATACACGGTAGCCGCTTGCTTAGTTACGTTAAAGTCACACCCGATAAACAATGGTTCCGCTCCCTTTTCGTCTTTGCGTATAACCTCGTTTGTATTATGTGCCGTGCGGTTATAGCTGGCGTAGACTGTGCCACTGTTTAAGTTAACAAAGCTGCCGTCTAAGTACGCGGCTAACAAGTGCTCAGGATAGATTTCCCTCAGCCCGCTAATGTAATCGGGCGGTAGGTGCGGGTTAGACTCGGTTGGCGCTTGGATTATTTGGTAATCAGGCTTTGGCGTTTTCTTCCAAGTCTCATATACAAACCTAAAACCCTCTGGCGTAGTCGTAACCCCTACTGTATTCGTTTCACCGCTTAGTTTCTTTTGGCGGTTACGCGCTAGGATTTGCCGCCACACATAAGCCGCGTCATCTTTCTTCAGCGTGTCCAGCTCGTCGACATCAGCGTCGGCGTGCTCGTAGCCAACAATCCGGCTTGGGTTGTCCATAGAGCGAAAGTAAATCACCCCGTAGCCGTGTATGTCAATGTAGTTGCTAGGCGACTTTACCAACGTGTAAGCAATGCCCAGTTCGTTCAGCGTTGCCTCGAACCTTGGGAAAGCAATCATGCGGATTAAGTCATAGGTCGGCTCGTAGAAACCCCTATTGCATCCAGGATTACGCAACAAACCCAATATTGACCGCAAAACAGCCGCTTCAGTCTTACCTGCACCAAACCCAGCTACAAACGCGGGAAATCGCTTTGTCGCTGTAATGTATTCGTGCTGGGGTCTAGTTGGGTTTATTGTCGCCACTTGGTGTTATGTAGTTAATGTTAACCGTTGGGCGCGTGTCGGTTTGCTCTTTATCCTCTTTCCAGCCTGCTTGGGTCTTTAGGTAAAAGATGGCCGCCGAGATGTTGCCGTTTTGTGCTTGGCTAATAAGATTTTTGGCCACATTACCAATAGCTTTGGCCTTTCCTCTTTTATACGCGTCAAAAACCTCGGGCTGCCGGCTCTCTACTTCGCGCAAGGTTGTCTCGCTAATGCTGAAGTAATCAGCCATTTGCCCTTTAGACAATACAGCGGCAAGCGCTTCTACCTGCGCCACCTGTGTGGTATCAAACACTACTATTGGGCGGCCCCCACCATCGCCTTGGTTGCCTACCTTAGCCATTGGCAACCTTTGCCCTCGGGTCGACACCTTGCGCCCTTTTCCTAGCCCTTTCAGTCGCCTTTGCTTTTGAACGCAACAATTCGCCGTCTTTGGGCAAGCAATGTTGTAGGTTTGCTAAGGTGTAAAAAACCACGCTAGAACGCTCCCAATTACTAGCAGACGGCACAATATGGGTAACACCATGCGGTATATTTACGCCATCAATAATAACCAAAGCCCCATGTGTTTGGGCTAGTGCAAGCCTAAACTGCGGTATAACAAAGTAGCCTCCGCCAGCATTTTTCTTTGAAATAAGCACATTGCTGTATACCCCGCCATAATTAGCCGCATCCTTATGGTAACCAATAGCGAAATTTTTATTTACGTTTACCGTTGTAAATGGTGTCCCTGTTTTTTTCCAGTCGCCATGGATATTACCAACGAACTTTGTAAATTCTTCAGCAATTTCTGGGAAGTTCGTTTGGTAAACTTCCCAAAGGTATTTTCCAACTTTATTTAAACCGTTAAAAACTTCTGGCTGGGCTTTTGTTTGTGCAGAAAAACGGCAGTAGTCTTCCCTTAGTGCAACCCTTGGCAAAGCCCCGTATACCGCTGACATTTGGTTTACCCCTGATGTCCTAGATGACTTTGAGCACTTGGCTTTAGCCGTACAAGCACTAAGTAACGCTAACTGGTCGGGTGGCAACTTGCGGTAAGCACAAACTATTTTGCCGTTATGGTATATGTCACAGTCATAGTCTATAAGCGTATCATAGTGGCTGGCTTCTGGTGTTTTTCCTTTAAAGGCAGCGTAATCAAAGCCATGTTCAACGCCCTGTATCTTTACTACCATTTTGCAGATTCCTTACGGATAACGCCATAAATCAAACTTGAGTAGTCTTCAGAGCCTGTTGCTTCCAAGCCTTTGTCCAACATTTCTACTATTGATTGCAAGTCATCTTCGCTATAAGCTAACCGCAATATCTTTGTATCACCGTTTAAATAGTTGTCTAGCTTTTCTTCTGGCGTTAGCCCAAGGTCTATTTCTTTTCTGTCTAGTAGTTGCATTAAGTCATCGCCGAGGCCAAGTACGCCAATATCAAAATTTAGTTCATTTAGCCCATCAATTTCAACCTTTAGCATATCTATATCCCAACCGGCATTTAAGGCTAAGTTGTTGTCGGCAATGATGTAGGCTTTCTTTTGCGCTTCAGTAAGGTTTGTCAGCCGTATGCATGGCACTTCACCCAACCCTAGCTTACGCGCAGCCATAGTGCGACCGTGGCCAGCAATGATGCCGCCCTCTGCGTCTATCAATATAGGGTTTGTGAACCCGAACTCGCGTATGCTTGCGGCTATTTGCGCGACTTGCGCGTCTGAGTGCGTGCGACTGTTCCGCGCGTAGGGAATCAGCGCCTCAATGGAGACTTGTTCGATTTGCTGTTTTGCCATTTTGACCCACAAGGTAAAAATTTGCACTTACAGACTTAACCCACAAGGTTACGCCCAAGCGAGGCTATCTTATCACCATTTAACTTTGTCCGCCCAATATGCTGCGCTCATTTTGCCCTTCGCAATATTGTCAGCGTGCCTAGCCTTAAACGACGCGCGCCTTGCCTCGTCCGCTTTTGACTCGCCTTCCCGCTTAGGTGACCCGCTTACACCTTGCTGGCCAAAGCGGATTAGCTTCACATCTCCGCCAGACTTTGCAAGAACCGCATGGCTTTTCTCTGGATGGCTTGGCGTGCGCTTTGGCTCGTTGTACCCTTTAAACGTTTCTTTGCCTCGTTTGATGGTTGCCATTGTGTTTACCTAAAAAAAAACCGCTACGGTAGCGGTCTAAAGTCGCTACAAACGACTAGGAGAAAGAGCCTTCATTGTAACCTCTCTTTGAGCAATCGCCTAGCTTCTGCGTTGTAGTGCCTGGCAATCTCAACCAGACCTTCTTTGGTGTACTTCCTCAGCGTGCTGTCAGATTCGAGTAAGTCTAGCTGGCGTTCACCAATCCGCTCTAGAAGTCGCTTGCGATACTCAACAACGTTCCCGCCAAGCCAGTTATTGCAATGCTTGCATTGACCGTGTACGTTGTCCTCAACAAACCGCATATGTGGCGCTGAACCAACCGACCTGTAGTGTCCCGCGTCAAATGTGTTTGGCGTGCCTCCCAGGGGCTTGTCACACGATATACATGGCTTGCCTGTATCTCTGGCTCGGATGTACGAATTAAACGCAGCCTGCGCCTTTTTGACTAACTGCGGCTTGGTTTGCAGTGCATCTAACTTTAATTTTGTTACTTGCTTGTCTTTCTTGACTTTAACCGCCTTGACCAGTTGCATAGCACACGATGGGCTGCAACATGTCTGTAGCGGTCTGGCTGTTTGAAACGTATCTTTGCATACCTTGCACTTCTTTGCTTTCATTCACCCACCTCGAAACCTTTGTCTGTTGCCCAGCAAATGAGCCACTCTGTGAACTCGCTTGCCTCTGCCTTATTGAATTTGCGCGACTGTAGACCTAGTTGAACCACCCTTTGGCCATCTAAGCTGGGCGCTACCTTACCTGCTGACCTGCCAGTCTCGCTTGCCCATTGGTCAATCAAGAAACGCTTCCAGCTTTCCCCGTCCCACTTAGCCCCTGCGTGCTCAGCCTGCTTTGCAATTTGGCCAATAATTGCGTGGTACATCTCATTTTGTGGCTGGCTGCGAGTCTCGCTTGTGACTTCCAAAGTAAATTTCTTACCCCCCATAAAGTGGGGCTTCATCTTTTGATAAATGTCCGTTACCACCTGGTGCGCCTGTTGCGAGTTATGTAGCGTTATTTTCATTTTCTGTTCTTCTCCAATGTCATTAGCGCCCTTATATCATCCGCGTACTTTTGGCCGTATTTTTTAGCCAATTTATCCATAACACCTCTAAACCAATCAGGCGCTTTTTCAGCCTGACACTTATAGCTGTACACCAGCTCGCGAGCTAAACCCTTGTCAGCGGCCTGTTGCGACCTTTTAGACTCGATGCTTTGTTGCACTCGGCGCTCGGCTTGCTCTTTCTTTGTGCCCCAGGGGATTAAAGACAACGCTTTTGCTTTTCTGTAAGTTTTGAATCGACTTTAAGCTGATGGACATTTTGGATTCCATCACCGTTTAAATTCTTTGACCTAGCCTTGCCACCGACCGTTCCAGCTCTCGAACGTCTAAAACTGGTGTCATCGCTAATAATACTTTTACCAATAAACATTGTGAAGGCATTTGGTATTGGTTCTTTTTTCATATAGCAAGCCATAAGTTGAGTGTAATTAATCCGCAAGTGACAAGCCCAACTGCAAACAGAATTACAGCCACAACCGATAGTTTTACTAAAACATTGCGCCAGCGTTGCGGGTTTTGATGCTGGTAATTGATGTATGGCTCTGCGTCAATTGGTATTTGACTTGCCCTAACTCGTCGTTGTAGCCAAGCATTTGTTCTTCTAATTTCTTTTTCTGCGCTCATGTCTTTCTCCTTGGGTATTTATAAAAAACGTGGAAACCAATTACCTCTGTCATTTCCAACCGGCTCGCCCAACGAGGGTGGACAGCTAGGGTATGGTAGTGGGTTGAGTTTCTTGTGTTGTCCTTCAACCTGCCTGCAATTGCCTTAGCCACTACCCGTTGCACCTTTTGCGTGTACGCGACCAACCTTGGGTTCCGCGCTCTGTAATCGTTTGCCCAACTGAACTGCTTGCTTTGATAAACCACGCGGCAGATTGAGTTTGGCCAGCGCTTACTTGCGACTCGGTTTAAGACTACGTTAGCTACTGCCCTGATGCCAGCCAGACTTTCGCCACGTGCCTCGTAGTGCAGGTTGTCAGCCAAACACTTAGCCTGCTTGCTGTAAGGCACAGCCAACGCCAATGTCGGCAGCATCAACAAAGCCAGTAGTGGCTTAAGCACTGCCTCTTGCCATGATTGCAACTCGTTTCATCATGTGTTCTTCCCCTTCAGTTTGCTTTCGACTTGTCTTACAAAATCCATCAAAATTGCTGTTGAATGGTTGATTGGTTTTCCGTACCTGTGGTTGATAAATTCTTCTTCCTCAAGTACTTCCGTATCAGTCAGCCCAACCCAAGGTTTGTTGATGTTGTCGTGTTGACTCATGTTGTGGTCACCGCTCATGTGTTCTTCTCCTTATCGTTTATAACTTTTGCCTTATTCGACCTCAGTACATCGCGAACAATACGCTGCGACCTGTCTAGCTCACCCACCGTCACGATTTCTAATTGCTCGTCGTGTAATTGCATTGCCTCGTCCAATGTTTGCATCTCAGCACCCTTCAAGATGTAGTGGTCTGTCCTCATACCGCGTTTGCAGACCTCAAGAAGGGCGTCTAAGCCGTTTTTTGCAACAAAAGCATACTCAGTACCAAACCCCATCAAAACAAGCGCCTCGCACGTGTTTAGAGCGCTTATCAGTACATCCAGCTCTTTCCGTCTTGCCTCACCTTTGACAAGCATTGCCAGAGCATTGTGATTCTTCAACTTCAGGGTCAGCAGCGAGCCTTCGTGCTTCGCAACCGGTGTGATGCTTTCAATCACAAAAGCCAGTGGATTGATTAAGACGGGCTTGGGTTTGTATTTGGTTTGTTTTTTCATACTGTTCTTCTGTAATCTCACTAACAATGTACAACGCCTGGTTGATTATGAATACAGGGTAATCCCTACCTTCACGCACCAAATCAAGTATTTTTCTTGCTTGGTGGCAGTTCATTGCAAAGCTTCTTTAGCAAACCGTATGCTTGTTGGGTTTGTCTTTTCGCCGTCAGCGTGTCGTTGCAATATTTTCTTTGCCCAAGCCTTGTTGTCAACCTTTGAAGCCTTGGAAACTGATTGCTTTAAGTCTTGTAGCTTAGACAGCTCACGAGCCAAACGTTCTGGGTCTGCTTTTGGCTCTGGCAACCTTGGTGCTTCAGGTGCTGGTGAACGTCGGCACAGGTTTCTAAACTCAATGATGTTGGGCGCTCGCTCTGGCAGGTTTTCCAAAGCCCATGCCAACACTTCAAGCCGCCCACCGTAACCGCTTAACTCGTGTGCCCATGCTGTCTTTACATCAGCAAGCGGAACGTCAGACCACTGGCGGGACCATGCCGAACCATAAGTTGCGGCCAGGCGTTCAAAAAGCCTGTCAATTGCTTTGATTGATATACTCATTTCAACTCCAATACGCTAGTGTCAACGTCAATAAAAGATTGTGATTCTGTTGGCCACTGCCTGCCAGTCATTTCTTCCCAACGTTTCTGCTTTGCGAGCTGGTCACGCTCGGCAAAACTTAGGGTCTGTGCCTGGCTGCTTGACTTTTTTGCCACCCATATAGCCTTAAAAGACTTCCAGCCACGTATCACTGTTTCAGACAATGCATCTTCCAAAGTCCAGCCAGCCTTATCGGCTTCTTTTTGTATTCCAGCAACAACCAATTTGCTGACTGTCTCCTTTTTGCGTTTGCGGTGAGCAACAAATTCATCCCAAACTGACTGTGATACGCCGTCAGGCGGTGCAACGCTAGTTGCTGTCTTATCTTTGGTTATTGGTTCTTTGGTTCTTTGGTTATTAGGTTCTTGGTTAGCATCCAAAACAGGTTCGTTCGCAGTGCGCTCGTTATGCGTTCGCATAGCCTTCGCATTGCTCCACCTTGCGTTTGCACTGCCTCTGGCCTTTTCACTCTTTTGCTTGTAGCCATCAATCTCTCGGTCGCAGCGGTTGTGATGCCACTTGTCTACAGACTTATCAAAAAAATGCTTTAAGAGCAATCGCACTGTTTTTTCATCCGAACGCACTGCGAACGCAATGCTTTCTGGGTCATCATCGAACGGCGTTTCGTCTGTGTAATAAATCCACATCATCCGTAGGTATGTGGCTAGCTGGTAGTCATCAAGGTTGGCCGTATCCTTAATGAAGTCTCCAATATGATGTTGGTAGTAAAACATTAGGCGTCTCCAACTGCTTCAGTGTCAACTGGCTTGTCTTTATCAACGCCACGAAATGCTTCGTTTACAAGAAACTTTTCTTGTTCAACAATTATCCCAAACTGGTTGGCCGATAACCAAATTTCAACATCCTCGCCTTTATCGTTAGTTTGTGAAATCCTTATAAAACCATCTCCGTTGCCATAAACTTCTGTCTCAATCTCAGCCCTCAAAAACAAGCCCATGTCTAACTCCAAAAAGAAAACCCCTGAACACCAGTGGTACGAGCACCGGAAATTCAGGGGTCAGCCTGTGAAGGCTTATGGGTATCTGCGTCTCGTACACGCAACTCATAAACCGTCTCAAAATAAATTATAACGCTTTTTTGCGTTTCTTATTAGTCATTTCCGCCTGGCGGGTAAAGCTCTGAAATTAGTTTGTATCGCGCAGTTGTCGCGTCAGCAATGACAGCGTGCAGCCAGTGGATAGCCTCCTCGTCTGTAGCGGGCTTTCGGCTTAGTAGTGCCTCAAGGTCTTCAATGTAGTTTTTTAATGTAGTCATGCTCAATTGTGAGTACAGAAAATTATTTCCGTAAATAGGGGTAAACACTTAGATAAAACGTGTTTTTTCTGCGTTAAAATAACCTCGTCAGCAACACAAACAGGAGTTAGAAATGAAACAACTTTATTCGGTAAACCACCAGGGCGCTGAAAAAATAGCGGCCTTGGTCAGCAAGTTAAGCGACGCGTACATCGACGCAATGCTTGAGCTGGAGGAAGCAATGGAGTCTGGCAACCAGACAACAATTTTAATCAACGGCCAGGAGTTGACTCTTGGCGCAGAAGATTTTGACGAAATTAAAATCGCATACTAGGAGAAATCAAATGAAGCAAATTGCCAAGGCTTTTGTAGCCGCCAAACGTGCCTTTAGTCCTGCATTAAAGGATAAAACAAACCCGCACTTCCGCACCAAATACGCTGACTTAGGCGCTTGCTTAGATGCTGTTAACGATGCTTTGCTAGACCAAAACATCGCGCTCTACCAAGAAACGAGCGAAGACAGCACCGGCGTGACAGTTGAGACTGTTTTCTTGCACGAATCAGGCGAGACGTTTCGCGGAGGCAAACTGCACGTGCCGGCTAGCAAGCAAGACCCGCAGGGTTACGGCTCGGCTCTTACATATGCACGCCGATATAGCGTAATGGCGGCCTGCGGTATAGCAGCAGAGGATGACGATGGTAATGCAGCAGCCAAGGCGAAAGCAGCAGCGGAAGCAAAGGCAGCAGCAGAAGCAAAGGCAGCGGCTGATGCAAAGTTGGCTCGCAAATCTGTAAATCAAATCAGCGAGCAAAACCTGAATTTAGCGCTCAACAGCGTTGCACACGCCCAAACGCTTGATGACCTGAAGAACGTTTACACCGAGGCAATCAAGTTTTGTGGCGCAGACGATGCAGCCAAGGCTCACGTTATTGCGTCAAAGAACCAACGCAAAGAGGAATTGTCAGCATGAGCGAACAAGGCACAAAAGAATGGTTTGCGAACCGCTTAGGCCAAGTTACCGCCAGCCGTGTAGCTGACCTCATGGCCAAGACCAAATCGGGTCACGCGGCCAGCCGCGACAACTACATGGCGCAATTAGTGTGTGAGTTAGTTACCGGCCAGCGCGAGGAGTCATACAGCAACGCATCAATGGCTTGGGGTAATGAGCAAGAACCTTTTGCACGCGCAGCATACGAGGCTAAGACGGACGTTTTGGTTGACGAAGTAGGGTTCATACTCCATCCGACAATTGCAGGCTGTGGAGCTTCACCTGATGGCCTGGTGGGTGACAGTGGCTTGGTTGAGATTAAATGCCCAAACACCAACACCGCACTAGAGGCTTGGTTGAAGTGGGCGGACGACAAGAATCCGGTAGCTAGCAAGTACAACGTTCAAATGCAGATGCAGATGGCTTGTACTCAGCGCAAGTGGTGTGACTACGTTATCTATGACCCTCGAATGCCCGAAAAAGCTCAGTTGTTGGTGGTGCGCGTAGGCCGTGACGATGCTTTTATTGCAGAGATGGAACTGGAAATAACACGTTTCATTGAGGAGTTAAACAAAAAAGTTGTCAAGCTCAAAGCAGCAATGGAGGCATTATGACCGCAATTTATAAAATCCAAAAAGACTTAATGTCTGGCAAGTCGATAACATCGTTGCAGGCTTTAAATAAATACGGCTGTTTTAGACTGGCTGCTGCAATCCATAAGTTACGCAAAAATGGAATGTCAATAAAGACAGAATACGTCACACAAAACGGCAAAACGTTTGCAAAATATTTTTTAACTACAAAGGACTAATCAAATGGCATATGAACAACGCGACAACTCAGGCTCACTTTTCAAAAATGACCGCAAAGAAAAAGAAAACCACCCAGACTACAAAGGCGCATGCATGGTGGGTGGTGTTGAGATGTGGATGAGCGCATGGCTAAAGACTGGTGCAAACGGCACTAAGTTTATGTCGTTCAGCTTCCAACCCAAAGACCAGCAGCAGTCTGCAACGCAGCAAGCACCGGCGCGTCAAGCTCCACAGGCAGAGCCTGACTTCATAGAAGACTTACCGTTTTAGGAGGTGGCTATGTGGCCTTACATATTTGTTGGCTGGATAATATCCGCGTGGCTCACGCATATCATCACCTGCCTGCTGGATGGCTCATGGGGCTTTTTAATAGCAGGTGCGCTGTTGTTCCCAATCGCTTGGGTACACGGCACGCTAATCTGGTTTCAATAAAGGTAAATAATGGAAAAAGAACTTAAAGAGTACGTCAGCTTGCGCGTACCAAAGCCACTGCACACCAAGCTGGTTTCCCTGGCAAAGCAAAATGAGCGCTCGTTGACTGCTCAAATCGTGTTTTTGCTCAAAAAAGCAATAGGGTAAACACCTAGAAAAATAACTTAATAAACCTCCTGTTTGTCCTGCATTTGTGTGTAAAATAAATACAGGACAAACAAAAAGGAGAAAGCAAAATGGACTTTGATAGTCAAGACGAATACGAGGAATACCTAGATGCTCGTCAAGAGCGTGACGACTGGGAACACGAACAATACGACATTGAGAAAGACCGAAATGAGCAATAAATTTTTAGCCAGCCTTGGATTATCTTCTTACATCGAACTTGCAGTAATTGTCGCTGTATCAATTGCCGTTGCATACGGCCTGCTTTTGGAGTTGTCAAAATGAGCGCAACAGGACACGTAAACCCGACTCGCTACACGGGGAACTTTAAATCTACACTAGAGCCACGCGACTTCAGTTCAACTCCTGTTCGTGCTGGCAGCGAGGAAAACCTAGCGTTCCCATCTCGGGTTGGCAGGTGGTTGTTTTACCGTGATGGACGCAAGGTGCTTGTGAAATGATTTACAACACAGGAAAAGTGCGGATTGGCCTGCACTACACGCAACCAGTACGACCTGCGGATATTGGCCGTGACATGATGCTCTTGCAGACAGCGTTATTGGCCAAACCAAAGACGCTGTGGCAACGCATTGCCCGCTGGCTGGAAATTGCTTTATGAACTGCCCAGAATGCAATGGATGGTGCGAGGTCAAAGAGACTCGCCAGCGTGCAAATGGGTCGACATACCGGCGTTACGTGTGCGCCAACGGTCACCTCTTTTCAACAAAGGAAGTGGTCGTTGCAGGTCGGTCAAAGAATCCCGTTAGAGTATTGAGTGCGGCCGTTAACCCGCCGCGCAGTAAGAGTCTGGCACTTTAGGTCTGCCGCGTCATAAGAACAGTGAACCCAGCCTGAATCTGGGTCGCCGTTATAAAACTCAAGTATCAGTTGGGTATAGGTTAACGAGTCTCGGATGTATATAGCTAACTCGCGATTGTCCATGCCAAGCGCCTCAAAATCGGCTGCGTAGCCAAAACAGTGATGCGAGGTAGCGCTGCCACCGATTGCTTTATTTACCTCCGGCGAACGGTAGCCGCTTGTAACAATGACTGGGCCAAATTTGTCGCGCAAGGGTTGCAGGATGTTGTCAGTCAATGCTTGCAGCTTTTCAATGACAAGCGCTGATGGAGTGTTAAATATGCCGTTGCGAGTTGCCGCCTCAGACTTAGTGAGTTCGTTCAGCGAGAAGTTTGCCGACAGCTTCATATAAAATCGTCTTTCTTTATTTCTATGCAGACAAGTTTAAAACTTGCAACATCTAGGTCTGTTGCCAGCTTCTGTCTGACCGCGTAATTCGTCGTCTCGCACTGGCTGGCTGTCGCTGTTAAGCTGCCGCTGGCAAACCCGCAATTGCCGCCACTGAGACAAATAAAAACAACAGGTAGCCAGAACGACATAACGTACTCCAGATTATTTCTTTGCTTTCATGTCAATGATTTTTTCAAGCGTTCGACCGCCAAAATAAAACGACATGATTAGCATCCCCCACTGGCCAAGCAATTCAATGTAGGCTGAATTTGCGTCAAGACCAAAAGCCGACATCATGGCGAACGTGAAATATCCCACTAGGATGGCTAGGAGGGTCATAGGGCGTATATTCTTTGACAGCCAACTGTCACTACCCATATCGGCTTTCAGGCGCTCTGTGAGGTTTCCTTGCTCCGTCTTGTACAGGTCGGTTTCGTTTGCCATCTTTGCCAGCTCACCGCTTTGCACAAGCGCTGCCAGTTCTAGCTGTGCCTTAGCCTTGGCCGTTGGGTCTGGGATGAGTTTGTCAATCAGCTTGCCGCCAATTTCAAGTAGTCCAGCTAGTGCAATCATTTTTTTGGTGGCTTTTTGTTTTTGGCTTTTCGCATATTGCGAACTGGTAGTGGTCTAGTCATTAGAATCGCCCTTTCGTTTAAGTATAAAAAGATAAGGTTAAAGTAAAGAATTTAGCAACCATAATAATTAGATTATTCATCCCAAGTCAATACGCCCTCAATCACCATCCCAACTGAAGAAGTGTTGCTTTCAGTTCTTGACCTCCATTGCACGCTTGTTTTTTCCTCGTATCGAAAAGGAACAGTTCTAATTGCCTGATATCGCTCAAAGTATGGCGATTGCAAAACACTGTATGTTACTAAAGCCACGTTTGCTTGCACGCTGTAAGTATTGAAGTTGTTATTTCCACCGCTTTGTTGTGCAAAACTGTTGACTCTATTCAGGTGGAAAGTCCGACCTGCTGGAACGGTGTACTGAGACATTTGAGTTTGACCAATGGCTGGCAGTATCTTGGCATATATTACACCGCCGTTAGTTGCCGTTATTGCTCCCGCGTTTGTAACCCGCAACGGGTTGACAGCAGACACTCGCATATTGTTAATCCGAAGAAATGCATTAGTCGTGCTAACAGGTGTCGTCCCGTCTATATTGATAATTTCTGTTAGCGCAACATAGTCAGCGCCTGCGCCAGTAATTACAACTTGCAAACTGGTGTCATCAAGCTCACTGTCGCTGACCAAAGTCATAACAACAGCCGAAGCTGGGTAGGTGTAAGCAACAGGGTTTTCCCAAATGCAAATAGCCTCCAAGGCGACAACCGGCTGGTATCCAAAGATATTTAGTTGCTTACAGTTGTTGTACCTGTTCCTAGCAACGTCAAAGAAAATGCTGGAGGTTTGGTCGTGTTCATCAAGTTGGTAGGCCATCAAAAAGTCCCCTTTTTTACTATTACCCAAATAAGGCCAACAACCACCACAAGACCTGTTAGTACGGCTATGCCAATCAGTATGCCGTTTATCCAGCCCCAGAGCTTCTGCCTGCGTTTGTATATTGCCAAGGCTTTGTCACGTACCTCTTGCTCACGCTCGCGTTTTTTTAAAGACTGATATTGCAAAAAATCATCGTATAGTCCTGGGCGCCCTGAGTAGATAAGCATCTCTTTTAACTCAGCCTCAGCTTCACGCAAAGATTCCATCGCCCAAAAAGCATCTGAATCACTGCCCTTGCTTGATGCCTTTTTTGCAATCTCAGCCTTGAGGCCAAAATACTCACCAAGTTTTGATGCACATGCCGCTAATTCAGAACCATTTTTTAACGCTGTTTTTACCGCTGCAAAGCATGCATTAGCCGCAGCAAGCTCAAGTAACACGTTAGCTCATCTTTGATAATACGGTCAACAGTAGAACCATAATTGTTCCGGTTGCGGTAAGCAGGATGGTTTCCAACCTCTTGACGCGCCCAAACAAGTCTTTAAACTGGATACGCACCTCAGTCTTGATTGCAATGACTTCTTTTTCTAGAGCATCAATCCGGCTGTGCGCTGTGTCGACGGTGCGTTCCATGTTCTGCTCGCTAGTTAATTGTCAATTATAGTGGCTTCCCGTTAACTTACCAAGGCTTGCCGGAGGCCGCCACAGGGTTCTTTTGAGCTTCAATCTGAGTTGCCACCGCTGCTTCAGTAGCTGCAACAGTTTCTTCACCCATCGTTGATTTAACCCAGCCAATTGCTTGCTCCTCAGTTATGTCTTCGTAAGCTGTTGTTACAACACCTTCTAGCCCGATAGAGCCGTATGTGTTGCCCCCAAACTCACCGTCAACGCCAGAGCAAGTCCAGTGTGCGGTAGTTACAAAGCCGTCAGATGTACGGCGCTCAAGTTGTGCAATATTCCATGTAGTCATTTTAGTTTCCGGCAGCAGCTTGTAGCGGGGTTAAATCTTCATCCGTCCAATAATCCTTAGCGAGCATACCGACGAGATGCTCTTGATTGCGTGCCAAGCGGTCTGTTTCTTCGTCATTCAAAGCAGGTTTTGCTTTTAGCGCGTTGATAAGGTTCACACTGTCCATAGCTGCGGAGTAGTGCTTGGCGATTTGCTCAGGTGTGGTTTCAATAACGTAGTTCTCGTCGATTTGCTCAGGTGTAGTTTCGATAATCATGAGTTGCTTTCTAATGCCGTTAGGCGGGTTGTGAGTGATTCGATCAGGGCTTGTTGTTCTTGAATAGCCTTGACAAGCACTGGGATTAAAGCGGTATCAACCATTCGCAGTTTGTCTTCATCTTCGTTATCCACGATGACAGGGTTAGCACCTTCTAGCTCTAGCACGTCTTGGGCTTTAAAGCCGTAACGCACACCGCCATTGGTTTCTTCAGAGTCCCGTGCAGTGCGAAATTGATACTCCGTAGGTTGCAGTGCTTTGACAAACTCAAGCCCGTGGGGAACGGGTGCAAAGTTAGTCTTGTCGCGAGCGTCTGAAACCACTGTCCATGCCACTTGGATGTAGGCATTGGTGACACCCGTCGAACCCATGCAAAAACGGTTATTTTCGGTCGTTGGGTTAAAGACTGGGACGAAACCGCCTGCTGAATTTAATGGGTTGATTGCCGTGTTTCCGCTACCCGTGGTGTTGTTGTTGAGTGCGCTCACACCGTTAGCTACGTTGCTGCTGCCCGTGGTGTTGTTGCGAAGTGCGCTCTGCCCGTGGGCTGCGTTGCTGCTGCCCGTGGTGTTGTTCAGGAGTGCATAGAGACCGTTAGCTGCGTTGCTGCTGCCCGTGGTGTTGTTCAGGAGTGCTTGAAACCCGCTAGCTGTGTTGTTGATGCCGGTGGTGTTGCTTTGGAGTGCGCTCGTCCCGTTGGCTGTGTTGCTGTTGCCCGTGGTGTTGCTCAGGAGTGCGTTCACCCCGTTGGCTGTGTTGTAATTGCCTGTGGTGTTGCCGTTGAGTGCGTTCTGCCCGCTAGCTGTGTTGAAGTTGCCTGTGGTGTTGGTCAAAAGTGCGTCACGTCCGCTGGCTGTGTTGCTGCTGCCTATGGTGTTGCTCTGAAGTGCGTTCACCCCGTTGGCTGTGTTGTAATTGCCTGTGGTGTTGCTCAGGAGGGCTTGAAATCCGTTAGCTGCGTTACTGCTGCCAGTGGTATTTGCATTCAAAGCACCCGAACCCACTGCGGTGTTAGACGTTATTGCCCCAGCGCCTTTTCCTACTCGTACACCTGACAGGGTTGCGTCGGCTGTGGAGGAGATAGCTCCGGTTACTGCCAACTCCCCAGAGTTCACAGCAGCCAGCGTAGAGGTTCCTGATGCCGACAGCGTGGTAAACGCGCCAGATGATGCGGTAGAAGCACCTACGCTTGTGCCGTTAATCGTGCCGCCTGTAATTGTGACGCTTGCCAGTGCGTCCGCTTCTATCGCGTTATTTAGCTCTGCACGAGTGATTTTCTTCATCGACGTGGCAGAGGTGTCATACACCAAGAAAACGTCGTCAGCAGCCGTTGCGGAGCCTGTAATTGCACTTAGCGCGCCAGGGTTGACGTTGGCCAGCGATTCTTTGGCTAAAGGGTAGCCGCCAGCTAATGAGCCGTCATGTATGACCGCTGTGTCTTTTGTAGTGTCAATCGTTACCTCACCCTCAAGGCCGGTAAATACTGCGTGTTCGGCCGTTGTGCCTCGGCGATGTTGTACTGCTGTTGTCATTATTTACTCCGGCAATGTTGGGAAAGTTACTGATACGGGATAATCTGTTTGGGTGGTTATGTCACGCAAAGACTGCCTATATATTTTGTATTTTACGCTCGTCGCATCTGGCACGTCAGGTAGTTGGCTCCAATCAGTGGCCATTAATAAAATCAGTCTTTTAGACAATATTTGTGATTCTGCCACCTCTGTGCTGAATACCCACATAAGATACTCGTAGCTCCATTTATAACCGGCTCCAGGCATCTCTGGTATATCAACAAACTTACCATCAAGGATGTACTGATTATTTTCAGGCCAGCCCAAAAGGTAGCCTTCATCACCAAACAGCGCTTTGATTTCAGACAAGGAACAGTCGTGACGAGTAATCGACCCGTGTTTTGTGTAGGTTGTGAACTTCATTTAAAAGTCTTAAATATTGTTGAGCTTATACGAGCACCTCGCTGGCCACTCGCGTTGTAACCAACATTTGTAAAAGTTGTAAGAGGCCTAAAATAAGTGGCAACAGGAAATGAAACAGTTTTAGTTGTGTACGTTTGGAACTTAACACTTCGTGACGCACCAGCAATTAGGTTTGTTACAGTAAAATCTAAAAGAGCAGTTGGATTGTTGTTTGAAAACAATTGAAATCTTGCAGTTGACGTAGCTGTAAAATTACCAACATACTCCATATTTATTAAAGCTAATACAACGCCGTCTTCTTCCATCAAATAATAATGGTAGAAACTTGGTGTTGTTGTGTCAAAATACTCAAACTCTTGAGTAGTCATCACAGAAACAGCATTGTTTTGTATCTTTAAACTGCTTACTGACAAGTCATCAATTTTTGCGGTAGTAATTGATGCATCCGCTATTTTTGCAGAGCTTATTGCCGCATCTTCAATCTTGGCTGTTGTAATTGCGCCGTTTGCGATTTTTGCGTTGGTTATTACAGAATCATTAATTTGAGCTGTATCAGTAATAATCCCTGACGCGGCTATCAGACCGCCAGTAATCGTATTGGCCGCTATTCGGTCACCCTGTATGTCGCCAGCTTTTATTTTTGCGCTTGTAATAGCCTGCGCGTTTATCTTTTCAGACGTAATTGCATTGGCCGCTATTTGGTCAGCACTTACAGCGCCAGCCGCTATTTTTCCAGCAGTTACCGCATTTGCCTCTAGCTTGTCACTCACAATAGCACCGGCTGCTATCTTGCCTGCCGTGATTGCGTTAGCCGCCAGCTCATCCGTTCCAATCGCGTTAGCTTGTATCTTGTCCGCGCTGACTGAATCAGCCGCCAGTTGCGTGGCCGTTACGCTACCCGCCGCAAGTTTGGCTGTAGTAATTGCACCAGACTCAATCTTGGCGCTTGTAATCGCGTTAGCTGCTATTGTGTCGGAGGTCACAGCACCAGCAGACAGTTTGGCGGTTGATACGCTGCCAGCCGCTAACTTAGCAGTTGATATTGCTCCGTCTAATATTTGCGTACCAACAATTGAGCCGGTAATCTTTGCCGCACTTAAATCTGCGATTTGCGAGTTTGTCAGCGTGCCAGTTATTTGAGCAGCAGTCAGCGATGCAATTTGCGCCGCGCTTAGTGTGCCGCTTATATCTGTAGAGTTAACAGCAGCAGTCCAAGCCGTTCCCGTGTATCTATACAGCTTATTGTCAGTGGTTAGAACAGCAGTGCGTCCAGCAAAGTTATCACTAGACGGCAAAGCTGATACGACCTCGACAGGGCGCAAGTCTTGTGCAAAGTTGCTGGCTGCTAATGTTCCATCAATGTCAGCAGCTAAAGTGCCGGTGACCCAAGCCGCGCCGTCATAACGATACAATTTGTTATCAGTTGTTAGGAACACAACCTTTGCGCCTGTGTAACCCGTTGGGCTTGGCAGCTCGGCAACCACCTTTATCGGTTCGATGCCAGCGGCAAATGAGGCTTCATCTACAGAGCCAGACGTAATACTAAAAATGTCATCAGTCCATGCCGCGGTGGACGCATCCCATCTATAAAGTTTGTTTAATGTTGTTTGGTATTTAATCTGACCGTCAAAATCACCCGTTGCTGGCAAGGTAGCAACAGGCTCAATGCCGTATGCGCCTGCCTCGGAGAACAGGTTAAGCACCTCTGCGCTAAATGAATCGGAGTCTATAAACTGGGTAGTTGCTGAGACGCCTGCGCTGAACCCGCTAGTGTTGCCAGTTCTATCAACCGCTTTTACCCAGTAGTAACGAGTGACATTTATACCCAGTGGCGAGTCAATGTAAGTTGAGCCGCGAATAACTGCAACACGCGAAGAAGTTGCGCTACTATTTACAGTGTTGCTGTAAACCTCAATATAATCAAAATCTGCAACCGTCGGGTTTATCCAAGTTAATGCGATTTGCTTGTAATCACCAGATGCATTAACAACGCTTGGTGGGTTTGGCGCTGTTTGGTCGCCGTATGTAATTGCGCTAGCAGATACAAACCCACTTTTTGAACCAATGGCAGTTACCGCCCTCACTCGAACTGAATATGTAGCCCCAGCAACAGCGCTGTTGATAACATAGTACGGCTCAGACACAAAAACAGAGTTATAGTTTGTTTCCGCCGCCGCTGTTGCGTCTGCAATAGAGCCATAATCAGCACTGCTATCTGGTGAGCCAGTAATTAGGCCGTAATCAGCGGAGGCTGTGCCCGCATCATCAATTAAACCCCAATCGAAGTTAGATGCCCCACGGATGTATTGAACTTCATATTGGCTGACAAAAACGTTACTCGAAGCACCCCAAGTCACTAAAACGCCCGCCTGTGTTGTTCCGTCAGCAGCCACAACGCTTGTTGGCCCAAGGGTTAAACTTTCTGGTGGCGATACCGCAAACGCATCTGGCAGGGTAGATTGAGCGCTTACCGGCTGCTGTTTGTCGTTTACCCAAGGGTAAACTGCTGCGATATGCTCACTCAAAGAAGCCGTAACTGTCCCGTTGTAATTTAGTGATAAACGAGTTACGCGAAACTCTTTTTCATCCCACCCTGGGGTTGGATGCGTAACCGTAACAATATCACCAACAACGCAAACAAGCGCTTCAGATGTTGCTTCAAGCTCTACAGTCATGCCTGCAAGCCTTGATGCTAGACACGCGGTTTTTGCAATGTTGCGCGCTTGGTAGTAGTTTGTAACTGTTGTAAGGTTTAGCTCTGTAGACAACTCTATGTTGTTGTCAGCGGATAGGTAAGCCGTGTATTCTGTTGAGTCAACTTCCGGCCAAATTACAGCGTCAGATTGCCAATTCGCTTCAGGGTTAACAAACTTTGCAGTTACTCGATTGTATTTTGATGACTTGCTAGAGCCACTCAAGGCAATTCCGCCGATTATGTTGTCTATCGTAAAGTCAAAAGTGCTGGCCTTGTCTTTTTCAATAAACAAGCGATACTGGCCGTTTTGGTAAGGCATGATGCCTTGCATACCAGATAGTAAAACCTTTACGTTATCGAATATGTTTTTGTTTGTAAGTATTACCGCGTTGCAAGAAAACGCCTTTACATCGTCACCGCCATCGTATGATTCAACGTTAACGTCGCAATCAGTTGCAGCAGCACCAAAAGATACATCATCAATAACGGTTTCTAGCAAACCTTTCCCGTACCTCGTGTTCGTAAGGTAATCTCGCAGGCACAAAGCAGGGTTGCTTGAATAACTCGTCGATGTTGTGCGCGGGTCATAAACTTTACGGCCTTGCACGTCAGCCGTGATTGTTGGGATGCCACTAAACACGTCTGCGTTGTAAGTTAAACGCACTCCAAGGTAAGCAATCCCACTTAGCTTGTCAGTGCTTTCCCAACTTGGCGCGGCAAGTAAAACGCTGCTGGCTGTTTGTGAATCTGCACCTGTTTTTTTGTCAATTAAGACGTGTCCAAAGTGTTTGCTCCCACTTGTTAACAGCTCGTCATTTATGTAGACGTCGCCAATCGCCTGCACTTCGCCTTCTGCTAAAACTAAACAGATGTACAAAGAGTAGTTGCTAGGGCCGCTTGTTTCAACAAATACGATAGTACCGCCTACCCTGCGCTCACCGTAAATAACAGGTATTTGTTCAATGTTTGACTGTTTGTTTACCAGTGCACCTCGGGCCTCTTGCTCTAAGTTTGGCTGTTCTAGTTGCGGTATAAGCCAAGAAATAACGTCGCCAATGACGTTAGATACAATGTTAATCGCTTTCTTAACAAGTCTGGTGATTGACCTAACGACACGGCTCATTAGGTCACCTCTTTAGTCATAACAGTAGCCATAGTCTTGTATCCAAACTTGCGTGCAAAGGTTTTAGGGTTTCGTTGTGTGGCAAACAGAATATGAGTGCAATTGTTAGCCTTGGCAAGCCTATTAAATTCAGCGTCCCACCATAGCCCATCACCGTAGCACTGAATGATTGTAAACTGCTGGCCGTCTATTTGGTAGCTTGCAAAGCCGTGCTCGTTTTCAATGTAGTTGTCAGGCTCTATAGTGTCGTCGCCAGAGCGCAGCAAATAATCAACGTGGCTGGAGTTTACGCTTTGCCCCATTTTATATCTTTGATGCTGTTGGCAGCGTACCTAAACCCCGTATCGGCTGGAAAAAAGTATTGCTGCGAGTTTGTGTTGGTCAACCTTCCAGCTTTACGCTCAAAGTCTGCCCAATGCGAGGCGCAGTTAAGCGTAATTACGGATGAATCTTCAGAGTCTTGGATTGAATAGCCTGTTATTTGCCCGTCAAAGGTAATAATAGCATCGCCAATAACCTCGCCAGCCGTGTCTAATACAGCCTTCCAAAGCCTAACCCGCCGGTTAATGTACTCTTGGTTTAAGAATATGGATACATAGCTTTGCTCTACGCCTGAGAGCCTGATTTGCACACTACCCACCCGCAGGTCTTGCGTCTCTTGTGGTTGGCCAATGCTTAACAAATGGCCGACCGGCAAAAATGTATTGCCGCCGCTAACTACCGCATGGAAATTATCAGTTATGCGCTGTGTTGTTGCAAAATCAATTTGCACTAGGTGGCACAGCCGTATTGCGTCAGACTGTAGCGCAGTGATGGTTGAGGCATTTATTGAACGAGTCACAGCACTTCTTCCATATCCACCTCGTAGGTGTAATACTCAAATTGGCTTAAAGAATAAGACTGCACATCGTTGGTCATTCGCATGGTAAACGATACGTTGTTGTATGTCATGGTTTCATTATCGGAAACGGCACTTACAAGGGCTGGCTCAATACTAATATCGCCAGCCCCGTTGCGGTCAGCCGTAAGCATATAAACCTTGCCGTGCCCAAACTTAACAAAGTCGCCAGCCTTTATGTCACCTGTAAAACCGTCTACAGGCACGCTATTGGCGCCTGCACTGGTTGCCCCATTAACTAATGACGTACCAGTCGCAGAGCCGCTTGTAGAGCCTATTACAGGTGGCACAATGCCAAACGTGCCCAACATACCCTGCTGAGACGTTACAAACGCAAACACCGGCTGGAATTCAGCACGTGTCATTGGGTTGTACTTGGCGCTAAAAGCCCACTTTTGCCCGCCAATAGTGCGAACCTGCACGCGACCGCTAACAGTGGTGCTTTTTACGTTGTTGTGCGTGCTTTTTAAGTTGATGGCCTGGAATTCAGGTGTTGTTGGGTATGTGCCAGCCATTATGCAATTGCCCTCCGGCCTTGGTCGAATAAGGCGGTATTTATCATGTTGACGATTTGACCACGCCGTGAATCCAGCAAGTCGTCAAACCCTTGCGCGTCTACAGTGCTAATTTGAAATGTGATATTAGCCTGCTTTACGCCACCAGAATCACCACTGCTGCTATTGCGTATCTTTTCATTTGTCGTAATCCGGCCACTGCTACCCATTGTTAATACCTCTGGGCCACGCTCGCCAACCACGTAGGACTCGCCATCACGCACCTGTCCGCCTAATGCACGGCCTGTTAGCGACTTAGCCGCATAGCTGACACCAGCACCCAATATTAAGGCAGCGGCTCCTGCGCCCAATGCAGGACCGATAATAGGAATACCCGCTAAGGCCTTGTAAGCACCCATAGCAGCCGCATAGCTGTCGGAGACAATCTTAGCCGCGTTCTGTCGTTTCTCAGCACTAGCAAGGTTTACAGCCAGCCTGTAGGCGGTCTTTTGCTTTTCGCTTTTGCCCTGCAGTAAGATATCTTCAAAGGCCAGTAACTGGCTAGTAGTCTGTGCAGAGCGTGCCCTATCTTCTTCGGCTGACTTGTCTTTAATAGCCCTCAACTTGTCCTGGCGCTCCAATTCCAGAGCTGCCATCGCTTCATTTACTTGTTGGCCAGTTAGCAGTGTGCTGTCGAGAATGATTTGTGAGCGCCTTTCGTATGACATACGAATCTGCTCCTCCTCGGACATTAGGCTTTCGGCAATCTGCACGGCACGCTGGTCGGTAGCTGCTTGCTCGGCTTCTGCTTTGCGAGCTTCACCGTCAGTAATCTGCTTTATTTTCTCATCAAGCCTGCTCTGGTCTTGTGTTTTTCTTTCGGCGTTCTGTTCTTCTATCTTCTTTTGCTTTTCGGCCTCGACTGTGGCTTTCTTAATTGCCTCTTGCTCGGCTGTGTATTGAGCCATGCGTTGTGCCGACAACAATATTGATTGCATCTGCGTTGCGTTAGCCCCCATTTGAACAGCTTTGTACTTAGCTAGTTCAATAGTGTTTAGGCCAATCGTTGCCGCCTGCTCTTGCATACGTTCAACGTACCGCTTGATATCTTCAATTTGCCGTTTTGTCTCTGTGGTTTCCTCTTTTTTCTTGCCAGTAAGCAAGTCGACCGTGTCGTTAGCCTTAGCTATTTTCTTCTCGTAATCCTCAAGTGCCTTTGCCAAGTCTTCAGTTATTTTAGTTTGTTCTTTTATGCGGTCTGCGTTATCACCAAAAAGACGTCCTAATGCAGCAACTTCATTCCTTGAGGCAATGTACTGAAGTTTGAGTTTGTCCAACGTCTTATTATGGTCTTCTATCTCCTTGGTCAGTTCACGAATGTAAACTGCTCGCGCTGCTTCACCAAGAGCTTCAAAGTTCTCTGTTAGCCCTTCAATTTCCGCTTTAAGGTCTTTTGCTGATTGAGTGCCTTTGCTAAATGAAGCCACAAGCAGACTGCCGACAGCCGCGCCAATTGCGATAACCGCACCAAAGATAGCGCCGCCAGGGCCAAATGCACCAGCGATTTGCGAACCCTGCTGACCAAACACAACCATTGCGCTTGTGCCCGACTGCAATTGCACCGCAATATCCTGTACTTGGAATCCTAACTGGCCAGCAGTGTATCGCATCTTGCGAACCGAGTCAGTTGTTTTTGCGGTTGATTTGCCAAAACCCTCGGTAGCAGAACCCGCACGCTTACCAGATGCGGCAACGCCGTCTAGGGCTTTCTCAGCTTTAGCTAAGTCGCCCGTTTCAGCCTTAAATAAGAGGGTTGCTACTTCGGTGGCCATATTGGTTCTGCGTTCCTGTATTTAGCCAAGCCCATCACAGCCTCGACTTCCCAAGCGTCTAAACGGTTACCCGTCAGTTCCATGTATCGATGCATCTCATTGTAAGTGTAATCAGTCAGGCTGGTGTACACATTCCAACAGTCGTTATGCTCAGACCTTAACTTGGGCGCGTTGGCTAACTCGGCTGGCGTAGACCCTCGACTTTTGGCTACCTGTTGCAGGGCTTCGTATCGGCTAATCTTTGAGCCTTCGGCGCGGTCGTTTATCCAAAAACACCACCGCCCGAAGGTTACAAACTCATCAATTAGCCGGTCGTAAAATTTGCCCTGCGCGTCAGAAAGTCGATCAACTGGCTAACAATTGCCGGTGAATCTGCGTACAGCTTGAGCGCGTTCTTTTTGTTGAACGGGTACGGCTCGCTGTTATCAACGATGCCACTCCAGTCCATCGTAACAGCCACCAGCGCGTCAATGTCCATCTTGTCATAGTCAAGGTCTATATCTTTGCCACCACTCTTTGCCGCAATGATTTGGCTTGTCTGGGTCTTTTTGGCGTTGCGCCACTCTTTTGAGTCAGAGCCTTTTATTTTAATGAATACATCAGTTGGCGAGCCGTCCACGGGCGAGAGGATATTACACTCCGCGCCCGCTTCGTGGCTTTCAACCGTGCGTAGGCTGTTTAGTTCCATGCTTAAGCGTCCGTGCGTGTGACGACAATTTGCGATGCGTCGCCAGATGAGTACAGAGCAACAAACTCCATTGACACTGTGACTGCGCCCTCGCCTGATACGTCAGGTTGACCGCTGTTGTACTTCACGTTTGGAATATCAATCTCGTAGTCATTACCAGCAGTGTCGGTCAGCGTTAGCACGACGGAACTAGACGTCTCGTTGATAAACTTTTCGTACAGCGCTTTGCTGTCAAAGTAGCTGGTCAATGTGCCTGTGGCGCGTGACTTGCCGATGCTTGGTCGGTTAGTGGTGGATGAGCCAATGCTAAATAATGGTTCGATGCCGTTCTCAATACTCAGTTCTAGCGACGTAACCGTCGCGATAGTTGAACCGCCCTCTGTGATTGAGCCGGTGAATGAGTCAAATGGTGTGTTGCCACTATCAGCGCTGTAAGTGCTAGTTGCAACTTGCGTAGTATTCAAGGTCAAGTCTTTGCCCACCACACCCCAGGTTGCAGTCACCATGCTGTTAGGCGCAACCGCCAAAGCAAGGCTGTTCATTTCAACGCCGGTATATCGATGGTACTCAGGAGTCGCCAAGTCGCCAAATTTGCGCTCAAACGTAAACGAACGACGGGTAGTGCCTGCCTTTAATACGTCGGTTGTCCATGAGCCACACATGACGGCCTCCAACAGCACGTCAAAGGCTGCGTACTCCAAC
>Ga0222707_1000135_pt1 | contig 31312 bp, 28 predicted proteins | sample AntAcemetage1574_FD_179831 | JGI IMG/M metagenome (GOLD analysis project Ga0222707, IMG submission 179831) | Saline water microbial communities from Ace Lake, Antarctica - #1574 | ecosystem: Environmental > Aquatic > Non-marine Saline and Alkaline > Saline | place: Antarctica: Ace Lake...
CTGAAGTTCTTTCGGAAAATTATCCCAGAGCAATGGCACAACTTCAGAAATCAGGTCACTGATAACTTCCGCATCACCTCAGAACAAAATCGTCGGGTTTTGGAGTGAGCCGAGTATAGATATTAAAGTCAGGACCGCTCTGGGAGTCTACGCACACCACAACACCTTTTTAGGTTGCGTCACCAACGTCGTCATAACGTCGGGATGCCCCCGGCCGGAGGACATAACATGCAGGACATTCGACCTCAGATTATACAACTGAAGCGGCCCGGCATACTTGTGCAGGCGGCGCGTTTCGGATTTGATCAATTTCACTGAATCGTTATCTGGCGCGCCTTCTGCCCGACGTTTAACACGTCAGCTGCGGCACCGCCTTGATGGCCTTGTTAGAGGCACACAGCACTACGAGCTGCTACGTCACATCCAGCTTTTAACGGCAATCATGGTAGATGCGCGCGATCTTGAATCGATCGCGCGCCCCCGCAGCGTTACATAAAGCTGTCGGGCATCGATGCCTTCTTGTCAGCCACATAGGCACGCAGCCTCTCTTCGATCTGCGGGTCCAGGGGCGGCTGAACATAGGTGTCGATCATCTTCTTGACCCGGACACTAGCGAGGGTCTGCGTGTCGCGCGCGCCTTCCTCGTCCCATGTCTCGAACGGTTTATAGTCGAACAGGTCCGACCGCCAGAACGCGGATTTGAAGTTCGCCTGCGTGTGCGCGCAGCCAAGGTAGTGACCGCCTGGCCCGACCTCTGCAATCGCGTCCATCGCCTGCCCGTTTTCGGACATATCAACGCCGCGGGCAAAGTGGTGCAGCGTACCCAACTGGTCCGCGTCCATCACGAACTTTTCGAAGCTGGCGACAAGGCCGCCTTCCAACCAGCCGCAAGCGTGCAGCATAAAATTCACGCCGGACAGCAAGCCCATCTGTAGGCTGTTCGATGTCTCGTATGCGGCCTGCGCGTCAGGCAGTTTCGATCCGCAGAACGAGCCCGCGCTGCGATATGGCAGGCCCATACGGCGGGCCAACTGCCCTGCCCCATATGTGATATGCGACGCTTCTGGTGTGCCAAATGTGGGCGCGCCAGAGTTCATGTCGATGGACGTAACGAACGCGCCAAAGATCACCGGAGCACCGGGGCGCACCAATTGGGAATAAGCCACGCCCGCCAACACTTCGGCCATGACCTGCGTCAAAGTGCCCGCAATGCTTACCGGAGCCATCGCGCCACCAACGATGAAGGGGCTTATGATGCTGGCTTGGTTGTGCTCTGCAAAAATCTCCAGCGCGCCCATCATGATCGAATCGAACGTGAGCGGAGAGTTGATGTTGATAAGCGAGGTCATGACCGTGTTATCGCGCACGAAATCCTTGCCGAACAAAATCTCGCACATCTCCACGCTGTCTTTGGCACGGCTTGGCTCTGTTACAGACCCCATGAAGGGTTTGTCAGACAGCACCATGTGCGCGAGTAGCATATCAAGGTGACGCTTGTTCACCGGAATATCCGTCGGCTCGCATACTGTGCCGCCAGAATGGTGCAACCATTTCGACATATAGCCAAGCTTCACGAATTTTTCGAAATCGGCCATCGTGGCGTAGCGCCGACCGCCTTCTGCATCGCGCACGAAGGGCGGGCCGTACACCGGAGCCAGCACTAGATTCTTGCCGCCGATGACGACATTCCGCTCGGGGTTGCGGGCGTGCTGAGTGAACTGCGAAGGCGCAGTGCTGCACAGTTTGCGGGCCAGACCGCGCGGAATTCGAACGCGCTCGCCCTCAATTTCTGCACCGGCATCGCGCCAACGTTGCAGTGCGGCGGGATTATCGACGAAATTCACGCCGATTTCAGCCAGAATTGTTTCGGCATTGCGCTCGATTACGTCCAGCGCCTCTTCGGTCAGCACCTCATAATTTGGTACATTGCGTTCAATATACTTGGCAGTCTCGACACTGACGGCCGTGCGTTCCGCACGCCGTGCGGCCCCGCCACCACCCCGTACCCTGCGTTCACTGATTGCTGCCTCGGTCATATCCGCACCTTTCCCGCTGATCTTGGCACCCTGATACGACGAGTTAGAACGAGCAGAGAAGCGACAAACGCCATTGCAGGGGCGAAAGCGACATTGCAGCGTTGCCAATTTCGACTTATTCAGCGGCATGGATATACAAGACCACGAACGCCTGCTGATCATCGACTTCGGCTCTCAGGTTACGCAATTGATTGCGCGGCGCCTGCGGGAATTGAACGTCTATTGCGAAATTCACCCCTACCAAAAGGTGACGGATGCCTTTCTGGCGGACTTTGCCCCAAAGGCAGTGATTCTGTCGGGCGGCCCGGACAGCGTCACGCGCGAAGGCTCCCCGCGCGCCCCAGACAGCGTCTTTACAATGGGCTTGCCGATTCTAGGCATCTGCTATGGCCAGCAAACCATGATGACCCAATTGGGCGGCAAGGTTGAACGCGGCCACGGCACAGCCGAATTTGGCCGCGCCTTTGTCACCCCTGCCAACAAGTTGGACTTGCTGCAAGGCTGGTTCCTGACTGACCGCGAACAAGTCTGGATGAGTCACGGCGACCACGTGTCCGCCATCGCGCCGGGGTTCGAAGTCTTTGGCACCTCGCCAAATGCACCCTTCGCCATAACCGCCGACGTGTCGCGCCATTTCTATGCCGTGCAGTTCCACCCCGAAGTGCACCACACCCCCAACGGGGCAAAGCTTTATGAAAACTTCGTCCGCATCGCAGGTTTCACCGGCGACTGGACCATGGGTGCCTACCGCGAACAGGCGATCGAGGCGATCCGCGCCCAGGTAGGCGACAAAAAAGTCATCTGCGGCTTGTCCGGCGGCGTCGATTCGTCCGTCGCAGCTGTTCTGATCCACGAGGCGATCGGCGATCAGCTGACCTGCGTTTTCGTCGACCACGGCTTGCTGCGGCAGGGCGAGGCTGAAGAAGTCGTTAAGATGTTCCGCGACGAATACAGCATCCCGCTGATCCATGCGGACGAGCAGGAGTTATTCCTGGGCGAACTGGACGGTCAAAGCGATCCTGAAACCAAGCGCAAGATCATCGGCCGTCTGTTCATCGACGTTTTCCAGAAATACGCCAACGAAATCGAAGGCGCCGAATTTTTGGCCCAAGGCACGCTGTATCCTGACGTGATCGAATCGGTCAGCTTTTCCGGCGGCCCGTCCGTCACGATCAAAAGCCACCATAACGTCGGCGGCCTGCCCGAAAAGATGGGCCTGAAACTGGTCGAACCCTTGCGCGAACTATTCAAAGACGAAGTCCGCGCGCTGGGCACCGAACTGGGCCTGCCGCCGTCCTTCATCGGCCGCCACCCGTTCCCCGGCCCCGGCCTTGCGATTCGCTGCCCCGGTGAAATTACCCGCGAAAAGTTGGACATACTCCGCAAGGCGGACGCGGTCTTTATCGACCAGATCCGCCGACATAACCTCTATGACGAGATCTGGCAGGCGTTCGTGGCGATTCTACCCGTCCGCACCGTCGGCGTCATGGGCGACGGCCGGACCTATGATTTCGCCTGCGCCTTGCGTGCGGTCACCTCTGTCGACGGCATGACGGCGGATTATTACCCCTTCACCCATGAATTCCTTGGTGAAACCGCCACGCGGATCATCAACGAAGTGCAGGGCATAAACCGCGTGACGTACGACATCACGTCAAAGCCTCCGGGTACCATCGAGTGGGAATGATCCACCTGAACCGCACAATGACTTGCGCCCCTGATCGCCGCGATCAGGGGGGTGCAGTCTTTGCCGGTCATGCAAAAGAGGTAGCGGCCAGCGTATGAACCCCACTTTGCGCGCCTGTCTGTGGATGATCGGCGCGATAGGCTCTTTTACCGCCATGGCAATTGCCGGCAGGCAGGTAAGCTTCGCCCTCGATACCTTTGAAATTATGACATATCGCAGCTTGCTGGGCATCGTGATTGTTTGCGTTGTGGCAGGCATGACCGGGACTTGGCGGCAGATCAACCGCCAGCAGCTTGGGCTTCATGCGGTGCGCAATGTCGCACATTTCACCGGCCAGAACCTGTGGTTTTATGCCCTGACCGTGATCCCCCTCGCGCAGGTCTTTGCCCTCGAATTCACGACACCGATCTGGGTCCTGCTGCTATCGCCTCTTTTGCTCAACGAACGCATGACGCGCATTGGCATGATCGCCGCGCTGATCGGCTTTCTCGGCGTCCTGATTGTCACCCGCCCGGGCAGCGCGCCTGTGTCACCCGGCCTGATCGCGGCAGCACTTTGCGCGATCGGATTCGCCTTTTCGGCGATCTTTACGCGCAGATTGACCCGCACCCAGTCCATCACCTGCATCCTGTTCTATCTGACGGTCATGCAGGCGATTTTCGGGCTGATCTGCGCGGGATACGACGGCGATATCGCCTTGCCGAATGCCGCTACCCTGCCTTGGCTGGTCCTGATCGGCTGCGCCGGGCTTTTCGCCCACTTCTGCCTGACCACAGCGCTGTCCCTTGCGCCTGCCAGCGTCGTCATGCCGATCGACTTTGCGCGTTTGCCTGCCATCGCAATCGTCGGCGCCCTGGTTTATGCTGAACCCCTTGGCCCGTTCATTTTTCTGGGGGCCGCGCTGATCTTTGGCGGCAACTACCTGAACATCACCAAGGGCCAGACCCGGCGCGCGTAACTCTGCGCATTGGCACAAAAAGCACAGGCCCACCCTTGATGTCAGGTCTGACGTCGCATCGTTAATCTAAAGTTCAATTTCTTGTGTAGATAGTTGCATGTGGAAAAACTTTCATGACGGGATTGAGACATGAAGAAACAATTTACAATCGCTGCTGCGTTGATGATGACCACGACGGCCGCTTCAGCCAGCGGGATCGATCGCAACCTGACGAACTACGGCATTCTGTTTGAAACCGGAAACTACGTCGAGCTGTCTTACGCGACCGTGTCGCCGTCAGTTTCCGGCACCTATGGCCCGACAGCGACCCTACTGGGCGGCGGCGTCACAGACACTGGCGTGATGTCAGAAGACTTCAACACGCTGTCCGGTTCGGTCAAGTATGACCTGACCGACAAGCTGGCGCTGGGCCTATTTTCGAACCAGCCGTTCGGCGCAAATTCCAATTACCCTGGCGGCTTCTATCAGGGTCTGGCCGCAGAATGGAATTCGCGCGGCACATCGGTCGTTCTAAAATACAAAGTCACGCCAAATATTAGCGTTTACGGCGGTGCACGCAGCATCGTCTCTCAAGCGGACATTCTGATCCCGAACCAAATGGCTGGCGCTGAAGTTGCGGGCCAGCTGATTGCAGACGCAACAGCGGCCGGAGAAGGCGCAGCATCATCAGCAGCAGCAGCGGCCGCCGCTGTTGCCGCAGCGCAAGCGGCGACGATTCCCGCAGAGGCGCAGACCCTTGCCGCGCAAGCCGCTGCATTTGGCTCACGGGCGCTGATTCTTCAGGCGCAGGCAGAGGCCGCTGCAGCGCAAGCACAGGCCATCCTGGATCCTACAAACGCCACGTTGGGCCCCTTCACATACACGGCAAACACCGAAACGGACCGTCAAACGAGCTATATTGTCGGCGCAGCTTACGAGCGTCCAGAGATTGCGTTGCGCGCCACTTTGACCTACGAATCGGGCTATACACATACCTTCAACACGACAGAAAACCTTGCTGCAGCGGGCCTTAGTGACCTCCAATCTGTAACAAAGATCACGATGCCAGACGTATACACCCTTGATTTTCAGTCGGGTGTGGCAAACGACACCTTGGTGTTCGGCTCGATCCGGCACGCAACTTGGGCTGATTGGGAAGTGCGCCCCAACGGTTATGAAACGGTAACCGGCGGCGATCGCGTTACTGGTATCGACAGTGATACGACCACCTATCGCATTGGTGTCGGCCGCAAATTTAACGACGCTTTCTCTGGCTTTACCCGCATAACATACAAGGCGGCGAACGGCGATGTAGCGTCCAGACTTGCACCGACTGACGGATCGACCGCTTACGGCTTTGGTGGCACCTACAACAACGGTCCGATCAAGTTGACCGGCGGTATAGAATATATCACATTTGGTGAAGCAACCGATGGTTCTGACACAGTATTTGCCGAAAACGACGCTGTCGCTGTTGGCCTGTCGGTTGGCTACCGCTTCTAAAAATACCTAACCAGAATTGTAAAAGCCCCGGTACATCGCCGGGGCTTTTCGCATGTTTCGGATTGCGCAAGCGCTGCAATCCCCGTCATGTCAGCGCATGACAACACAGCTTCAAAAAACAATGTCCCCTCGAGCTTGGGCCGAGCTTTGTGTTCTAGCCTTGATCTGGGGCGGCTCTTTTCTGTCCATCCGTGTCGCCCTGAACGAGATGGGACCGCTGACCGTCGTCGCCTACCGCGTCGGGTTGGCCGCGATCATCCTGTGGGTCTACGTTGCGTGGCGCGGTCTTCCAATACCGCGCGGCCACCGGCTTTGGCTCGGGTTTGCGGGCATGGGCCTGCTGAACAACGTGATCCCCTTCAGCCTGATGGCATGGGGACAGTTGCACATCGAAACCGGACTGACCGCGATCCTAAACGCCGGCACCGCGATCTTTGGCGCGCTGGCTGCCGCTGTGTTCTTTGCCGACGAACGCCTGACGCTGCGTCGCGCCATAGGAACAGTGCTAGGGTTTGCGGGTGTTGCCACTGCCATCGGACTGAATCAGTTGGGCGCACTTGATCCGCGCTCGCTAGGCCAGCTCGCAGTGATTGGCGGCACGATATCCTATGCGCTGGCCGGGGTCTGGGCGCGCAAACACCTTGCAGGCTTACCGCCGCAGATTGCCGCTGCCGGAATGTTAACCGCCGCGACAATGATCGTTTTCCCCGCCGCCTGGATTGTCGAAGGCCCTCTGCCGCTCCCCCGCGCTCCAGAGACATGGGCCGCCATCGGATATTATACCGTAATCGCTACAGCGCTCGCTTATATGCTGTATTACCGGGTGCTTGCGATGGCAGGCTCTGGCAACCTAATGCTGGTCACGCTGTTGGTCGCCCCTGTCGCGATCCTGCTGGGCGCTGTCGTGATGGACGAGGCGTTGCCGCCCCATGCCTATGCCGGATTTGCGCTGCTAGCGGCAGGATTGATAGTGCTTAACGGACGTGGCTCAAAATGGACCGCGCGGCGCGCAGGCCCGGTGACTCTCCACCCCGGCCCAGACGGTCCATCGTCAGTGCCATAGCGTCCCGCTGCACGTACGGGTCCGCCAAGACCGCACGCAGGCCGTCGGCAATGCGCGACGATGTGCAATCCGCGCCAATAAATTCGGGCACGGTGCGGCTGTCGGACACAAGGTTCACCAGTGTCACCGTGTCCACCAGCAGCATCCGCGCGATGATCTGCCTCGACAGCCAGTTCATGTCATAGGCAATTACCATCGGCGTGTCAGAGGCCGCCAGTTCCAGCGAGACCGTGCCAGAGGCCGCAAGCGCCACATCCGCCGCCCGAAACGCCGCTCGCTTAGCCGCCGCATCGTCTGGCGCGATCAAAATGGGTTGACCCGGCCAATCTGCGGTCAGCTCGCGCACCAGATCCGCCACCGGTCCGGCGCAGGGCACGACGACCCTGATGTTTGCTTTAGTCTGCTTCAACAATTCCAACGCACCATCAAAGCGGCTGGCCAGGCGTGTCACCTCGCCCTTGCGCGATCCAGGCAGTGCAAGGACCAAGGGCGCATCCCCCAGATCATGCGCCGCGCGAAAGGCTGCCACCTCTACGTCCGTCGCAACAAGTTGCGCGGCAACCGGGTGGCCAACGAAATCGCAGGTCATGCCTGCGGCCTGCATTAAGGGCGGCTCAAACGGGAAAAGCGCCAGCACATGATCAATATGACGGGCCATCTTCGCGGCGCGCCCCGGTCGCCACGCCCAGACCGTCGGTGCGACGTAGTGAATGGTGCGAATATCGGAGCGAGCTTTAACCAGTTTCGCCACGCGCAGACAAAAATCTGGGCTATCGATGGTCAGCAGCACATCCGGCTGCGTCGCAATCACCGCATCAGCGCACTGCGCGATCCGGCGTTTCAGCGCGCGGTACTTCGGCAGCACCTCGGCCAATCCCATGACGCTCAGTTCGTCCATATCGAACAGATTGACCAGCCCTTGCGCCTGCATCAGCGGCCCGCCAACCCCTTCAAACTGCATACCCGGTGCCAGTTCGCTCAGCCCCGCCATAACCGCCCCGCCAAGCGCGTCGCCCGAAGGCTCGCCTGCAATCACGAAAACCTTCATGCTGTCCCTTTCGGTCTGACCCACAGAAACATGCCCTGCGCATCTAACACACCGATCAAGCCAGCCAAGTCCAACACCATGACGCCGTCCGCCTCGATCACAATTCCTGCAAGACCAGCCGCCGCCGCGTTCATCGCGGTGCGCAGGCCAATCACTGGCAGGTCGGCGCGGCGATCCTGCCTCGGCTTAGGCCCTTTGAACAGAATGGCTCCTTCGATGTCCTGTGATGCTGCTGGCACAGATTCAAACCAATCTATGAGAGCATCAATCGCCCATGTCAGGGGATCGCTCGCCATCACCTCACGCGTCATTTCCGGCTGGAGTTTTAGCAACATCGCATCGGTGCCCGCGTCATCCTCTGCCGCGATCACTGCGCCATCGCGGATCACACAGGCCTGCCCCAGATCAGCCGCTCCCATAATCGCAAGCTGCACTTGACCGGCCAGCGCATCGGCCCGGTGCTGGACCAGTGGCTGCGCCTTGGTCGGCACGCCAGCGGGCGGCAACAAAGCAGGCGCGGCCTCATGCGCTCCGACCACCTGAAATCCGCGCTGTTCTAGTACGGCAATAAAGCCGCGCAGCGCACCGTCGTCGCCTTTGCGCAGGCTTCGCCATATCGTCGGCAACAGCCGCAGGGTAGCAAGGTCAAGCGCGCGTGGATTAACAGCAGGCCGCCGGATTGCGCCGACCATGCAGACCCGCGTTACGCCCCGCGCCTTGAGCGTTTCAAGGAATCCTCCAAGCCGTTCGATGCGAAAGGTGAGGTCCACAAGGACCTCTGGCGTAAACCCGTCCAGCGCACAGACCAAAGGCCGCTCTGGCAGCGCGCCAAGCACCGCCGCCGGCAGCGCGCCGGTTCCGGCAATCAGCGCCAGCATCAGTGCGGTGTCAAGAAACTGCGGTCGCTGTCGGCCATGATGAACGCCAAGACCTGCTGTACCGCTGCGCTGTCGCTGCCCGCCAAACCTTTGGCCCTTGCGTGGAACGTGCCTTCGCCGTCCTTCAGCGCAGTATAGGCCGCCCGCAAGGCCGAGATATCGGCACGCGGCATGCCCCGTCGTTTTAAGCCAACAAGGTTCAACCCTTCCAGCGTGGCGCGCGGCCCCATGACAAGACCATGCGGAATCACATCATTAGTCACCATCGACAGCGCGCCAATAATGGCACCCTGACCGACGCGTACGAACTGATGCAGACCCGACAGTCCACCAACGATCACGTCGTCTTCAAGAATGCAGTGACCCGCGACAGCGCTGGAATTCACGATAATCACGCGGTTGCCGATTATGCAGTCATGGGCAACGTGGCAGCCAGCCATCAGCAGGCAGTCGTCGCCAATCCGCGTCACGCCGCAGCCGCCCGCTGTGCCGCAGTTCACGGTCACATGCTCGCGGAAGCGGTTGCGCGCACCAATACGCAGTTGCGTCATCTCTCCGTCGAACTTCAAGTCCTGCGGGACTTCACCGATCACGGCAAACTGAAAAATCTCGCAACCGTCGCCGATGTGGGTATCACCGGTCACGACGACATGGCTTTTCAGCACAACATCTCGGCCCAGAACCACCTGCGGACCGACAAGGCAGAACGCACCTACAACGCAGCCATACCCCAGAACGGCACCGTCTTCGATAATCGCGCTTGGATGGACCTGTGCCATCAGTTGCGCATGTCCAACATAGCGGCAAATTCACATTCGCAGGCCAGCTCTCCGTCGACTTCGGCGCGGCCATGGAATTTCCAGACCTTAGCGCCGGGCTTGCCGCGCAGGGTCGTGACTTTCATCATCATGCGGTCGCCCGGGATGACCTTGCGGCGGAATTTGCATCCGTCGATCGACATAAAATAGATTAGAAGATCGCCATTGATCAGCCCCATGGAGGCACCGACCATCACGCCGGCAGTCTGCGCCATCGCTTCAATGATGGTCACGCCAGGCATGATTGGGGCACCGGGAAAATGGCCCTGAAAGTGCGGTTCGTTCATCGTGACGTTCTTGATTCCCGTAGCAGAGGCAGTGCCGTTGATTTCGATAACGCGGTCAACCAGCAGGAAAGGATAGCGATGCGGCAAGATTGCCTGAATCAGCTGAATATCGCATTCGGTGATCGGGTCTGTCGTGGCATCGGTCATCTGCTGGTCGTCCTTCACTCTGATGGTGCGTGCGGCACCCGGGTCGTGATTAGCAAGCTGCCTTGATCCGGGCAAGGGACCTGCGCTTTAGGGGTTCAGCGAGGGTGCCACAAACGGTTCCTCTGTGGGGAAATCTATGGGTGCATCTGTTGCTGGACCCTCTGCCGGGGCGCTGACCGGCCCCTCGACAAGGGCGGGTGTGTCCGTTGAGACGCTGCCGTCCGCATCAACGAATTGGGCATCAATCCGCGCGATCACCTCTTCAGTGACGTCGGCGGCCAGCAAAGCGATAAACACAGATCGTTGATCAAGGGTCGCGGCGGCCCCCTTTTCGATCATCAGCTGACCGACAACGCCCTGCACCTGCGCAAAGAATTCCTTTTGAGCGGTGACACGTGCGTTTTGAAGCGCGACCTCTTTGGCATCGCGGGCGCGCCGGATGCCTTGCACTTTGGTGTCAAACTCTGTCGCTTCTTTGCGGAAATCGTCAGGCAGCATGGTGGGGCGGCGCAAGGTCAGGCTGCGCTCTTCCTCGGTCAGGGCGGCAACGATGCGATCGTTTTCAGATTTCAGCGCCTCGGCGTCTACGTCAAGGTCTGCCCTGATCTGCTGACCATAGCGCGAGTCCTGATACAGCCTGTCGCTGTCGACGATCAGCACAGGCGACGTGGCCGCCGGCACCTGTTGCGCGCCGGCGGGATGGATCGACGCCAGTGTCACCACCAACGCAGCCGCCAACGCACGCATCAGAACGACGTCGAGATCGTGATATCGAAAACCTGCGTGTCGTCTTTATCCTCGACCTTCAGTGGCTCGGTAAAGTTGAAACGCAGCGGGCCCAGCGGCGTGGTCCAGAAGATCGAGACGCCAGCCGTCGCACGAGGCGTGAACCCATCATAGATGATATTCGAGCCGTCCGACCCGTCCCGGCCCACATCCCAGACAGAGCCGTAGTCGGCGAAAACACCGCCTGTGATGCCGTATTCCTCTGGCAGACCTAGCGGAAATTCGGACTCTAGCCGGGCGACGGCGTAAGAGTTGCCGCCAAGCGAGTCGTTGATATCCGTATCACCGCCCGGCTGGTAGTCGCGCGGACCGACGCCGTTGGTGTCAAAGCCGCGGAAAGAGTTACCGTTCAAGAAGAAGCGGTCTGTGATACGGCTAAATCCATCCTGATAGGCTAGGTGCCCACCCTCAATCGTAGCCCGCAAGGTCACGTCGTCGTTCAGGACCTTACGCTCTGCTGCGGCCAGCGCTGTAGTCTTGATGAACTGAGTATCGCCAAAAGCGAATTCCTGACCAAAACGGAACACATAGCCCGCTGTTGGATCAAGCCCGGTGCGGCGGTTGTCGAACGAATAGCTATACCCGACGGACGCATTAAACGTGCCTTCCAGATCGGCCTCTTCCTGGATGAAGTCGCTGACGCTGTCCACATCGCCAGACAGATCGTTATATTCCAACGCTGCAAAGGTAGTTAGACGGCTGCTTTCGCTGACCGGAAAGGTCAAGGTCGGGCTGACCCGGAACGTCTCTGTGTCGTAATTATCAGCGTCATCAAAGGATGTGCGATAGCTCAAATCAAAGCTGGCGCGCAGATCGCGGCCCAGGAAGTTCGGCTCTGCCAAGCTGAAATCAAACACACGGTTTGACTCGGCTGTCGACACCTGAAAGCTAAGCGACTGGCCGCGTCCAAGGAAGTTCTTCTCTCGGAAACTGGCGACCAGGCCAACGCCGTCGTCGGTGTTATAGTTCGCGCCAAAGGACAACGACCCGGTCGGTGCCTCTTCGACGTTAACGTCAACAATCACCTGATCCGGCGTCGTGCCTTCGCGAGCTTCAACGTTGGCGGTCGTAAAAAAGCCAAGCGCGCGGATCCGGTCCGCAGCCTCGCGGATCACCCGCGGATTGAAAGGATCGCCCTCGACAGTGCGGAATTGGTTGCGCACAACCCGGTCCAGCGTTGTGGAGTTGCCTTCAATGTCGATCCGCTCGACGAAAATACGCGGACCGCGCACAAGTTTGAAATCCACGTTCAGGGACAGGTCACGGTCGTTGCGGGTAATCACGGGTTCAACGGCTACAAATGTCAGACCCTGCTGGATCGCAAGCCGTTCCAGACGCGCGACATCGCGGTCCAACTGACCGGGGGAATACGTCCCTCCGGTGCGGGTTGTCAGCGCGCGCTGATAGGCTGCGACGTCCACCTCTGGCAGATCGGAACTGGCCGACACATTGGCAAAGGTAAATATCTGACCTTCCTGCACGTTATAGGTAATCAGGTATGCATCACGCTCGCGTGTCAGCGTCACATCGACGTTTTGGAGAGTGAAATCGGCATAACCGCGCGACTGATAGAAATCGGTCAGCACCTGCTTGTCGAAATTGATACGGTCCTCGGAATAGGTGTCGCGGCTTATGATCGCGCGCAGCAGGCCGGCCTGCTTGGTTTCCAGAATACCGCGCAGACGGCGGTCGGAATAGCTGCGGTTGCCTACGAAGCTAATGCGCTGCACTTCTGTCACGCCAGATTCAGAAACCTCGAACACTAGGTCTACGCGGTTCTCGCTCAACCGGATAATCCGGGGCGTGACAGAGGCGTTGATCCGGCCGTTCTTGGCATAAAGCGCGGTGATCGTGGCAACGTCTTGTTCCACCGTGGCGGGCGAATAGATCTTACGCGGCTGGCTTTGCATCAGCGGCAGGAATTCCGCATCAGACAGACGGCGGTTCCCCTCGATCGAGATTTGGTTGACCGTCGGAAATTCGACAACGCTGATCGCCAGCGTGTTGCCACTGGCCTGCACATCAACGGTTTCAAACAAACCGGAGTCGCGGATTTTCTGCGCGGCATTGTTCAGCTGATCGGCGCTCAGCTCCTCGCCCCGGCTGATGCCAGCGAAGGTCAGGATCGTTTTATCGGCGACCCGCTGGTTGCCTTCGATCTGCACTGCGTTGAAGACAAAGCTTTGCGCGCTGACGCTGCTGACCTGAAGCACCAGCAACATCGCCGACAGCGTCATGGTCGCCCGGGCAACCCGGGTCGAAACCGGCGCATTCGCACTAGAATTTTTCTTAGTCATATTGGTGCCTGCTACCCGTGTTCCCAAGTTAAACAGGAATTACATACTCTGGGGCAAGATGTCAAAACGAACAAGCACGCCCTGGGGCGTGCTGGTCAGGGCGATTTGCAGATTGCCTTAAAGCAGTGCGATATAGGCCCCAGCATAAAGCGCGAAAATCATCATACCTGCCGTCATAAAGCGATCCCAGTTCAAGGACAACAGGGTTGTGACGCCCTTGTAGCTTTGCGTGATGTTTTGCATGTTCGGCTCCTTCATAGACTACTTAAGCACTACGAAGTGATAAAGGCGGAAATGCGGCAGCTATTTGTCGGCCTATGGGCAAAGCACCAAATCGTTCAAAAGGGCAAAGAACATAAGCGTTCCGATCATCGCCATGCCGGTCATCATCAATACGTTCAGCGCCCGGTCAGAGGGTTTGCGCCGCGTGATCGCCTCATAAGCATGAAACACAAGGTGGCCGCCGTCCAGCACAGGGATCGGGAACAGGTTCAGCAGGCCAACAGCCGCCGACAGCATGCCGATGAACAACACGAAACTGGACGCGCCTTGACTGGCCATTGTGGCGCTGGTTTGCGCGATGCCGACCGGGCCGGACAAGTTGCAGGTCGAAATCGCGCCGGTCACGATATGCGCCAGTGCCGACAACGACGTTATGATCGACATCCAAAGCTGCTGCATCCCCAGCCAAATCGCTGTCCACGGCGCAATATTGTCTCTTGCGACATCAAAGAACAGATCGCCAGTGATACCGATCAACCAGCGGGTTTGAAAACTACCATCGGGTTGCGGCAGGTCCATACGGCGCGGGGCCAGCGTCACGGCGCGCGTATCTCCTTCGCGCCAGACCGTCAGATTCAGATCGCGGCCATCAGCGGCGTTTACGATGTCGATAAGCTGCTGAAATGCAAAGACCGGCTCTGCGTCGACTGCGGTGATGACATCGCCAATCCGCAGCCCGGCATCATCGGCAGCGGACCGGGGGGTCACGCCCGACGCACGCGGCGGAAGCGGATAAGGGCCTTCCACGACAATCTCGTCCCCATCCCGGCGCACAGTATAATTGACCCGGTCGGTGATCGGCAGGCTGTCCAGACTCTCATCCCCGCCCATGGCGATACTGCCGACAAACAGGATTTCGTCGTCCGGCAGCATATCAGAGGCATAGGCCGGCGGCAGCGCGACCTCTGCCGAATAGGTCATGGGTTCACGGGGCGAGCCCGTTGCCATGATGAAACCGGCGAACAGGATGATCGACAACATGAAGTTAAACATCGGACCTGCGGCAACCGTCGCGGCCCGTGCCCACAGTGGCGCGCCCAGCATGGTGTTGCGGGCTTCCCTGCCCGGCATGGCCTCCGTGCCGCCGACGCTGGCCGCATTCGCATCGCCCAGAAACTTTACATAGCCGCCAAACGGCAGCGCCGCGATCTGCCAGACCGTGCCGCGCTTGTCCGTGCGGGCAAACAGCACCGGTCCAAACCCGATCGAGAAGACCTCGGCGTGGATCCCGCTCCAACGGCCGACGATGTAATGGCCATATTCGTGGATCGCAACGATGATGGACAAGGACACCACAAACATCAAAAGCGTAAACAGGCCACCACCCAGCTGCGGTAGAAGTTGCGTCAGATCCACTGTGTCATCCCCGATGTTCCAAGCCGTCCGCGACGCGCTGGCGCGTGTCGCGGTCGATATCCAAAATTGTATCTAGGTGCATCGGGGCATTTTGCAGACCCTCATGTGCTGACATTTTAGCGAGCGCGTCTGCCACGACGCCGCTCATGTCCATAAAACCGATACGCCCGGCGATAAAAGCGTCCAGCGCCACCTCTTTCGCGGCGTTGAAAACTGCACCCATCGCACCGCCAGCCTGCATGACTTCGCGGGCAAGGCGCAAGGCGGGCCAGCGCGCCTCGTCGGGCGTGCGGAAGGTCAGTTGACCAATCTGCGCCAGATCAAGGCGTGCGACAGGTAGATGTTTGCGTTCAGGCCAATGCAACGCATAGCCGATGGCGTGGCGCATATCTGGCGGGCCGACGTGCGCCATCAGCGCCCCGTCGTTAAAGCCAACCAGCGCATGTACCAGAGATTCAGGGTGAACGATCGCCTCTATTCGGCCGGGACTGATTCCAAAAAATTCTTTTGTTTCAATAAGTTCCAAGGCTTTGTTAAACATGGACGCGCTATCGATAGTAATGCGCTGCCCCATATCCCAGTTCGGATGGCTGGACGCCTGTTCCAGCGTTGCCGTTGCCAACTTCTCTAGCGGCCAGTCACGAAACGCGCCGCCTGATGCGGTAATGACGATCCGTTCGACCGCCGCGATGTCTTCACCGACCAACGCCTGAAACACAGCGGAATGTTCGCTGTCCACCGGCAGGATCGTCGCGCCATATTTGAGCGCCGTCGCCAGCAAGAGCGGACCTGCGGTGACTAGGGATTCCTTGTTCGCCAGCGCTAGCGTCGTGCCCTGCTCCAGTGCCGCCATACCCGGCGGCAGGCCAGCTGCCCCAACGATCGCGGACATGATCCAATTGGCCGGCATGCGGGCGGCTTCAATTATTGCCTCGGCACCGCATGCGGTGCGGATGCCAGTGCCGGCCAGTAAGTCCTGCAATGTGGCGTAGGCTGCGGGATCCGCGACAACTGCAACTTCACATCGCAAGTCCTTGGCATCCTTAGCCAATTGCACAGCGTTGGACCCGCCTGTCAGTGCGACAACGTGGTAAGCATCGCGGTTGCGGCGGATCAGGTCGATAGTGCTTTGGCCAATGGATCCGGTCGCACCCAGTATAGAAATCCGCCTCAAAAGGCGACTCCTGGAATGTCAAACAAACCTGCGGCCAGCAACATAAACAGCGATGCACCCAGCAGCGCGTCAAACCGGTCAAAAAGCCCGCCATGTCCGGGGATCAAGGTCGAGCTGTCCTTGACCTTCATACGCCGCTTAAGCCCGCTTTCGGCGGCGTCGCCCAACTGGCTTGCAAAGCTAAGCACCATCGAAAGTAGGACAACTTCGAACCCGGCGCTTGTGAACATCGTAAAGATAAAGCCCACCAACCCCGCTGCGATCCAGCCGCCGGCAGTTCCGGACCAAGTCTTTTTTGGGCTGACCTTGGGCCAGAACTTCGGCCCGCCCACGGCGCGGCCGATCATGTAGCCGAACACATCCGTCGCCACCACGACGCAGATCAGCCACAAAATCCAAGTAAAACCATAGTCATCGCGGAAGGTGACAAGCCCCCATCCAGCAACCTGAATACCGAGCGAGAAAAAGAAGAAAGACAAACGCTCATGCTTGACGCGCCACGATCCGATTACAGGCACCACAAGGAACAGCAGAAGACCCAGCGGCGAGGCATGGGCCAGCATTCCCGACAGCACAGAGGCCGTCAGCGCCGCCAGCAACATGCCCGGCGTCGGCAGGTCGGATGCTATCATCATCCAGAGCTCCCAGATCATCACGGCGGTCACAAAGACCACCATCATCTGAAACCAGACGCCGCCCATCACAACGCCAATCGCTCCGACGACCACCATCGCAGCGCTGGACGCAAGGCGGACCGTCAGATCATCCCATTTTCCTGAGGGTGTCGGCACGCCAGCACTCACGTCAGGCCATGACCCCGCCATATCGCCGCTTTCTCTGGCCGAATTTCGACAGCACCTCGGCAAATACCTCTGCGCTGAAATCGGGCCAGAGCGTATCAATGAATTCGTATTCCGCATATGCCGACTGCCACAGCAGGAAGTTGCTGATCCGCGCCTCACCGCTTGTGCGGATCACCAGATCGGGGTCGGGCAGAAAGCGGGTATCCAGAAACTTTGACAAGGCCTCGGCATCGACGTCCTTGTAGGATAGACGCCCCTGCTCGACCTCAAACGCCAGACGCTGAGCGGCGCGTGTGACTTCATCGCGGCCGCCATAGTTCAGCGCGATGGTCAGGTGCACCTTGTCGTTGCTTGCGGTGTAAAGCTCCAAGTTATCCATCAGCTGGACCAGCTTGTCGTCCAGCTTGATGCGATCACCAATAAAGCGCACGCGCACGCCTTCGTCAAACAGCGCCTTCGCCTCGCGCATGATATAACGCCGGAACAGCGCCATCAGGCCTGCGACTTCGGTCTGCGTCCGCTTCCAGTTCTCGGTCGAGAAAGCAAAAATTGTCAGATATTTGACGCCCTGACTGGGGCACGCCCGGACAATTTCACGCACGCGGCGCGCACCGGCATGGTGGCCATACAAGCGCGGGCGCCCGCGCTTTTGCGCCCAGCGACCGTTGCCATCCATGATGACAGCGACGTGGTTTGGGCCGTCCGCGCCGTTTGGTGTGATGTCCGTTTCGGGCATTGCGTCTCTTTTCCTCAGTTGCAACCGCTAAGGGTCAATCAGATCGTCCGGCTGTCGCCGTCAGACTTGCATGATCTCGGCTTGCTTCGTCTCCAGCGTCTCGTCCACTTTCTTGATGTGGGCGTCGGTCAGTTCCTGCACGGCGGATTCCCAGAATTTCTGGTCGTCGTCGGCCATGCCGTCTTTGTTCTTTTTGATCTGGTCCATACCGTCGCGGCGCAGGTTTCGGATACTGACACGCGTGGCTTCGGCGTAATGCCCGGCCACTTTGGTCAGCTCGCGGCGGCGCTCTTCGTTCAGCTCAGGGATAGGCAGCATGATGATCGTGCCATTCATCTGCGGATTGATCCCCAGACCGCTTTCGCGGATCGCCTTTTCGACCTTGTTCACAAGGGCCTTATCCCAGACGTTAATCGTTACCATCCGCGGTTCTGGCACGTTCACCGTGCCGACCTGGTTGATCGGGGTCGGGCTGCCATAAGCATCCACCATAATCGGTTCCAGCATAGAGCCAGACGCCCGCCCGGTGCGCAGCGACGCCAGTTCGGTGCGCAGGTTAGCGATGGCACCATCCATGCGCCGCTCCAGATCGTCGGTATCGAGTTCGAAATCTTCAGCCATAATCATCATGCTCTGTCTTGCGGCAAAATGCCTGCTTTTCCCGCTACTAGGGGAAAGTCGTTTAATTGTATAGGTCGCACTGCGTCAGATTCGCCGAGTGTGGCGCAATCGCGCGTACCCGTTCAGTCGTGCACGACTGTCGAGGTCCCCTCGCCCGCAAGGATACCCTTGAAGCCGCCGGTATCATCCAGGCTGAATACGATGATCGGCAGGTGGTTATCACGGGCCAATGCGATCGCGCTAGCGTCCATCACGCCCAGATGCTTTTGCAGAACCTCGTCATAGCTGATCCGCTCATAACGGACCGCATCGGGGTATTTGTTCGGGTCTTTATCATAGACGCCATCGACCTTAGTTCCCTTGAAGATCACCTCACAGGACATCTCGTTCGCGCGCAACGTGGCGGCGGTATCGGTTGTGAAATAAGGGTTTCCGGTGCCGGCGGCAAAGATGCAAACGCGCTTTTTCTCAAGGTGGCGCACGGCGCGGCGGCGGATATAGGGCTCGCAGACCTGATCCATCGGGATGGCTGAAATCACGCGGGTGTGAATCTTCAGCTCTTCCAACGCGGATTGCATCGCGAGGGCGTTCATCACCGTCGCCAGCATGCCCATGTAGTCAGCTGTCGTACGCTCCATCCCCTGCGCGGAGCCTTGAAGGCCGCGAAAGATGTTGCCGCCACCGATGACCATACAAATCTCGACGCCCATGTCGTGTACCGACTTGACCTCGCGGGCAATTCGCTGAACGGTAGGTGGGTGCAAACCAAAGGCTGTGTCGCCCATCAAAGCTTCGCCAGAAATCTTGAGCATCACGCGCCCGTATTTTGTCCGGTCGTCGGTCATGGTGGAGGTTCCTTTGCTGGGGCTTTTCTGGCTGCGGTCTTGCGGCTTTCTCTTCGGAGCAAAATGAAGCATATGTCCCAAAGGTTCAATGCCGCGTGACGGCGCAATACAGATTTCGCCGATGATCCCGCTTCCGACCCCTGACACACCCATTTTGATCGCCGGGCCGACTGCCAGCGGCAAGTCGGCGTTGGCGCTGGCCATTGCCCGAGCGCAGGGCGGTGTGATCGTGAATGCGGACGCGCTGCAGGTCTTTGACGGCTGGCGGCTGCTGACGGCGCGGCCGCCGGAAGCGGACTTGGCGCAAGCGCCACACCACCTTTATGGTCATGTCCTACTAGAGGATGCCTATTCCGTCGGCCACTGGCTGCGCGATGTGGCCCCTTTGTTGCAGGGGCAGCGTCCCATTATTGTCGGCGGCACAGGACTATATTTCAGCGCCCTGACTGAAGGACTAGCCGATATTGCCGCAACACCGCCGGATGTGCGCGCCGCAGGCGATGCCCTGCCGCTAGCGGACCTGTTGGCGCAGATCGACACCCCAACGCGGGATCGGATCGACACCGCCAACCGGATGCGCGTGCAGCGCGCGTGGGAGGTGCTACAAACGACGGGCCGTGCGCTTGCGGATTGGCAGGACAACACGCCGCCGCCCTTGCTGCCGCTGGCAAATACCCTGCCCTTGCTGATCGACGCGCCCAAGGACTGGCTGACGCCGCGTATCGCCCGCCGCTTTGACCTGATGCTGGAACAGGGCGCTCTGGACGAGGCCGCCGCCATTCGTGCGCGCTGGAACCCCGCCCATCAATCCGCCCGCGCCATCGGCGCAGCAGAACTGATGGCACATATAGACGGCGAAATCTTGCTGAGCGCGGTGCGCGAAGCGGCAATCATCGCCACCCGGCAATATGCAAAGCGCCAAAGGACTTGGTTTGCGCGCAGAATGGGCAATTGGCACCGGATCGACGCCTCATCCACAGATTTATCCACAGGGCTACCCGGCCTGCCTTGAAATAAAGGTTGTCTTCAAACATGACCCGCCTCAAAGTTGCGCAACCTTGACTGGATATTCCCGATGCCGAAAGATAGTGCGCGCCCTCTGCCGCCGCCCGCCGCCGCGACACTGTCTTTGCAGGCCCTTGGTCAGACACCGTTAGCGAACCGCTGGCGAACCGAGGCGATGCGCAGCCACGGCACCCCGCGCCTGATCTTTTTCGCACGCGGACAGGGGCGCATTACGGTTGCAGGCCTGACTAGCGGCTATGGCCCCAACAACTTGATCTTTATTCCCTCCGGTACAATGTATGGCTTCGAGATCGGCGCGTTGGTATTTGGCCAGATGCTGACCCTGCCCGCTGCCATGGCCGGCGAATGGCCCGATGCTCCAGTCCATCTGCGACTGCGCGATGTGGCAGGCCAAAAGGAGCTGTCGTCCCTGCTGGAAGGGCTAGAGCGCGAGGTCCAGTCAGAGCGCCCCCACAGCCGCCGCGCGGCGCATTATCATGCGGGGCTGTTGTCGGTGTTTTTTGCACGCCAGATCGCGGCGCAAAGCGCTGATCCGGCGCTGGCGCGATCGCAAACCAGCGCCGCGCGCCTTGTCGCGGCCTATACTGGGTTGATCGAACGGGACTTTCGATCGGATCACGGCGTTGCCGACTACGCCGCCGATCTGGGCGTCACCCCGACTCATCTGACGCGCTGCTGCCGCCAGACCTGCGGCAAGTCTGCACTGGGGCTGCTGGCGGACCGCCGCTACTTTGAGGCGTGCACAATGCTGCGCGACACAAAGACCCCGGTGCAGGACATTGCCAGCCAGGTCGGCTTTCAATCCGCGGCCTATTTCAGCCGTGCCTTTCAGGCCCGCGCGGGCGTCAGCCCCACGACATTTCGCCGCTCTGGCCCAGCGATCCGACCCCGTTGAACCAGCGCAACTTGGCGTTGATGTCGCTTTTGAACCTTGGCCCGTTTTGACCCCCATGCAGGCCCAAATATTGAATGTTTCAGGATAATTTCAGGACTATCGCATTGACCTCTTGGGTCGCTTAGTGCCTCTTAGCACTAATAGGGATCGAAAGATGTCGCTTTTAGGCAAACTGAAAGCGACGCGCAGCGATTTGGGCCCCGCTTGAAAAAGACGATGTCAGGGAGTGACTATATGACAAACACACACACGACGCGCCTTCATCCTGCTGCAAAGATGTATGCCCGCGAAGTTCAGCAGGGCAAACTCAGCCGCCGCGAATTCATGTCACGCACAACCGCTCTTGGCGTGACTACAACCGCCGCCTACGGCCTTCTGGGCCTATCAGCCCCCGCTCAGGCAGAGGCGCACGTCCAGCAGGGCGGCACCATGCGCATCCAGATGGAAGTGCGCGCTTTGAAAGATCCGCGCGCCTTTGACTGGCCGCAGATTTCATACATCACCGCCGGTTGGCTGGAATGCCTTGTAGAATACAACAACGACGGCTCTTTCACTCCACTGCTGCTGGAAAGCTGGGAAGTCAACGAAGATGCGACCGAATACACTCTCAAGGTCCGCCCCGGCGTCACCTGGAACGACGGCACGCCCTTTACCGCCGCAGACGTCGCCCGCAACATCATTGGCTGGTGTGACAAGTCAGTGGAAGGCAATTCCATGGCGGGTCGCATGGCAACGCTGATCGATCCGGAAACGGAGAAGGCTATCGAGGGCGCGATCACCGCGACCGACAATCTGACCGTCGTGGTTAAACTGCCGATCCCCGACATTAGCATCATCGCAGGCATGTCCGATTATCCCGCGCAGATCGTTCCCGAGGATTTCAACGGCGAAGACCTGACCGCCAATCCAAAAGGCACTGGCCCTTACCTGCCAGAGCAGATGGACGTTGGCGTCAAAGCCGTGCTGATCCGCAACGAGGGTCACGACTGGTGGGGCTATGCCGCTGGCAAAGGTGCCTATATCGACCGCTTTGAATTCGTCGACTACGGCACCGATCCGTCCGCCTTTGTCGCGGCTGCCGCTGCCGAAGAAGTCGACGTCATCTATGAAACCGTTGGCGACTTTGTTGATATCCTTGATGGCATGGGCTGGCAGAAGTCAGAGGTCGCATCCGGCTCTACCATCGTGATCCGTCCCAACCAGCTGGCCGAAATCGACGGCGTGAAGCCCTATGCAGACGTGCGCGTCCGAAAGGCGATTGCCATGGCCGTTGATCCCAACGTCTGCCTGGAACTGGGCTATGCCGACCGGGGCGAGCCTGCGCGCAATATGCACGTTGGTCCGATGCACCCTGAATGGGCCGATATCCCGGCCGTCGAGGTCGATCCCGCAGGCGCGCTTGCCCTGCTGACCGAAGCTGGCATGCAGGACTTCGAGATGGAAATCATCTCGATCGATGATGACTGGCGCAAGAACACAACAGACGCCGTGGCAGCCCAGCTGCGCGACGCAGGTTTCAACATCAAGCGCACGATCATCCCCGGCAGCACGTTTTGGAACGACTGGACGAAGTACCCCTTCTCTTCGACGGACTGGAACCACCGTCCGCTGGGCACGCAGGTGCTGGCACTGGCCTACCGGACCGGCGAGGCGTGGAACGAGACCGGCTTTGCCAACGCCGAATTCGACGCCTTGCTGGCCGACGCCAACGCCATCGCCGACGCCGATGCCCGCCGCGAGGTTATGGTTAAGCTTCAGACCATCATGCGCGACGAAGGCGTAACGCTGCAGCCCTACTGGCGCTCGCTCTACCGTCACGCAGCCCCAGGTGTTGTCGGCGGCGAGATGAACATCGCCTATCTGCCGCGCCTTTATAACTTTGGCTTTGCGGCCTGATGGACCGGGCCGCCCGACACAGGGCGGCCCACCCTGCCCGGCCGATTTGCCGGTGCCCTGATCTGACGGGACATCCATGCTGAAGTTTATCCTGCGTAGCTTAGCGGGCATGGTGCTGACCGCATTGTGCCTGACCTTTCTTGTCTTCTGGCTGACGAACCTGTCACCAAACCTGGAAAAGCTAGCCAAGACCCAAGGCAACGCCCGCATGTCGGACGAAGCCGTCGCCAGCTGGCTGGTAAACCGTGGCTATAATCAGGCTTTGCCGGTCAAATATGGGCAATGGCTGGGCGCGTTGCCCGGCTATGTCATCACCGGCACCGATGGCACGGCGCGCGCGCGCTGCGCGGCATCCACCGGACCCGCAGAAGGTGATGCCCGTTTTTGCGGCATCCTGCAGGGTGAATGGGGCTTTTCCACCGTGCTGCGCGACGACGTATCAACCATCATCGCAACCCGCCTTGGCCTCACCGCCAAGCTGATGGCCTGCGTCATGGCGATCATGATCCCCGGAGCGCTGATCATGGGCGTTCTGGCGGGTATGCGCGAAGGCTCTCGGCTAGACCGCAGCCTGTCCACGGTGTCGATCATTACGACGGCCACACCGGAATATGTCTCTGGTGTCGTGCTGATCGCGGTCTTTGCCACCGGCACCTTTGGCATGAACTGGTTCAAGGGCACAGCCACCGCGGCCATGGACGACGCAAATTTTACGAACTTCTTTCTGCCCGTCATCACCATCGCGCTGTACGGCATGGGCTATATCGCCCGCATGACCCGCGCGAGCATGACAGAGGTGATGACCGCCCAATACATCCGCACCGCGCGCCTGAAGGGTGTCAGCTTTGGCAATATCGTGCTAAAACACGCCCTGCGAAACGCGCTAATCGCGCCCTTCACGGTCATTATGCTGCAGTTTCCGTGGCTGCTAAACGGCGTCGTCATCGTAGAGACGTTGTTCAACTACAAAGGCTTCGGCTGGACTCTCGTGCAGGCAGCATCAAACAACGATATTGAGCTTCTGCTTGGCGTGTCCATTGTGTCGGTGCTTGTGGTGCTAATCACACAACTGCTGTCCGACATCGGCTACGTCTTTCTCAATCCCCGCATCCGCATCAGTTAAGGATTTCGCATGGAACCCCTCACCTGGACCGGAACGCTCGGCTCCTATCTGAACCCCGTCCTGACGCTTTGCGTCGTGGTCCTTGTGATTTGCGTCGTGGCGCAAATCATTGCAGGCTTTATCGCCGATGCCGTGACGCTGCGATCGAACGCAGACGGCACCCTGATGGCGCGCGGCGGGCTGCTGGGCGGGCTGGACCGCGCCCTGACAATCGTCTTCGCCGTCACGCTGGCCCTGATCGTGGCCTATCTGATCGCGGGCACCGTGATGCCTTATGGCAGCGCCGGCATTGTCGGTGCCGTCGCCAAACGCTTCCTGCCGGTGATCCTTGCGCTGATAGTGCTTTACGCCTTGTCGATCCGCTTCAAGCGGAGCCTTGGGCTTTATGGCAAGCTCTTTGACAGCACCGTCGGCATGATCGGATTTGGCCTTGTAATGTTCTGGGTCTTCACTGCGATCTTCTCTGGGGCATTCGATCTGATCGCCACCCATGATCCGCTCCGCCCGATTTCCGGCCTGAAAAACAAGCTACCGGGTGTTGTGGTGCCAGAGGAAGGCCTGTTCCCCCACTACCTGCTGGGCGGCGACAATCTGGCGCGCGACGTCTTTAGCCGCATGGTAAATGGATCAGTCATCGTCATCGCGATTGCGCCGCTGGCGACGGTATTTGCCTTCATGGTAGGGATCACGCTGGGCCTGCCGGCAGGCTATTTTGGCGGCAAGCTGGACATCGCGCTGACCTTTCTGGCCAACCTGATCCTCGCCTTCCCGGTAATCTTGCTGTTCTATCTGCTGGTCACCCCGGAAATCGTCGCGACCGGCATCCCGTCCTACATGGCAGCCGCCTTGTTCGTCTTTCCGCTGATATTTGCCACCGTGTTGCTGAATTCGCGCTACTACACCCAGCCAGCCAAACGCACGGTGATCGTTGCCTCGACTTTGGCGGTGCTGGGCTGGCTTTACCTGTCGCTCATCTCGCAAGATGGGACTGCGCTGCACTTCATGCCAAGCTGGGTTGACGGATTCGACATAAACCCTGGCATCCTCGTGGTCTTCGTCTCGGTCGTTTTCGTGAACGCGCCCACCGTGTTCCGCATCGTCCGTGGCCTGGCGATGGATATCAAAACCCGCGACTACGTCGCCGCCGCCCAGACGCGGGGCGAAGGCCCATGGTACATCATGCTGTGGGAAATCCTGCCCAACGCGCGCGGCCCGCTGATCGTCGATTTCTGCCTGCGCATCGGCTATACCACGATCCTGCTCGGCACGCTTGGCTTCTTCGGCCTCGGCCTGCCGCCTGAATCCCCGGACTGGGGGTCCACGATCAACGAAGGCCGCAAACTGCTGCTTATCTACGTGCACCCGCCGCTGCCCCCCGCGATCGCCCTGCTGACCCTCGTACTTGGCCTGAACCTGCTGGCCGACGGCCTGCGCGAAGAATCCCTGCGCGACTGATGGCGCACAGGTCCTTCTTTCTTCTCGTCTTAAATATCTCGGGGTCCAGGGCTGGCCCCAGCTCTGCCCTCGCACCTGCCCTGACGCTGCCAAGGAAACACCTATGACAGACGACTACTCCGATCCAATCCTCGAAATCGATAACCTGTCGATCAGCTTTTTCACACGGCTCCACGAAATTCCCGCTGTGATGGATTTTTCGGCTACGATTATGCCCGGCGAGGCGCTGGGGCTCGTTGGCGAATCCGGTTGCGGCAAATCAACCGTCGCGCTGGGGGTCATGCAGGACTTGGGCGTTAACGGGCGGATCGTCGGCGGCAGCATCAAGTTCAAGGGCGAGGAAATGAACACCATGTCCCCCGCCCGGCTACGCGACATTCGCGGCAGCCAGATCGCTATGATCTATCAAGAACCGATGGCGTCCCTGAACCCCGCGATGAAGATCGGCCGCCAGCTGATGGAAGTGCCGATGATCCACGAGGGGATCAGCGAAAAGCAGGCCTATGCCCGCGCACTAGAGGTCGTGACTGATGTCAAGCTGCCCGACCCCGAACGCATCCTGAAGGCATATCCGCACCAGCTGTCGGGCGGGCAACAGCAGCGCATCGTCATCGCAATGGCGCTGATGTCCAAACCATCGTTGCTAATTCTGGACGAGCCCACCACCGCACTTGATGTCACGGTCGAGGCGGCGGTCGTGCAATTGGTCAAGGATCTGGGCAAGAAATACGGCACATCCATGCTGTTCATCAGCCACAACCTTGGTCTGGTTCTGGAAACTTGCGACCGCATCAATGTGATGTACAGCGGCGAGGCGGTGGAGCGCGGCAGCATCGCCGACGTCTTTGACGAAATGCAGCACCCCTATACGCAGGCGCTGTTCCGCTCGATCCCTTTGCCCGGTGCCTCAAAGACCACGCGCCCGCTCAAAGCCATTCCCGGCAACTTTCCCCTACCGCATGAACGCCCCAAGGGCTGCAATTTTGGACCCCGTTGCGATTATTTCGAGGCTGGGCGCTGCGACGCGGCCCCAATAGCGATGGAACGGATAACCGGCGACGACCGCCACCTGACCCGCTGCGTCAAGTTCAAAGAAATCGACTGGAACGCCCCCATCGTGGACACCCGCGAACAGGCACCGAGTGAACCGGGCAAGGTCGTGCTGCGCATGCACGATCTGGGCAAATACTATCAGGTCAGCGCCAACGCGATGTTTGGCGGCAAGTCCAAAGTGGTCAAAGCGAACGAGAGCCTGACGTTTGATGCCCGCGAAGGCGAAACACTCGCCATCGTCGGCGAAAGCGGCTGCGGCAAATCCACCTTTGCCAAGGTGTTGATGGGACTGGAGACCGCGACCAGCGGCACAATCATGCTGGACGGCCAGTCCATCGGCGATGTGCCTATTGAAAAGCGCACGACCAAGAATGTGGCCGATGTGCAGATGGTGTTCCAGAACCCCTTTGACACGCTAAACCCGTCGATGACCGTCGGTCGCCAGATCATGCGCGCGCTGGAAATCTTTCGCATCGGCAACAATGACACCGAACGCCGCGACCGAATGCTTGACCTGCTGGATCTGGTTAAACTGCCCCGCGAATTCGCCGACCGCATGCCGCGCCAGCTGTCTGGCGGGCAGAAACAGCGGGTCGGCATCGCCCGCGCCTTTGCCGGTGATGCGCGCATCGTTGTCGCGGACGAGCCCGTCTCGGCCCTTGATGTTAGCGTGCAGGCGGCGGTGGCCGATCTGCTGATGGACATCCAGCGCGAGCAGAAAACCACCCTGCTGTTCATAAGCCATGATCTGTCCATCGTCCGCTATTTGTCGGACCGGGTGCTGGTCATGTATCTGGGCCATGTGGTTGAACTGGGCACGACGGAACAGGTCTTCTCGCCGCCTTACCACCCCTATACCGAAGCGCTGTTGTCCGCTGTCCCCATCGCCGACACCAAGGTCAAGAAAAAGCACATCGTGCTGGAAGGCGACGTTCCGTCAGCGATGAACCCGCCCCCCGGCTGCCCGTTCCAGACTCGCTGCCCGCGCAAACATCAGGTCCCTGGCGATCTGTGCGAACGCGAAGTGCCCGCCATGCGCACCATGCCGGATGGGCTGCAGATCAAATGCCACCTGTCCGACGCCGATTTTGCGGAAATGGAGCCGGTGATTAAAATCGCTGCGGAATAACCCTCAAGTCTTGGAAATCAGTGCATCACCTGTGGGCGAGGTTGCCAAGGCGTCGATCTGATCCGCGACGCCCTGCAAGTGGTCCAATTCTTTCGCGATAGGCATCGCGCCGCGCGCATAGGACATGGCGCGATGCGACTGGATCGCTGCGGCATTGGCAAAAATGCCGGGACTGAGATGTGCCATGGCCAGAAATGCGCGCTGCAAGGCAATCTGCACCTCGTAAAGCGCTGCACCATCACGGGCGATCGCGGCAAAGGCGTCGCGCAGTATTTCCTCTGACGACATTCCCCTGATCCACAGATGCGGGTATTTCACATCGGGCGCGGCGGGGTCCTGCCACAAGGATATCACCCGGGTCATGCGGCGGATCACGTCGATCGCCGTGCCCGGATCGTTGATCGCAGGCGACAGCGCCCGGCTTGCGATTTCCGACAGGGTAATCATCCCGAACCGGGGATCCTGATCAAAGCTGCGTTCCATCCCGATATCAACGCTGGCATGGATATCAGCCAGCAATGTGTCGAACGCGGGCCCAATTGGGCCATCCAGAACATGGGCCAGCACAGTGCCCTGATAAACAAATTCCCCGGGCAGAACATCAAGATAGATGCTGCAACCGGCATTCAAAGCCAGCGTGTTCAGGCGGTCCAGATTGATAAACTGCATATGTCCCACGGCGGGGCTGGGCAGCGGGATCGCGCGCTGGGGCGGGTTCCGTTCCCGAATCGGGTTCGCCCCCAGCCATGGTGCCTTCAGGCGGCTGGTCATTGCATCCGTCGTGGCCACTTCGACCCGGTCCATGATGTCGCTCAGGCGGCCAAAGTCCGTCAGATGGCCGATCCAGCGCACAAGGTTAAACACGATCAGCACCAACACAAGGATCGTCGCAGCAAACAGAATGACGCGCCCACCCTCGCCGTAGATCCCGATTTTCAGGCTGACGATGCCCACCAGCGAAAAGATGAAAGCCCCGATAAAGCTTGCCAGAACCTGCTGCGCCGTGCGGTCTGTTTTCAGCAGTTGGAACGCCCGCGGCGTGGCGGTACTGGACGCGACTGCAAAGGCCGACAGCATGATCGACAGCGAAAACGTCGTGACCGCTAACATGGACGAGGCGAGGATATTCAGTAGACCGTCAATCGCATCGGCCCCGATCTGGAACGCCAGCGACGACGGGATCAACCCGCGCAGGCCCACGGCGATAAAGGCCGCGAGCAGCCCCAGCATAGCATAGGCTCCGATCGGCACCCAAATATGGGCAAACAGGCGGCTCAGGCGATAGCGCAGGGATGACAACAAGCGGCACGGGCCTTTCGCGAAACGGACGCCGTCGCAGCGCCTCGTCTTTGGCAGCATAACGCACCGCTCGCGATTGCCTAGCACCGGATCGGGCGGAACATTGGCCACCCTCAGATATTGCACCCGCAGCACAAAGGGACAAACGCCGCGCGCGATGATGATCTGAACTGGGCAATGCCTGTAATGCGGACTGGATACGCGGGCCGCGCGCTGGTCTATGCAATAGTGTCTGGCGTGTCGCTATTCGCGATCTGGCACGGCGGCGAGACGAAGGACACGTCAGAGGCGCTGTCGCTGATTGAGCAATCGCCCTTAGGATTGGTGGCCCTGCTGGTCGTGGCGGCGGGGCTGTTCGCCTATATGATCCTCCAGATCGACGCTTACTTCGATCTGGAGGATCACGGCACGAACGCCAAGGGCTTGTTCGCACGCCCTGGTTAGGCTGTCAGCAGGCTGATCCACGGCGCGCTTGGCGGTGGTCTGGCCTTGCTGCTGGTGTTCGGCAGCACCGACAGCGGTGAAGTGTCCAAGACCGCGTTCTATCTTTCCAAGCTGATGTCATGGTCCATAGGCGTGATCATCGTCGGTGTGGCCGCGCTAATCACAATGGAGGCCGGCGTCTATTACCTTCACAAGGCTTGGACGCAAAGCTAACGCCAAAAACTTCAGGCCAACCATTGCACGCTCCACTGGAACCACCTGCTGCAAGCGGGCGTCGCGGCCCAACGCCTGTCGATGCTGATCATCGGTTTTCTGATCAGTCTGGCAGCGTGGCGGCATGATCCGAATGAGGCGGGCGTTCTGAACAAGGCTTTTGGATGGCTAGCACAACAAGCCTTTGGTCAGACCCTTGTGACCTCGATGTGCGCCGGGCTGCTGCTATTTACTCTGTTTATGGCCGCGAACGCCGCCGATCGGATCATCCCACGTATAAAGGTCCCCGACGTCATGTCGCTGGCCCAAAAGGTCAAATACATGGCGAAGGGTGCCTAGTTGCCCCAGATCACGCGGACATAGTTGCGGGTTTCCGCATAGGGCGGGATGCCGCGATACTTCTCCACTGCGCCGGGCCCAGCGTTATAGGCCGCCAGCGCGTGGGGCCAATTGCCGAACTTGTTGTACTGCGCCTTGAGGTAGCGCGCGCCGCCCTCTAAGTTTTGGATCGGATCGCGCGGATCGACACCCAGCAGACGCGCGGTGCCAGGCATCAGCTGCGCCAACCCCATTGCACCCTTGGTGGACACAGCGGCGACGTTCCACCCCGATTCTTGCTGCACCAGACGCAGGAAAAGATCCTCTGGCACGCCATGTCGGCGGGCGGCAGTACGGGCCACATCCCGCAGCGGGCCGTTATCGCGCACAATATAGCTGGGCACCGCTAGCGCTGTCAGAGGAATGATCGCGCGCGGCGGCTGCAGGCGGACAGAGTTGCTGTATTGCTCGGATGCGCGATTATCGAGAACTGACAACTGACTTTGGAACAATGCCATGCCCCACGAGGTTGAGGCCGTATCAGCGGTTGCCGGAGCGCCCGTCAGCGCAAGAGTTGTAGTCAATGCCAGACCCAAGTTCCGCATACCGTCACCCATCTTGGTTTCAATGAGGCATCCTAACCCAAAACGCCGTCCGTGCCACCCTTGATTGGTTCACCTTCTCTCGCTTATCTGCCACATTGACACAGAAGCAGAATCGTAGGGAAAAAGTCATGGCAGGATCGGTCAACAAGGTCATTCTAATCGGCAATCTCGGTGCCGATCCCGAAGTTCGGACCTTTGGCAACGGCGGCAAGGTTTGTAACCTGCGCATCGCGACGTCGGAGACTTGGAAAGATCGCAACTCTGGCGAGCGCAAGGAAAAGACAGAATGGCACACAGTCGCCATTTTCCAAGAAGGTCTGGTCGGCATCGCCGAGCGTTTTTTGAAAAAAGGCTCCAAGGTTTATATCGAAGGCAAGCTGCAGACCCGCAAATGGCAGGACCAGTCCGGCGCTGACCGGTATTCCACCGAAGTCGTACTGCAGGGCCCCGGCACGGTGCTGACCATGCTGGACGGTGCCAACAGCGGCGGTGGCGGCGGCAATAGCGATGGCGGCGATTACGGCGGCGGTGGTGGTGGTAACTACGGCGGCG
>Ga0222707_1000137_pt1 | contig 31245 bp, 28 predicted proteins | sample AntAcemetage1574_FD_179831 | JGI IMG/M metagenome (GOLD analysis project Ga0222707, IMG submission 179831) | Saline water microbial communities from Ace Lake, Antarctica - #1574 | ecosystem: Environmental > Aquatic > Non-marine Saline and Alkaline > Saline | place: Antarctica: Ace Lake...
AGGAACTCGAAACCACACTGCACCGCTAGGTGCTGCTCTACAACCAGCAGCTTCCCCAGTCGGCCTTGGGCAGCAAGAAGCCATTGCAGGCGATAAAGGTCTCGCACAAACTGAAGCCGGATATATTCAAAAATAAACCATATTACCTTTCGGAATGTGACAGCTTATTTCTGTGAAACGGGTAATTTAGACTACTTTTTAATGTTGCACATTTTTTATGCAATATTAAAAGCCGGACGCGCTGGCGCTCTTGTTCATCATAGGCGCGTGTACCTATGTGATCTATCACTTATACTTTGCCCTAATCCGGACGACGGCCCCCTATGTTTATTTTGCCTCGCTTGTCTCGCCTATTTCGCAGCAGGCCACCTATTATCACTCCTCAACTTATACTTTACAAACCGATCGCGGTGATTGGGGATATTCACGGCTGTGACCAGCTTCTCGTGCAGTTACTCGGCAGGTTGGCCACAGAAGCGCCAACCGCCACTATCATCTGCGTCGGTGACTACATCGACCGCGGTCCCAACTCTGCTGCGGTTATTAATCGACTGATGCAGCGGCCGGATGTTCATTGCCTGAAAGGAAACCATGAGGCCATGTGCCTCGACTTCCTGGATAACCCCAGCAAATACGGACCTAAATGGTTGCGCTATGGTGGGTTGCAGACGTTGGCCAGCTACGGTGTCGCGGGCCCCAGTCCCGGCACCAATCGTACTTTGCAGCGCGTGCGCGACGATCTTGCTCTGGCAATGAGAGATGCGCGGATTGACTGGCTGCGTGCCCTGCCCCTGACACGGCGCAGCGGCAATCTGTTGATCACGCACGCCGGCGCTGATCCAGCCCGCGACCCGACTGATCAGCGGTCCAAAGATCTGCTGTGGGGATGCGAAGGGTTCACGACAACGCCCCGTACAGACGGTCTTTGGGTTGCCTACGGGCACGTCATTCAGGATGCACCAAGCGCCGAGAACGGACGTATTGCCCTAGACACCGGTGCTTATGCTACTGGTGTGCTGACGGCTGCGATCTTGGGGGACGGCCCGCCGCGATTTGTAACAACCTAAGCTTAAACCGAGGGACGCTCAGACCGAGCGGCGCAGGGCTTGCTGCAGCCGGGGTTTCGCACCTCGCATTAAATGTGACTCTTGCGTAATTTCATTAGGTGCACAGCATCTTGCGTTCAGCATATGCACGTTTTTGCATCATTTTTTCAAAAAAGGACGGGCTTCAAACAAGCCAACACTCCGTACCTTACGGCCTGGTGCAAGAAACAGCCCAAACAGAAATCACGCCGTTCCACCCGCGTTCACCTTACGCCGTGGCCAAGACGTATGTCTCCTGAAACACAGTGTAATTCCGCGAGGCCTATTGCATGTCGGACGGCAACGATCTGACATCAGGCAAGGGCCAAAGGGGGCCGTATGCAGAACCTAATCGAATACCCTAAAAAGCCCTGAGCTGATCGGGATTCCGATGGTATCGATCCATGAGAACAAACATGGCAATTTATCCTGCCGGGCATGTGACATCCTTATCTGATCAAGTTTGATGGACAAAGGCGGCACAGTGCGCGCCAAACAGGCAGCGTTCCGAGAAGCGAAAATTTTGGAAAGATACTACTCAACGGGTAGCTATATTTACGCATAAAGATGCCATCTTTTCCAATCAAGGTCGGCGCAAAGAGGCAAAAGGTAAATTTGTCATGATTAATCCGGTTCTTTTGTGCGTTAGGTCCGGCACGCGGTTGTGGCCACTGTCGACATACAGGCTGTTTTCAACAGAAGTATGGTTTGGGAATTCGCGTACCGCCCCTCAATCCCACGGCTCTGAACACGCTCACGAAGCGGCATTAGTATAGATCAAAACCGCCCAAAGCGAGGCTACCAAGTCAGCGTTGCGCCGACCTTGGTTTTGCCCAGCCACGAACGGCGAATACGCCGAGGGTCAGGTCCGCCCCGCCTTTCACGGCTTGCGCCACAAGGCAGCGACAATGATCGCTACGGTCGCCGCACGAAATCCTGATTTGGTTGGTGGAATCGCCAGCGTTAAATCCAGGCTGGGCGACCTCTCCGAGAGCATCGCCGCCCACTATGCGCGCCACGCAGAAGTGGAGAATATGAACACTGAAACGATGCTTTTACTGCCCGACATTGGGAACACGTCAGATCAAACTGGGAACCAGAACGGACAAACACCTGATAAGTGACAGATATATGGTGGGTGGTGAGGGGCTCGAACCCCCGACATTTTCGGTGTAAACGAAACGCTCTACCAACTGAGCTAACCACCCCGCCGCGCTCACTTACGGCTATTCGCAGGCTAGTGCAACTCCTCAGCGCGACCTTCGTGCAGGTAAAATACATTGCCCTGCCCGCCCGGCAGTTGATCCCACGCCGCATCCTCTAACCCCAGCGCCGCGCAACGCAAAAAACGGCTAATGATGCCGTGGCAAACGATGACTGCAGGACCTTCCAGATCGGCAAGAAACGACCGCGCCCGCGCGGCGACGCCTGCCAATCCCTCACCTGGGGCGCTGGCATAGACCGAGAGGTCGCCGTCCGGCCCCTCAATCGCACCCGGCGCAGCAAAGCTGTGGCGCAGCTGCCCCTGCCACGCACCGACATCGATTTCGCGCAGGCGGCTATCCGTATTTATTTCCGTCGCCACGCCCCCCAGCGCCAGCCCGGCGGTTTGCACGGCGCGCCCCAAGGGCGAGGTATAGAAGGCAAATCCGCGCAGATCGCGCTGCGCCAGCACTGCGCCCTGCTGTAAGGCTTGCGCCTGCCCCAGATCGGTCAGCGGAGCGTTCAGGTGCCCCTGCATCCTGCCTTCGCGGTTCCAAACAGTTTCGCCGTGACGCAGAATGTACAGATCAGGTGTCATGCGGTTCCCTCAAAGAAAAAGGGTGCCACCCTGCGGCGGCACCCCAAAATTCTGGTGGGCGATAAGGGATTTGAACCCCTGACATCTTCGATGTGAACGAAGCGCTCTACCGCTGAGCTAATCACCCGTAGTGCGTGATTTAGCTGTCGCCGTCAGTCTCTGCAACCCCGGATTTTTCATTTTGTGCCCCGCCTAGATTACCGGCCCCCTGCCCTGCGCCGTCCTTCATGGTGCGCAGTTTCAAGGTCAGCATTTACGCGCCCTCGGTCATGTCCTTGATCTTGACGGCCTTCAGTTTGCACATCGGTGGCAGCACCAGCTCTTCACCGGCAGCCAGCAGGTCGGCCAGCTCGGCCAGCGCCGCCTCAATAGCGGGTTTGGCATCGCGCTTTTTCAGATCAGCCCGGGCGATGACATGGTCGATAAAGGCCGCCTTCTTGATCGTCTCGCCGACGGGCATGTTCGAGTTCGCACCGACGACGCGGGGTGCGGGGGCCTTAGCGGCACCGGCCGGCGTGACCTGAACCTTTGGCGCAGCGGCCGTCAGCTGAACGGTTCCGACGATCAGTTTTGCGGTTTTTTCGGTCATGTCGCGTCCCCGGCAAGGGGTAAGCCCGGCCGTGTCGGTCAAAACCCGGGACCGTTGATATCGCGGCTTTGCCACATCAATACCAATAAATCGCGGCAAATCCATGCCGCACGTGCAAAAGGCGCGCCACAGGGGCGCGCCTTTCAATCGTTCGGACTGACCTTAGTGTACTCCAATCCCAACGCCCTGATTGCGGGCGGCAAGGGCGGCAGCAGCAGCGGCTTCTTCTGCCGCCTCATCCCACTCGATCGCGTCGGGCTGCCGGACCAGTGCATGTTTCAGCACCTGCGACACGTGGCTCACCGGAATGATCGTCAGACCTTCCTTCACGTTGTCTGGAATATCCACGAGGTCTTTTTCATTTTCCTCGGGGATCAGGACGGTCTTGATCCCGCCGCGCAGGGCGGCCAGCAGTTTTTCCTTCAATCCGCCAATCGGCATCGCATTGCCACGCAGGGACACTTCGCCGGTCATAGCGATATCCTTGCGGACCGGAATCTGCGTCAGGACCGACACGATGGACGTCACCATTGCAAGACCCGCGCTTGGCCCGTCCTTGGGCGTCGCGCCGTCCGGCACGTGGACGTGGATGTCCGTCGTATCGAACTTTGTCGGCTTTACCCCAATGCTGGGGCTGATCGACCGCACATAAGAGCTTGCCGCCTCGATGGACTCCTTCATCACATCGCCCAGCTTGCCGGTCGTTTTCATCCGGCCCTTGCCCGGCAAACGCAGCGCTTCAATCGACAGCAGCTCGCCGCCGACAGATGTCCAGGCCAGTCCTGTCACGACACCGACCTGATCGTCCTTTTCGGCCAGACCATAGCGATGCTTGCGCACCCCGAGATAGTCATCAATGTTGTCGGCCGTCACAGCGACAGTCTCGACCTGTTTCTTGACGATCTTGGTTACGGCTTTGCGGGCGATTTTGGCCAGCTCACGCTCAAAGTTCCGTACACCAGCCTCGCGGGTGTAATACCGCGCGATGTCCGTCAGGGACGCGTCATCGACGCTGAACTCTTTGGCCTTCAAACCGTGGTTTTTCATGACCTTGGGCAGCAGGTGCTGGCGCGCGATCTCGCGCTTTTCGTCCTCAGTGTAGCCGGACAGCGAAATGATCTCCATCCGGTCCAGCAGCGGACCCGGCATGTTGTAGCTGTTCGCCGTGGTCAGGAACATCACGTTGGACAGATCGTATTCCACCTCCAGGTAATGGTCCACGAAGGTGCTGTTCTGTTCGGGATCAAGCACCTCTAGCATTGCCGAGGCGGGGTCACCCCGAAAATCCTGACCCATCTTGTCGATTTCATCGAGCAAAATCAGCGGGTTCGTCGTTTTCGCCTTCTTCAGCGCCTGAATGATCTTACCCGGCATAGAACCGATATAGGTTCGGCGGTGACCACGGATTTCGGATTCGTCACGCACACCGCCAAGGCTGATGCGGATGAACTCGCGCCCCGTGGCGTTGGCGACCGATTTGCCAAGAGACGTCTTACCCACACCCGGAGGGCCGACAAGGCACATGATCGGGCCCTTCAGCTTGGCCGACCGCTGTTGCACCGCCAGATACTCGACGATCCGTTCCTTGACCTTTTCCAAGCCAAAGTGGTCGTCATCCAGCACCTTTTGTGCGTGTGCAAGGTTCTTCTTGGTGCGGGACTTGGTGCCCCATGGCACAGCCAAAATCCAGTCAAGATAATTGCGCACGACAGTCGCCTCGGCGCTCATCGGGCTCATGTTCTTGAGCTTCTTCAGTTCTGCATCGCACTTTTCACGGGCTTCCTTGGACAGCTTGGTCGCCTCGATGCGCGCTTCCAGTTCGGCCACTTCGCCGGCACCTTCTTCGCCGTCGCCAAGCTCCTTCTGGATCGCCTTCATCTGCTCGTTCAGATAATATTCGCGCTGCGTACGCTCCATCTGGCTCTTTACGCGGGTCTTGATCTTTTTTTCGACCTGCAGCACAGACATTTCGCCCTGCATAAGGCCGTAGACCTTCTCCAGCCGTTCTGACACCGACAGCGTTTCCAGAAGCCCCTGCTTTTCAGCAACTTCGATCCCCAGATGACCGGCGACAAGGTCAGCCAGTTTGGCAGGCTCGGTCGTTTCCGACACGGCAGCCATTGCCTCTTCGGGGATGTTCTTCTTGATCTTTGCATAGCGCTCGAACTCGGCCGCGACCGTGCGCACAAGCGCCTCGATCTCGTCCTCGTTGCCGGGCGTTTCGGTCAAATATTCGGCCGAGGCTTCAAAGAAATTCTCGTTCTCGATAAAATCGACGATCCGCACACGAGCGCGGCCTTCGACCAGCACCTTGACGGTGCCATCAGGCAATTTAAGCAGTTGCAGCACATTAGCCAGCACGCCAGCCTTATAGATACCGCCCTGCGCGGGATCATCCTCGCCGGGGTCAATCTGGCTGGAAAGCAGAATCTGCTTGTCGTCGCGCATCACCTCTTCCAAGGCGCGCACGGATTTTTCACGGCCCACGAAAAGCGGCACGATCATGTGGGGAAAAACCACGATGTCGCGCAGCGGCAGGACGGGGTAGGATGTGGCAAGGGTGTCTTGCATGCTGTTCTTCCTTCTAGTGGCAAAACGTCCCGGTCCCAATCTGGCGACCCTTGGGGCGTTTCCGTATCAACCATGTGGGGGGACGCGGCCCCCATTTCAACATCTTGCACCCCCATAGCGACAAGGGTCGCTGAAGCGCAACAATTGCCACTGATGTTGAACCCGCGGAACGGCCGCCGCAAGCTGACAATTTGTCTCGAAGCCCCTTGTAAGCTCTGCGGGCAACCTGTGATCCCGGCAGATTGTCATTAAATCACAAATAAGAGCTAAAGCCGTACGTTCCGAGGCCACTCAAAGGCATGACGTCATGGAGAGACGAAAATGCGACGCTGCGTTACAGCGGGTCGATGTCACCCTGCGCGCGGGTCGCGTGGAAATCAGCCTCCCATACGGCAAAGGTGCCTGCGGCGATCGCGTCCCGCATTTCGCCCATGATTTGTTGGAAGTAATGCAAGTTGTGCCAGGTCAAAAGCATGCCGCTGATCATTTCATGCGACCTAAAAACGTGATGCAGATAGGCGCGCGAATAATTCCGGCAGGCGGGACAGGTGCAAGATTCGTCCAACGGACGCGGGTCGTCCGCATGGCGGGCGTTCTTCATGTTGACGACGCCGTGGCGGGTAAAGCCTTGCCCGGTGCGACCTGAACGCGACGGAAGCACGCAGTCCATCATGTCAATCCCGCGTTTAACCGCGCCGACGATGTCGTCGGGCTTGCCCACCCCCATCAGGTACCGCGGTTTGTCGGTCGGCAACATGTCGGTCGCGAAATCGAGGCAGCCGAACATCGCCTCCTGCCCTTCGCCCACGGCAAGACCGCCGACGGCATAGCCATCAAAGCCCACGTCGATCAGCGCCTTAGCGGATTCCTCGCGGAAGTCCTGCTCCAGCCCGCCTTGCTGAATACCGAACAGCGCATGGCCGGGTCGATCGCCAAAGGCATCGCGCGACCGCTGCGCCCAACGCATCGATAGCCGCATCGACTCTGCGATCCGGTCGCGGTCGGCTGGCAAAGCGGGGCATTCGTCGAAACACATCACGATGTCGGAACCAAGGAGCTTTTGAATCTCCATCGAGCGTTCGGGCGACAGCATATGCTTCGAGCCGTCGATGTGGGATTTGAAGGTGACACCGTTCTCGGTCAGCTTGCGTAGATCAGCGAGGCTCATGACCTGAAAGCCGCCCGAGTCCGTCAGGATCGGCTTGTCCCAATTCATGAATTTATGCAGCCCGCCAAGGCGTGCGATACGTTCCGCCGTGGGGCGCAGCATCAGGTGATAAGTGTTGCCCAGCAGCACATCGGCCCCCGTGGCGGCCACACTTTCGGGCATCATCGCCTTGACCGTCGCCGCCGTGCCTACCGGCATGAAAGCCGGCGTGCGGATATCGCCGCGCGGTGTATGCATGACCCCGGTGCGGGCGGCCCCGTCGGTGGCGTTCAGTTCAAAGGAAAAACGGGTGGTCATGGGCATATCCTAGCAGATCGCCTCCCTTTTGCCCCCAGCAGGGTCAAATGAAAAGGGCCGGATACAGACACGGCAAAACGCAAATATCTTGCGGTGCCCCATGCCGACCATGCGACACCGAGCCCAATGAACGGCGAAAGCAGTCCTGCCGCGCCGCCCTTTACCCCCGGCGGGGTAATCCCTATATGATTGGTCACGAATAGACGGGAACCCACCATGACTGACAAGACTGCACCGATGGAAGGCACGCCGCTGATTGCTCCGTCCAGCACGGAGCATCCGCTGCACGAAAAGATCGTCGAAGCGTGTCGTTCGGTCTATGATCCTGAAATCCCAGTCAATATTTATGACTTGGGGCTGATCTACACAATCAAAGTGGACGCTGACAACGCCGTGCGCATCATCATGACGTTGACAGCCCCCGGCTGCCCCGTGGCTGGCGAAATGCCTGGCTGGGTTGCCGACGCGGTCGAACCGCTGGAAGGCGTTAAGCATGTGGACGTGGAAATGACGTTCGAGCCTCAGTGGGGCATGGACATGATGAGCGACGAAGCGCGGCTGGAACTGGGGTTCATGTAATCCCATCGCGCGCCGCCCCCTTGAGGCGCAGCACCATAACGCTTACATTCACAGTGACATGAAAGGATATGCCATGTTCGGTATCCCCGGAAAACAAGCCGTCACGATCACCCCGAAAGCGGCTACGCAAATCGCTAAGCTGATGTCCCGCGATAGCCACCAAGGCTTGCGTGTAGGCGTGAAAAAAGGCGGCTGCGCCGGCATGGAGTACACCATGGAATACGTCACCGACGTCAATCCTATGGACGAAGTGGTCGAAGTGGACGGTGCTCGGGTTATGATCGCACCGATGGCGCAGATGTTCCTGTTCGGCACCGAAATTGACTACGAGACATCTGTGCTGGAAAGCGGCTTTAAATTCCGAAATCCCAACGTAGTTGATGCATGCGGCTGCGGCGAGTCGATCAAGTTCGACGAGACACTCTCCACGACTTGAGCCCCGCTTTCCCGGCTTCATTTGGTTAACAAAAATCCTGCCGGAAACATCTAATTTTCGACGAAAATCGGAGATAGCCCGCTTAATTAACGGATCCGCATCCCTTTTGCAGATGCACATAGGTCTGATCAAAACGGCGCTGCAAGTGGTCGATCGCTATGATCGGCGCGGCTCCTCTCGGGGCAACATTTGCATCGTAGTCGGGGTTAAAGAACAGGGGCACGGAAATCCGCTCGTCTGCTCCGCCGACGACGCGGTGCGGGGTCGCAATGATTCGGCCTTCGGTCCACATTTCCAGCATCTGTCCGAAATTGATGACGAATGTGCCGGGCTTCGCAGTCAGTGCGGTCCAGCCGCCGCCGCGGCGGCGTACCTCTAGCCCCGGGGTGCCATCGGTGGCCAGCAGCGTTAGGCAGCCATAGTCCGTATGGGTGGCGATACCAAAATCCTTGGCCCCGGCCCTGGCTGGGCGTTCGGGATAGTAGTTACCGCGCAGCAAGGCCATGGGCCGGGTGAAGCGGTTGGAAAAGAACGCACCATCCTCGCCGACGGCCTTCAAGAACGCGACCAGAAGGTCGCGGGCAAAAGCAGTGGCATCCGCGAAATAGGCCTGCAGGACAACTGCAAAATCCGGTGGGGTGTCTGGCCACAGGTTCGGCACATAGGCGGGCAGCGATGTCAGCAGATCGCCCGGAGGCAGGGTCAGGCCGCAGTCAAATACCTGCTTGTAATCGGGGTTGGCGTCGGAATTCACCTGCTCTGATCCCGGAGCGCCCCATCCTCGGTTCGAACCGGTTGCGGACATATCCCACTGCGCCTTTTGCGCCGCAGGCAGAGCAAAGAACGCAGCGTAGGTGGCAATAACCGCTGCCACGCGGTCCGCTGTCAGGGGCGTGTTATACACTGTCATGAACCCGATATCAGAGGCACCCAGACGGGCTGCTGCCACGGCAGCCTCGTGACCGGCATGGGCAGGATCCAGCAATGCGGCAGCATCGATCTGCGGAATAGGCGTGTTTGTCATCAGCGAAGCCTTTCGATCCTGTTGGTCAGTTGCTACCAAAGCAGGGAACAAACGCAAAGGATGGATCATGCGCCGTAAACTTGCTGCTGGAAATTGGAAGATGAACGGCACCAACGACACCTTGGGCGAGGTGAAGGCGCTGACCGATGCTCATCCTGATCCACAGGTCGACATACTGCTGTGCCCGCCTGCCACTCTGCTCGCACAGATGGCCTGGGCGCGCGGCACCCATTCACTGCAGATCGGCGGGCAGGATTGCCATGCGGCAGCATCGGGCGCGCACACCGGCGATATCGCAGCGGACATGCTGAAGGATGCTGGCGCGAGCCATGTTATCGTCGGCCATTCGGAACGCCGGGCCGATCATGGCGAGAGCGACGCCGATGTCGCGGCCAAGGCGGCGGCGGCCCATACGGCAGGCCTTATCGCAGTCATTTGTCTGGGTGAAACGCTCGCACAGCGCGAGGCTGGCGAGGCGCTGGCTGTTGTAACGGCGCAGCTGGCGGGCTCTTTGCCCGCAGGTGCGACCGCGGCGAACACGGTCATCGCATACGAGCCCGTTTGGGCCATCGGCACAGGTCATGTGCCCACGCTGGATCAGATAGGGGAGGTCCATGGTACACTGCGCGCGGCGCTTCGCGATATCATGCGCGAAGCGGGCGGCGTGCGTATCCTGTATGGCGGATCGGTTAAGGGATCAAATGCGGCCGAGATCTTCTCGGTTCCCGATGTGGACGGCGCGCTGGTCGGCGGCGCGAGCCTGAAGGCGGCGGACTTTTCGCCCATCGTTACGGCGTTGGAAAACGCCTGACGGCGCGGCAGGGACCTCTCCAGTTTTTCGACGCACAAATCAGCTGACGCCTCCGGCGGGAGAATTTGTGGAAAGATGATAACGACGGCGCGGCACCTGTGACAGGGCCGCGCCGTTTTCGTTAGTTAATGATGGTTTCCGGGCCCATCACCGAGTTCGGCAGATACGTACTAATGATCGGGATATAAGTAATCATGATCAGGAACACGAAGAGCACTGCCAGGAATGGCAGGGCGGCCCGGACAACTGCCATCATCGGCATGTTTGCCACGCCAGAGGTGACGAAAAGGTTCAGGCCCACAGGCGGCGTGATCATCCCGATTTCCATGTTCACCACCATTATGATGCCCAAGTGAATCGGATCAATGCCCAGCTGAATTGCGATGGGGAAGACCAGCGGGGCGACAATGACGATCAGGCCCGACGGCTCCATGAACTGGCCGCCGATCAGCAGGATCACGTTGACGACAATCAAAAATGTGATCGGGCCGAGGCCTGCGCCCAGCATGGCGTTGGCGATGTGCTGGGGCACTTGTTCATCCGTCAGCACGTGCTTCAGGATCAGTGCGTTGGCGATGATGAACATCAGCGTGATGGTCAGCTTGGCGGAATCGAAGAGCGTCGCGCGGGTATCACGATGGAAGAAGGCCGTGAAGATGGCGACGGGTTTGCGCCACAGCGGCAGCGGGCGCTGGCCCGGTCCCACATACAGCGGCCCCATATCGCGATAGATGAACGAGGCGACAAAGAAGGCGTAGACGGCGGCGACGGCGGCGGCCTCTGTCGGGGTGAAGGCACCGGATTTCCAGTAGATGCCGACGGGGTCCAGCGACACCCACGGGTGGCCATAGATGCCGCCCATGATGATCAGGATCAAGCCCAAGCCCCAAAGCGCATCGCGGAAGCTGTCCGTCACTTCGCCCCAGCCAAGCCATTCGCCCTTGGGCATGTTCTTGATGCGGGCCATCACGTAGATCGTAACCATCAGCATGAAGCCGGCCAACAGGCCCGGAAATACGCCAGCCAAGAACATACGTCCGACGCTGACGTCAGTTGCCGATGCGTAAACCACCATCACGATGGAGGGCGGGATCAGGATGCCCAACGTGCCGGCATTACAGATTACGCCAGCGGCGAATTCCTTAGTGTAGCCGACCTTGGTCATTGCCGCGATCACGATGGAGCCGATGGCGACCACGGTGGCGGGGGACGAGCCGGACAGGGCGGCAAAGATCATACAGGCCAGCACGCCTGCGATGGCAAGGCCGCCCTGCAGGTGACCGACGCAGGCGATAGCAAAGCGGATGATCCGTTTGGCCACGCCCCCGGTGGACATAAAGCTAGAGGCGAGGATGAAGAACGGGATCGCCAGCAGCGTGTAGTGCCCGGCCATCGCCTGAAAAATCGCCTGCGCCACAGCGCCCAGCGAGGTATCAGAGAACCACAGCTGGAACAAGATGGACGCCAGGCCCAGCGACACGGCGATCGGCACGCCGATCAGCAAGAACCCGATGATCAGGACAAAAAGGAGGAGTACTTCCATGGATCAGACGTCCTTGTTCAGAAGGGCGGCCTCGGCCACGGCATCTTCGGCTTCATGAGATACGATCAGGCTGACCGCCTGATCCGTCCATACACGCCAAACGGCCTGAACTATACGGAACAGGATCATAATGGCCGCGATTGGCAGCATCGTATAAGGAATCAGGCGCGGCAGCTTAGAATAGCGCTCGTCGTAGTTGATCAGCGGTTCGAGAAACCGCAGCCAGTCCGGCATCGGAATCTGGTCGGTTTCAAAGAACGAGCCGGAGCGCACAGAGGTATCAAACCCGGTCGGAAACCAGCGACCGGCCGTGGGCGGCAGATCGGCGAAGGGGGCCCAATAGTCATAAGCGCCTTTGAGGAACAGAAGCGCATAAGCGATGCACAGCGCGCCGGCGATCAGGGCAACGATTTTGCGCGGACGCGGGGAAAGCAGGTTCGTGACAGCATCGACGCCCAGATGCGCCGTTACCTTGAAGCCATAGGCGATGCCGAACAGCACAAGCCAAGCGAACATGACCAACACGACCTCAAGGCTCCAGATGATCATAGAGGGCGCGGCGTCGACGACTGCGGTGCCGAACAGCTGGTGAAACACCCGGCTGACGCCCCAGAATATCCCGTCGGTTAGGTATTCGAACCACGTACCTGCAGTATAGCGCAGTACGACATTGGTGAAGGTCAGAAGGGTCATACACCCTAGAAGAAGCGCAATAACGCCTTCCTCAAACCCGTTGACGGCGGCACCGATTACACCGCGTGCCTGATAATGTTGGCCCATCTGCGCCAGTCCCCCCGAATATGACCCATGTATTTATAATAAACGGCCCGGCGCGATATAATCGTCCGGGCCGCCTGTGTGCGGTGGGGCAGCGGGCGTCTGCGCCCCCTGCCCTGAGGCACGATCTTACATGCTTTCGTTGATCGCCTGTGCCGCGTCGATGTTCTCTTGACCGACTTCTTCGGCAAACTCGGTCCAGACCGGCATCATAACGTCGACCCAGCCCTGACGCTGCTCTGCGGTCAATTCACGGATCGTGCCGCCGGCGGCCAGAATGGACTGGCGTGCCTCAAGGTCGACCTTGCCGACTTCGGCGTTCCGGGCAGTCGTGACCTCGTCTATGATCGTGACGAACTGATCGCGCACGGCCGGATCCAGACCATCAAGGAAATCAACCGAGGTCACGACCATATAGTCGATGATGCCGTGGTTGGTTTCGGTGATGCCATCCTGCACTTCAAAGAACTTCTGGCCGTAGATGTTGGACCAGGTGTTTTCCTGACCGTCGACAACACCAGTTTGCAGGGCGCCGTAGACTTCGGAAAACGCCATCGGCTGCGGGGATGCGCCTAGTGCGTTCATCTGCGCGACCAGCACGTCGGACGGCTGCACGCGGAACTTGAGGCCCGCGGCGTCGGCGGGTTCCAGAAGCGGCTTGTTGGCCGAAATCTGCTTCATCCCGTTGTGCCAGTAGCCCAGACCCTGCAGGCCGCGGCGCTGCATCATGTCCAGCATGCCCCGACCGGTGTCAGATGCTTGGAATGCGTCAACAGCGTCGATGTTTTTGAACATGAACGGCAGGTCGAACAAACGGTAAGCTTTGGTGATGCTTTCGAACAGCGACAGGGACGGCGCAGCCAACTGGACGTCGCCGCGCAGCAAGGCTTCAACAACCTGCTCGTCTGTATAAAGCGTGGAGTTCGGGAAGACCTCCATGCACATAGTGCCGTTCATCTCGTCGTTGATTCGGTCCATCAGCAGCTGAGCTGCGATGCCCTTGGGGTGCTTGTCGGTGTTGGTGACGTGGCTGAACTTGACGACGGTTTCGCCGTCATCGCAGCCGCCCATAGCGTGGCTTTCGGCGAAGCTGGCGGTCGCGGCGACAGACATTGCAGCCGCCATGGCTGCAGTTTTCAGGAATGTCATAAGGTCTCCTCCCAGAGAACGGGTTGGATTTCGAACGGATGCCGAAACGGTCGTTTGGTAGTACACGAAGTGCGTAAATTGACAAGGCATTTCCCCCTGTGGGGCAGCATGTCGCAGGGATATGAGCATGCCGCAATGCAGCAATTGCAACCGTTCCGTTTGTGGATCGCTCTTGCGGCGGCGCGGCATTTTCGGGACAGTCCGCCCATGAAAATTATCCAGCAATCCCCAACAGATCCCTCCTTTGTGCAGAATCCCTACCCGACCTATGACGCGATGCGCGCCCATGGCCCATTCGTGCGGTGGGCAGATTATGATCTGGTTTGCACGACGACGCATGCTGTCACCTCTGCTGTGCTGCGTGACAAGCGGCTGGGACGCCAAGTGCCAGTGGAGTTAGCCCCGCCCACAGACGCCGCCCGTGCGGCATTCGACGGAATCGAAGCGCATTCCATGTTGGAGCTGGAAGGGCCCGATCACACCCGCCTACGTGGACTAGTGCTGCGGTCCTTTACCTCGCGCGGAATCGCGGTGTTGGCGGGCGGGATCAGGGCGCTGTGCCATGATCTGATCGACCAGTTTCCGGTGGGGGATTTTGATCTGCTGGACACCTATGCGCGCCCGGTGCCCGTCATCACCATCGCCCGCCTGCTGGGTGTTCCAGAGGCGGCGGCGGATGATCTGCTGCGCTGGTCGAACGCCATGGTGGCGATGTATCAGGCGCGGTTAACGCCGGACATCGTGGCCGAGGCCGAGACGGCGACACTGGACTTCAGCGCCTTTATTCGCGAACATCTGGCCCGGCGAAGTGTATCGCCCGGCGATGACCTGATCTCTACCCTGCTGGCGGCGGGGGATAAGATCAGCGAGGCGGAGATGATCTCGACCTGTATCCTGCTGCTAAACGCGGGCCACGAGGCGACGGTCCACACGCTCGGCAATGGCGTCAAAGCGATGCTGGAGGCCGGCGTCCGCCGCGCTGACCTAGCCGCTGTGGAAGAGATCATGCGCCTAGATCCGCCCCTACACATGTTCACCCGCTGGGTGATGGAGGATTGCGAAATTGCCGGTCAGACGTTCAAGCGCGGCGAGCAGATCGGCTGCTTGCTGGGGGCCGCCAATCGCGACCCCGACATCTGGGACCAGCCGGAAGTGTTCAACCCGGACCGCGCGGGACCGGCCCATGTCGCATTCGGCGGCGGCGCACATTTTTGCGTTGGCGCGCCGCTGGCCCGTATGGAATTGCAAATCGCTTTAGAGGTGTTGTGGGAACGCTGTCCTGCGTTGGAGTTGGTTGGGGTGCCTATTTATGCCGATGTGTTCCATTTCCACGGGCTTGAGCGGCTGATGGTGACGGGTGCCTACGGCGAAAGTATTTGAAGAATAGGTGAGCAAGCTGGAGGGCAGCGGCTGCGTGGATTGCGGGGATTGAAGCCTCTGGCGTGAGTATTCAGGCAAGGTGAATGCGGATCACAGCGGCAGGGCGGCGGTGGATTTTATTTCTTCCATCGACAGCAGGGCGGTGACGTTGTGGACCTTCACCTCTGAAATCAGGGCTTGGTAAAAGGTATCGTAGGCGCGAGCATTTGCGACGCGGACCTTGAGGATGTAGTCGATGTCGCCCGCGAGGCGGTGCGCCTCTTGCACCTCTGGCCGGGTTTTGAGGGCGGCAAGAAAGCGTTTTTGCCAGTCCGCGTCGTGTTCACTGGTACGGATCAGTACGAAGAAGCAGGCCTCGAATCCCAGCGCTTCGGCGTCGAGGATCACGGTGGTCTGGCCGATGACGCCACTGGCGCGTAATTTGCGGATCCGATTCCAGACCGGGGTCTTGGAAGAGCCGACTTCGGCGGCGATTTCGTCCAGCGAGCGGCTGGCGTCGCGCTGCAGGGCAGCGAGGATCTTCCGGTCTGTGTCGTCGATGCGAACGGGCATACTAGGTTTCCGGTTATTCTGGGACAGGCGTGCTACTTTGGCATTGGGCCGGGACGTGTGTCCTTATCTATGTGCGCCAGTGGTCAAAAACCAGAAAAATGTTCTATGTAGAGGGCAAGTAAAGGAGCGCTTGGCATGGATCATTTTCCCGTCTTTATGGCCGTCGCAGGACGGCGCATCGTTCTGTCTGGTGGTGGTGACGCTGCGCTGGCCAAGCTGCGGCTGATCCTGAAGACGACAGCGCACATCAGCGTGATCGCCGCAGAGGCCGCGCCAGAGATCCATCGCTGGGCTGCCGAGGGCCGCTTGTGCTTGATTAACCGCGCAATGGAGCCGGGTGATGCGATGTGCGCCGTGCTATTTTATGCCGCAAATGAAGATGCAGCGGAGGATGCCCGCGTGGCCGCATTGGCGCACCGCGACGGCGCGCGGGTAAATATCGTCGATAATCTGGCAGACAGTCAGTTCATCACCCCCGCCATCGTCGACCGCGATCCCGTCATTGTCGCGATTGGCACAGAAGGCGCGGCCCCCGTGCTGGCGCGGCGGATCAAGCGTGATCTGGAAGAGCGTTTGCCGGCGCAGCTGGGTATGCTGGCACGGATCGGCAAGACCTTTCGCGCCGCCGCTGATGTATTGCCGATGGGTGTGAAGCGCCGCGATTTCTGGGCTGCTTTTTATGACAAGATCGGTCCGCAAGCCATTGAAAATGGTGGAGAAAACTCTGTGATTCCTGCACTGGAGGCATTGCTGGACAAGACCTTGGCTGCAACCGAAAAGGCTGGCCATGTTGATCTGGTAGGAGCTGGCCCCGGCGATCCTGAACTGCTGACGCTGAAGGCGCGTAAGGCGCTGGATGTGGCGGATGTGGTGATCTACGACCGGCTCGTCAGTGCGGAAATCCTGGAGCTTGCACGCCGCGAAGCGGTGATGATCGACGCGGGAAAAGAGGGCTTTGGCACATCTATGGCGCAAGACGATATCGATGCGCTGATCGTGGAACACGCGCTGAAGGGTGCCCATGTCGTGCGGCTGAAGTCAGGCGATCCGACCGTCTTTGGCCGCTTGGATGAAGAGATTGACGCGCTGGAAGCCGCCGGAATCAGCTGGCGTATCGTGCCTGGCATCACGGCGGCCAGCGCGGCTGTGGCGGGGATCGGGCAAAGCCTGACCAAGCGCGGGCGCAATGGCTCAGTGCGGTTTCTGACCGGGCACGACACAAAGGGCTTTGCCGATCACGACTGGAAGGCGCTGGCCCGCCCCGGCGAGGTTGCCGCGATCTATATGGGCAAGCGCGCGGCGCGGTTTATCCAAGGCCGGTTACTGATGCACGGCGCGAACCCGGCAACGCCGGTGACGGTGATCGAAAACGCCTCTCGTCCTCACGCGCGCGTGCTGGCGACGACGCTGGCGCAGTTGGAACCGACATTGACCGAGGCCGGGCTCAGCGGCCCTGCCCTGACATTCCTGGGCCTTGCCCCGCGTGATGCGGTCCAAGCCCGAAACGACATGAACATCGAGGAGTTCGCGTGATGGCGAAGCAATTTACCCCCAAGGTCGTCACGGCCAACGCCCTTTTGTCCGGCGACGCCGTCTGGCTAACCGAAGACGACCGCTGGACCGGTTATATCGCCGAAGCAGAGCTGTTGATGGACGAGGCCCACGCGGACGTGCGCCTGATCGAGGCCAACATGCGGCAGGCCGAGATTTCAGGCGCTTATCTGGCTGATGCCAAGGCGACGATTCACGGCCCCCTCCCCACCCATTTTCGCGAGGATTTCCGCACGCGCGGCCCCTCCAACTATTTTCACGGCAAGCAGTCAGAGGCTTAACCAATGTATAGCTATAACGAATTTGACGAAGCTTTTGTCCGCACGCGGGTTGCCCAGTTTCGGGGTCAGGTAGAGCGCCGGGTTGACGGCAGCCTGACCGAGGATGAGTTCAAGCCGCTGCGTCTGATGAACGGCCTGTATCTGCAGCTGCACGCCTATATGCTGCGCGTGGCGATCCCCTATGGTACGCTGAACAGCGGCCAGATGCGCCAGTTGGCGATGATCGCTGAGACGTTCGACAAGGGCTATGGCCACTTCACCACCCGCCAAAACATCCAGTACAACTGGCCCAAGCTTCCCGATGTACCCGATATTCTAGAGGCGCTGGCCGACGTGGAAATGCACGCGATCCAGACCAGCGGGAACACGATCCGTAACGTGACAGCTGACCACTTTGCCGGCGCAGCCGCAGACGAAGTGGCTGACCCTCGTCCGTATGCAGAGCTGCTGCGTCAGTGGTCGACGGATCATCCGGAATTTCAGTTCCTACCGCGCAAGTTCAAGATCGCCGTGACCGGCTCCGCACAGGACCGCGCTGTCATTGCGGCACATGATATTGGTCTGCAACTGGTGGAGCGGGACGGAGAGATCGGCTTCCGCGTGCTGGTCGGCGGCGGGCTTGGCCGTACGCCGATGATAGGCAAGGAAATCAGCGCCTATGTCTCTCAGGCCGATATCCTGCCCTATTGCGAAGCGATCGTCAGCGTCTGGAACCTGCTGGGCCGTCGCGACAACAAGTACAAGGCGCGCATCAAGATCACCGTGCACGAGCATGGAATCGACGATATCCGAGCACGGGTCGCAGAGCGTTTTGCCCAGATCAAGCCGTCGTTTTCCGGCGTAGATCAGGAGCTGCTTGCGGAGATCAAGACCGCCTTTGCGCCGCCCGCCCTGCCCGTGCGCGGCACCGATGGGTTCGAGGCTGCCAAGGATGCAAACCCGGCGTTCCGCAGTTGGTGCGATACCAACTTGACGGCTCACAAAACGGCGGATCATGCGATCGTCAGTGTGTCGTTGAAAAAGCAAGGCGCGACACCGGGCGATGCGAGTGCCGCGCAAATGCGCGTGCTGGCCGATCTGGCAGAGCGCTATGGCCATGACGAGTTGCGCGTCAGCCACGAGCAGAACGTGATCCTGCCGCATATCGCGATGGCGGATCTGCAAGAGGTTTACGCCGCCCTTCGCGCTGTTGAACTGGCGACGGCGAACATCGGGCTGATTTCCGACATCATCGCTTGCCCCGGCATGGATTATTGTGCGCTGGCAACCGCACGCTCGATCCCGATTGCTCAGCAAATCGCTACCCGCTTTGACGAGCTGAAGCTGGAGCATGATGTTGGCCCGCTGAAGATCAAGATTTCGGGCTGCATAAACGCCTGCGGGCATCACCACGTTGGGCACATCGGGATCCTCGGCCTCGACCGGGCGGGCGTTGAAAACTATCAGGTGACGCTGGGCGGCGACGGCACGCAGGACGCGGCGATTGGCGAGCGTGCTGGTCCGGGCTTTAGCGCGGACGAGATCGTGCCAGCGATCGAAAGGCTGGTGCTGGGCTATATGGACCTGCGCAACGCGCCGGAAGAGACGTTCCTGCAGGTCTATCGCCGTCTGGGGATGGAGCCGTTCAAGTCCGTCCTTTATCCCGACAAGATTGGGGCGCGTGATGCCGCGTGATGATCTTCAATCCCGCGCCGAAGCGCTGAATGGTGCCTACAAGCATCATTCGGCCCATGCGGTGCTGGAACGGGCGCTGAAAGACCCCGACGTGGGGCAGTTGGCGCTGGTCAGCTCTTTTGGTGCGGAATCCGTGGCGCTACTGCATCTAGCGTCGGTGATCGACCGCCACACGCCGGTGATCTTTCTGGATACAGAGATGCTATTTGCGGAAACGCTGACCTATCAGATGGAAGTGGCCGAGCGGCTGCATCTTAAGGACGTGCGCGTTCTGCATCCGGACCGGCAAGAGGTATTCCAGCAAGACAACGAAGGGCTGCTGCATCTGGCCGACCCCGACAGCTGCTGTGCCCTGCGCAAGACCGTGCCGCTGCAACGAGCGCTGGCTCCGTTTGAGGGCTGGATCACCGGGCGCAAGCAGTATCAGGGTGGCAGACGCGTGGCCCTGCCGTTCTTTGAAGCGGATGGCGAGCACCTGAAGGTGAACCCGCTGGCGCATTGGGACCGGCAGGACGTACAGGACTACATGACCGAAAACCGCCTGCCCCGGCATCCTCTGGTCGCGCAGGGTTATCCGTCCATCGGCTGCGCGCCCTGCACCACTCGGGTCGCACCAGGCGAGGATCCCCGTGCGGGCCGTTGGCGCAATCAGGAAAAGACAGAATGCGGCATTCACTTTGTGAATGGAAAAATGGTCCGCATCCCCGCGCAAGAGGCTAAGGTTGGATAAGTATTTTGGGCAAGATGATACAAGGGCCCCGCGCCCGGAGGACGATAAGATGAGCGTGATTATAACCGATGCTGGCTTTGCAGCCGATGATTTCGACGGCGACTTCGTGGCCCTTTGCGACGTGACGCTAGAGGTGCCAGGCGCGGTTGATGTGCCCTCTGACGCGGAACCGGACGCGGTGCGCACAGTAATGCAGGCACCGATGATCCGCATCGCCTTTCCCAGCTTTGCGGATGGGCGCGGGTTCACGCTGGCCGCGATTCTGCGGCGGGCCGGCTATCAGGGGCGGCTGCGGGCATATGGCCATGTCATTGCCGACCAATACGCGATGGCGCGGCGCAGCGGGTTTGACGAAGTCGAGATCAGCGAAAAGCTGGCCGATCGTCAGCCAGAACCGCAGTGGCTAGCCCGTGCCGACTGGCGTGCCCATGATTATCAGGCGCGGATGCGCGGCCAAACTCTTTCCCTTTTCTTGACGAACCAGAGGAGCGGCGTCACAACCGCCGCGAATGAATGATATGACAGAGCAATCCCCCGTGAATGATGCCAACGCAAAAGCCGTTCCCGCCCTACCCGACGCGCAGACGGTCACGGCCGTAACCCATTACACTGACCGGCTGTTCTCCTTTCGGGTGACGCGCCCGGCGTCCTTGCGGTTCCGGTCCGGCGAATTCGTGATGATCGGCCTGACGGGCGATCCGCACCCCGAAACCGGCAAGCAGAAACCGCTGCTGCGGGCCTATTCCATCGCGTCCCCGTCGTGGGACGAAGAGCTGGAGTTCTATTCGATCAAGGTCGAAGACGGCCCACTAACCTCCAAGCTGCAGCACATTCAGGTCGGCGATCAGATCATCCTCAAGCCCAAGCCCGTTGGCACGCTAGTCCATGACGCCCTGCTACCCGGCGAGCGGATCTATTTCTTTTCCACCGGCACTGGCTTTGCGCCGTTTGCATCCTTGCTGCGCGAGCCCGAGACATACGAGAAATATGGCGAGGTCATTGTCACCCACACCTGCCGCGACGTGGCAGATTTGACCTATGGCGCGAACCTGATTGAGGGCATCAAGCGAGACGAGATGATGATCGAGCTGCTGGGGGAAGAGAACCTAGCCAAGATCCGCTATTATCCGACAACGACGCGCGAAAAGAGCGCAAAGATGGGCCGGATTACGACGCTAATTGAAAACGGCGAGCTGTTCACCGATCTGGGCGTGCCGCCGCTGAACCCCGCCACGGACCGCGCCATGGTCTGCGGATCGCTGGCCTTCAACAAGGACATCGCGGCTCTTATGGAAGCGGCGGGCCTGCACGAGGGTGCCAATTCAGAACCGGGCGAGTTCGTGATCGAAAAGGCTTTCGTCGGCTGATACTTTTAACCGCTGATTTTGAGGAAGGCGCATCCGGTTCGGGTGCGCCTTTTGCGACGAACAACGACCTGGACGGTTCTTTTGCTTTTGAGGGTTGGTTAGTTCGCGCTGCTGATAATCAGACGACAGGCAAAACTGACATTACTGTTGCACCGCTGACCCAGATCGCATGTGAAAAAGGAAAAGCAGCCGTTCGTACCTGATGTAGCGAACGACTGGAAGGAGCCCAGACTTTAGGACGCAGCACTACACGCAACCGACCGTTTTCGAGGCGAGCTTCAAACGTTCAAGGTTCTCTGAAGTTTTGGCCTGAATTTCTGTCGGGGTAAGGCGACTGAGGCGACAGGGAAACAAGAGAAGGGTCAGAGACCACCGTTTTTTTGGAGTATCTTGCGACCAAATCTTATCTGCACGGGCATAGAGCGGGTTATTGCCCTAGAAAATCGATCAGGCGGCATTTCCCGTTAGAGGTCTTAGTAATGATGTCTAAAGGCAAAAGGAAAAACCGATTAAGTATAAGTTCTATCGTACAATGAGTGCGGCCTCGATCGTGATGTTCGCGAGTGCCGTCAGCGCCCAGCAAGCGACGGGATTTACCAAGATCGATACCGATGGCACTGGTGATAACAGCTATGAAGAAGCCGAAGCAGTTTTTGGGCGGCGCGGGGCCGAGGGCCTGTTTCGCAATGACGCCGATGGCGACGGCTTCCTGACTGTAGGCGAATTGATCGAGGGTGGAAGTGCCGTCGAGGACGACGGAAACGTCGTCGAAAAGAATGACAACGTCGTGGAGGACGCCGCTGTCGAACACGAAGACATTGATAAAGGCCACGGCAACGATCCCGATGGGTTCGATGAAGACAACCCTGGCCAGGGGCGCAACAACGAAAACCGTGAAGTCGGGGGTGGCAACGGCAATGCGGGCGGCAAAGGCGGCAGTTCCAGTGGCAAAGGCAACAAGTAATAACTGCCGGGTTTCGGCATCCAGGGTCACGCTTTTTATTGAGTCAACCAAACGGACTGCAGTGACCCTAGATGACCGCGGACGGCAAAGTTGTTGTTCCTGACAAAAACGACCGTTTTTTGATCCGTTCAAAAGATGAAGGGTTTTCTGAATTCGATCTTTGGCGTAAGCGCCGCGAAAGACCGGTTGAAACCGCCCCGCACTGCTGACCTTGGCGCAGACCCCGATGAATACACGGTCTGGCTCAGATGCGCGAGATTCTCAGGTCAAGATTGACTGACAGACCGACGCGGACTGATTCCAAAAATTCGCTGCACCGCGCTAAAAGCACCTGACGTTTAAAATTGAAGGTTGCTATTCAAACCGTCGTTTTTTCCCGGCAGCGCAGTTTCATTTTCGTTGCGACGGTTCAATCATAGTGGCGGCATATCTGGCAGACCAAGCTTTCGTTGCACAACTGCCAGCCAGCGCAAATAAAAAGGGCCGCGCCATTATGGCGCGGCCCTAATCCGTGAGCGGGTAGCGTCAGTTACAGACCCAGCGCCTCACGCAGGCGGGTCAGTGTGGCTGTCAGCAGTTCAGGATTGTTCTGTGCGTCTTTGATCGCAGCGGTAAGCGTAGTCTTTTGCACCAACGACAGATCGCTTTCTTCAAGACGGGCGATCACAGCGTCGGCGTTAAAACCTTCGGGTGTCAGCAGTTCCGTCAGGGGTGCGTCGGCATCGGCCACTGCGCCTGCGGTCACGGTGCCGTCCGCTTCGATGGTGGCATCGACGGATGCGCCGTCAGTCGGGGCTTCGGTCATGGCTTCAGCCGCGTCGGTGGCAGCGTCACGGGCGTCCTGCGCGGCGGCTTCGGCGTCGGCTGCTGCATCAGCGGCGGCGTCTTGCGCAGTGGCAGCAGCGCTGGCTGTTTCAGCAGCGGCGGCGGTCGTCGCCTCGTCGGCTGTCACTTCCATCTGGTCAGCGGCGGTTGTGGCTTCATCTACAGCGGTGTCAGCAGCCTGTGCTGCAGCGTCTGCAGCATCCGTGACCGCGTCGCCTGTGGCCGTGGCGGCATCAGCCGCGGCGGCAGTGGCGGCAGCGGCAGCGTCATTCGCTGCCTCTGCTGCGTCAGATCCCGCCTCGTCAGCGGCGGTGGCCGCAGCGTCAGCCGCACCCATCACTGCGTCTACTGCATCACCTGCAACTTCGCTGCTGGCTTCGGCAGTGTTTTCGGCAGCATCGCCAACTTCGGCCAATGCATCGCCAGCAGCGGTAGCATCAGGTACGTCAGCGCCCATCACGACGGCCTCTGGGTCGTTGCCCTTGACAAAATATTCAAAGCCGAAATAACCTAAGATGGCAGCAATCACGATGATTACGATGGCGCGCATGGCAAAATCCCTCTATTTTTCGCGGCTATAATTGCCGCATTCGTCGTCCAGATGCGGGCCTCGCGCCCTCACGTCAAGTATTACTGATCTGAATCAGCTGTATTCCGTATGATTCGCGCCGCTTTGCGCCTTGAAGCATGGGGCGCAGAGGACTAGGTTGCCGCCACCCCGTTAAATGACCAAAGGATGAAGACCATAGGACGCAGACCACATAACGCACCCCCGGTGCGTGAGACCGGCCCCCGTATCAACGATCGCATCCGTGGAGGCGATATCCGCCTGATCGGCGCGGAAGGTGAGAACGTCGGAGTTGTGAGCCCCGAGCGCGCACTGCAGATGGCAGAAGAAGCCGGGCTGGACTTGGTCGAGATTTCGCCCAATGCCTCTCCGCCCGTCTGCAAGATCATGGATTTCGGAAAGTACAAGTACGAGACCCAAAAGAAAGAAGCCGAAGCGCGCAAGAAGCAGAAGATCATCGAGATCAAGGAAATCAAGTTTCGTCCGAACACGGACAGCAATGATTACGAAGTAAAGATGCGGAACGTGTTCAAGTTCTTGGAAGGCGGCGACAAGGTCAAGATCACCCTGCGCTTCCGTGGCCGCGAAATGGCCCACCAAGAGCTGGGCCGCCAACTGCTAGAGCGTGTTGCAGAAGACACCAAAGAGCACGGCAAAGTGGAGAACTTTCCTAAGATGGAAGGCCGCCAGATGGTCATGCTGATTGGCCCAATGCCGAAGTGATCGAAGAGCTATCGCGTGACAGGCCCCGAAGGAGACTTCGGGGCCTTTTGTGTTTTCGTTACCTATCGCCCCGTGCCGTTGAAATCGGCATTGCACCGGGATGAGTAGTCTGCCTTTTCAAATACCCAGCCGGTTGCGCAAGTGGCTGATTGGTGCGGGCCTTGCGGTTTTCGCTGCCGCGTAGATGAGTACTGGAACGCAGGCTCGGGCATACAACCTGTGCTGCCAGATTGATCGCAGCGACGCACCCCGTCTGCGGTGGTGCAGTCTGGCCCTCGTCATTCCAGTCGCGGACATGGGCAAGATCGAAATGGCACCGATCTGGCAGGACCGCGGGATCCTGAATCTACGCAGCCAACGCACGGTTGAGACCAGCCGCGATTTTCAGTGAACTTTGGAAGACGCTTCAGACTTCTCACGCCAAACCTCGAAAACGCTAAACCTGCTCTTCAACCAAATGCTGCGGGCAGATGTGGATGACGGGGCACGGGCGCTTTGGCAATCCGTGGTGGACGGATGGGTCGCAAGGGGCTGCGTAAGTTCTACGGTCTCGTCCCGTTGAAAATGGGAGGATTACCTCCCGACCTGACCACGCCCACGAAAAAGGCCCGCGCATCGCTGCACGGGCCTTTCTTTCACACCATAACGCGCTTTAGCTGTTTTGCAGCAACTCCGAGATATTGCGCACGGCCGCGCGGCGGTTGGCCCGCTCGCCGGTTTGCGTCTGCACCTTCAGGAACTGCTCGCCATAGCCCTGCGTCACGAGGTTTTCTGGCGGCACCTGGAAATATTGCGATAGGGCCAAAGCCACAGTCTCGGCCCGGCGGTCGGACAGGGACAGGTTGTAGCCGGCATCCCCAACAGCGTCGGTGTGCCCTTCAACCAAGAACACAGTAGAGGGGTTCGCGGCTACGATCTGACGGATCGCGCCGCCAAGGGCGGCCAGTTCATCCGCTTGGCTGGGCTTGATCGCGGCAGAGCCGGTTTCAAATGTGATCGCGGCCAGTTCGACCTGCGGCGCAAGGGCGCGCACCTGACGGATGTCTCGTACCTGTTCCAGAGAATAGGACCGACCGGTCTGCGCCAGCAGGCTGGCCGACAGCGCAGCCTGCAGTGCTGCCTGATCGCTGAGCGCGACAGGATCAGAGGTCACCTCTTGCGGGACGGGCGGCAGGCTGGACACTTCGACCGGGATGCTAGTGCGTTCCAGATCATCGATCAGCGCAACTTGTGTGCCGTCGGCGCGGGTCAGCGACCGGCGCAGCACGGTGCCATCAGCAGCGCGGATTGTGGTGACGACGCTACCATCTTCGCGGGTGATCGTCGTCAGGCTCGAGCCGTCGTCAAAAGTGCGCGTGGCAACCTGCGCGCCGGGCTGGCGCAGCAGGACGTCGTCGTTCTTGAGCACGCGCAGCTCTCCGTCACGCTGCACGACCACGCGGTCGCCAGAATTCGACACCACCTGATCGCCGTTGTTCAGGATCGCGCCGACGGTCAATGCACCAAGACCAAGGACCAGTGCCTTTTCAAAGTTGGACAGACCGCCCTTGTCCTTATCAGCGGCTACACCCTCAGTCACGACAGCGCCTTCAGTGGCGGCGGGCGCATCGGTCGGGGCCGCCGTCACGGCGGTATCAAAGTCCTCGTCCGCGCTGCGCACGGTCTCCTCGGTCACTTGTTCGGTGACGACAGCCGGATCATCGGCCCTGGCGGGCTGATCGGCACTTGCCGCAGCCGTCGCAGCGGCAGATCCTTGGCGCGCGGCTTCACGATCTGCCACCCGGGCGGCCTGCTCTTCGGGTGTCAACGCAGGTTCGGCAGGCGGCGTTGACGTTTCAGCCGTAGTGTCAGTGGCAATGGTGGACTCGCCTTCGCTGGTGGCGGGTTCTGTCTTAGGCTGCGTTTCGGGGGCTGCGGCCTGCGCGTTATCGACGGCGGGTTCTTCTACCGGCTCTGCTGGGGTTGCGGGTTCCGCTTGTGTTGCTGGGACCTGCTCGGCGGGCTGACCTGCAATGGCAGCGGCTGCTGCTGCGGCAGCCGCAGTATCAATCGCGGCCTGATCCGCAGGTGCATCGCTCACTGCTGGCTCTGCAGGTGCTTCGGCTGAAGGTTGCTCTTCTGCTGCCACAGCCGCCTGCTCTGCCGCAGCTGCGGCCTGATCAGCAGCTGCCGCATCAGCAATAGCTTTGTTCGCTACCGCCTGGTTCGCCGCAGCCTCATCAGCAGCAGCTTGATCCTCTGCTGCCCGCTCTGCCGCAGCGGCATCAGCCGCCGCCGTATCAGCAGCGGCTTGATCAGTGGCGGCTTTGTCCGCAGCAGCTTGATCCTCTGCTGCCCGCTCTGCCGCAGCGGCATCCGCCGCCGCAGTATCTGCCGCAGCTTGATCAGCGGCGGCTTTGTCCGCAGCAGCTTGATCCGCTGTTGCCTGCTCCGCCGCAGCGGCATCAGCTGCACTCTGGGCAGGTGCCGCCCCCGGAAGAAGCGTCGCCTTGGCTTCATCGGACGCAGATGCCAACGCCATCGCCAGTTCCTCACCGCCCACCTCAGTGGCCTGCGTCAGAGCGTCGGGGCCGCAAGCCGGACCCGCTGCCGGATCGGCCTGCGGGACAGCGGTGTCTGCCTGCGTCAGGCTGGCAATCAGCGCGCGTGCAAGGGCGTCCGCACCATCGACCGACTGGCCGTCAGCGGTGACACAGGGAAAGGCTGTCTGGGCCGTCTGGCCAAAGACCGGCGTTGCCATCGACAGGCACAGCACAAGAGAGGTCGTAGATTTCAATGAAAGGGGTCGCATGGGGTTCCTCTGCAAAACCAGCCCGGTATTCGGGCGTTGCAGATGAAACCACCAGCTGCTGCTTCGCGTTCCAGACCAAGCATGGGTCATGGCGGAAATTCGCCTATGCGGCTCGCCAAGGCTCACCGCATAGGCAGCGCCTTACTTTGCGTTCATCACGGCCCTTTTCGCCATGACTTTGCACAGGTGCGCGCGGTATGGCTTGTCGCCGTGCAGGTCGGCGATCATGTGGCTGGGGTCCATGGCGATGCCTTCCAGCGCCTCGGGTGCAAAGTTCGCGCTCAGCGCCTCTTCGGCTTCGGTCCAGCGGAACACGCCGTTGCCAGACGCACCGGTGATCGCGACGCGCACTCCGTCCGCGAACTTGGCGACAAAGACCGCGACCAGCGGAAAGCGCGACGCGGGCTGAATGAACTTCTCATAACACGCCGCCTGCGGGATCGGGAACTTCACTTCCGTGACAATCTCGCCTTCCTCCAGTGCTGTCTCAAACATCCCCTGGAAATAATCGTCGGCCGCAATCTCGCGCCGGTCGGTCACGATCACCGCCCCCGACGCCAGCGCGCCCGCCGGATAGCAGGCCGAGGGGTCGTTGTTGGCCAGCGACCCACCAATCGTGCCGCGGCTCCGCACCGCCGGATCGCCAATCCGCGCCGCCAATGACGCCAGCGCCGGATAGCTGCCCGCCCCGTCAGCCACAGCCCGGTGCGTCGTCGCGCCCTTGATGCACATCCGCCCCGCGCCGTCCGTCGTAATCCCCTTCAGCTCTGCAATCCCGTTCAGGCTGACCAGCTTTTCCGGGTCCGCCAGCCGCGCCTTCAGCGTCGGGATCAGCGTCTGCCCGCCGGACAATGCCTGCCCGCCGTCCGCAATCGCCGCCTTGGCCGCGTCGAGCGTTGTGGGCCGTTCAATCTCGAATGCATACATGATGTCTCATCCTTGTAATGTGACGCAAAAGCAGGGTCCCCCCTTCTTCTCGTCAAAAATATATCGAGGTCCGGGGCACTGCCCCGAACACCCTCTCAACCTATTGCATTGCAGCCCAAACGCGGCTCGGCGTCAGCGGCATGTTGATATGCGCCACCTTCTTGCCGGGCCCAGAGTTGATCGCATCAAGCACCGCATTGACCAGGCTTGGCGGCGATCCGATCGCCCCCGCCTCGCCGCAGCCTTTTACACCCAGCGGGTTGTGGGTGCAGGGCGTCTGGCAGGAATGATCAACCGTATAGAACGGCAGATCCTCTGCACGCGGCATCGCGTAGTCCATGTAGGACGCGCTCAGCAGCTGGCCGTCACTGTCATACGCGCAGCCTTCCATCATAGCCTGACCGATGCCCTGGGCGATGCCGCCGTGGACCTGGCCGGACACGATCATCGGGTTAATGATATTGCCAAAGTCGTCCGCCGCGCTGAAGCGTTCGATCTTCACATGGCCCGTCTCCGGGTCCAGCTCAACCTCGCAGGAATACGCGCCCGCCGGATAGGTAAAGTTCGCAGGATCATAGAACGCCGTCTCTTCAAGCCCAGGCTCGATGTCCGTCAGCGGATAGTTGTGCGGCACATAGGCCGCCAGCGTGACATCGCCCCAGGCCACGGATTTATCCGTGCCCGCGACGCTGAACCGGCCGTCCTTTAGCTCGATATCGCCCTCGCTGGCTTCCATCAGGTGGGCCGCGATCTTCTTGGCCTTGTTGATGACCTTCTCGGCCGCGCGGACCATCGCCGATCCACAGACTGCCAAGCTGCGCGAGCCATAAGTGCCCATCCCAAACGGGATTTTGCTAGTATCGCCATGCACAATGTTAATCTGATCCTCGGGAATGCCGATCATCTCGCTGATCACCTGCGGAAAGGACGTCTCGTGCCCCTGACCGTGGCTGTGCGCGCCGACCATCACGCTGATGGAACCGGTCGCATTCACCCGCACCGTGGCCGCGTCATACAGACCCGCCCGCGCGCCAAGTTGGCCCACAAGGTTCGACGGCGCGATGCCGCAAGCCTCAATATAGCAGTTCACGCCAAGACCGCGCAGCATGCCGCGGGCCTCGCTTTCCTTGCGGCGGGCCTCGAAGCCGGCAAAGTCCGCAATCTCAATCAGCTTGTCCATCGTCGCATGATAATCGCCGGTGTCATATTCCACGGCCACAGGCGTAGCATAGGGGAACTCTGTGATGAAGTTCTGACGCCGCAGCGCGATCGGATCGACCCCCAGCTCGCGCGCAGCCATGTCGATAACCCGCTCCAGCTGGAACGTCGCCTCTGGCCGGCCTGCGCCGCGATAGGCGTCGACGGGCACGGTGTTGGTAAACACCGCTTTGACGTTCACATAAATATGCGGCGTCTTGTAGTTACCCGCCATCAGCGTGCCGTGCAGCCAGGTCGGCGTGCAGGACGCAAAGGTGCTGAGGTAAGCGCCCATGTTGGCGTAAGTCTCGGTGCGCACGGCGACAAAGTTGTTATCCGCATCCAGCGCCAGCTCGATCTTGGTCACGTGATCGCGGCCATGGGCGTCGGACATAAAGGCCTCTGACCGGGTCGAGGTCCACTTGACCGGCCGGTTCAGCGCCTTGGCGGCAAAGGTGACAAAGGCCTCTTCCTGGTAGTGGAAAATCTTGGTGCCAAAGCCGCCCCCTACATCAGGGGCCACAACCCGCAGCTTATGCTCGGGGATACCCAGCACAAACGCGCCCATCAGCAGGCGGATCACGTGGGGGTTCTGCGACGTCGTGTGCAGCGTGTGGAAATCGTCAGAGCGGTTGTACTCGCCCACAGCGACCCGCGGCTCCATCGGGTTGGCGATCAGACGGTTGTTCACAAGCTCCAGCGTGGTGACATGCGCCGCGCCCTTGATCGCGTCGTCCACGGCCTGACGGTTCTCTTCAACAAAGCCCCAGTCGTAGCACAGGTTGCCGGTCAGATCGTCGTGCACCTTCGGCGCGTCAGCCTTGACCGCGTCCTTCATGTCGATGACCGCTGGCAGCGTCTCGTAATCCAGCACAATCGCCTCGGCCGCATCGCGGGCCTGCGCCAGCGTGTCGGCGACAACAGCGCAAATCGGCTCACCCACATGGCGGATCTTGCCATGCGCCAGCACCGGGTGGCGCGGCTCTTGCATCGGATCGCCATGGCGGTCCGTGATCAGCCAGCCGCACGGAATGGACCCCACCGCCTCGAAGTCCGCGCCAGTAAAGATGCGCTGCACCCCCGGCATCCCTTCGGCGGCGCTGGTGTCCACACCGTTCAGCACCGCATGCGCCACATCAGCGCGCAGAAAATGCACGTGCAGCTGGCCAAAGATGTTGATGTCGTCTGTATAATTCCCCGCGCCGGTCAGAAACCGCACGTCCTCGCGCCGCTTGCTGCTCGCGCCAATTCCACTGTCCTTGGGCATCTTAAGCTCCTCCCAGAGTGTGATGCAGGTCCGGCGTGACAGCACGGATCCCCTGCTTCGTCTCGTTCCAAATGTCTCGGGGTCCGGGGCAGAGCCCCGGGTCTTCCTCCCCCCGAATTACTCCGCCGCCAGCGCCGGCATCTCTTGCCCGCTGGCCGCCATGATCGCCTTGATGATGTTGTGATAGCCCGTGCAGCGGCAGATGTTGCCGTCCAGATGATGCCGGATCTCGGCCTCGGTGGGCTTGGGATTGTCCTTCAGCAGACTCATCGCCGCCATCACCATCCCCGGCGTGCAAAAGCCGCACTGCAGGCCGTGATAATCCTGAAACGCCTGCTGCACATACGACAGCGTCCCATCAGGTGCCGCGACACCCTCAATCGTCGTGACCTTAGCACCCTCCGCCTCTGCCGCGAAAATCGTGCAGGCCTTAACCTGCGCACCGTCCACATGCACAGTACACGCCCCGCATTGCGATGTATCACAACCCACATGCGTCCCCGTCAGGTGCAAACCCTCACGCAGAAAATCAACCAACAAAGTACGACCCTCAATCTCTCCCGAAACCAAACGGCCGTTAACCTCCATCGATACCTTCATAAGAATATCCTCCCCTTA
>Ga0222707_1000141_pt1 | contig 30436 bp, 27 predicted proteins | sample AntAcemetage1574_FD_179831 | JGI IMG/M metagenome (GOLD analysis project Ga0222707, IMG submission 179831) | Saline water microbial communities from Ace Lake, Antarctica - #1574 | ecosystem: Environmental > Aquatic > Non-marine Saline and Alkaline > Saline | place: Antarctica: Ace Lake...
AATTTCTCTAATCCGGATGAAAAGGAAGCGTATCAAGTAGAAAAAGCTAAAATAGCAATTGCAACGGGAGGTCCAATTGGTGTTGGCCCTGGTAAAAGTGTTCAAAAAAACTTTTTACCCCAGTCTACATCAGATTTTATTTTTGCAATTATTATAGAAGAATATGGTTTGGCAGGATGTCTTTTAATTATCTCGATTTATTTTTTATTGTTCTTTAGAATGTTTGTAGTTATTAGAAAAACAACAACCATTTTTGGAACCTTATTAGTTGTAGGAGTTGGTTGCCCTATAATATTTCAAGCAACTATAAACATGGCTGTTGCTACCAATTTATTTCCGGTAACAGGGCAAACCTTACCACTAATTAGTAGTGGTGGTACTTCTATTTGGATGACCTGTTTTGCGCTAGGAATGATTTTAAGTGTAAGCGCATCAAAAGAAGAAACAGAAGAAGATATTTTAGACGATAACCCTTTAAATATATTACATGAAACCATTTAATATACTTATTTCCGGAGGCGGAACAGGCGGGCATATTTACCCCGCAATAGCAATTGCAAATGAAATTAAAGTTCGGTATCCAGATGCAAATATTTTATTTGTAGGCGCAAAAGATAGAATGGAAATGGAGAAAGTTCCGCAAGCGGGATATGATATAAAAGGCTTATGGATTTCTGGAATTCAAAGAAAATTAACAGTTGATAATTTGTCTTTTCCTCTTAAATTTATAAGTAGTTTATGGAATGCAAATAAAATAATTAAACAATTTAAGCCAGATGTAGCCATTGGTACAGGAGGTTTTGCTAGTGGACCTACATTAATAATGGCAAATAGAAAACGAATTCCTACTTTAATACAAGAGCAAAATTCTTTTCCAGGTATCACAAATAAAATGTTGAGTAAAAAAGCACATAAAATTTGTGTGGCTTACGATTATTTAGAACGTTTTTTTCCTTTGGATAAAATAATAAAAACAGGTAATCCTGTACGCCAAGATTTGTTAACCATTCATTTTAAAGAAAAAGAAGGAAACGACTTTTTTAACTTGGATAAATCCAAAAAAACAATTTTTATTTTAGGCGGAAGTTTAGGCGCAAGAAAAATAAATCAATTAATAGAAAGCAATTTAGATTTTTTTAAAAAGCAAAAAGTTCAAATTATTTGGCAATGTGGAAAGCTTTATTTTGATGAATATAAAAAATATGATGCACACGATAATGTACAGGTTTATGAGTTTGTAAATAGAATGGATTTAGCCTATGCAGCTGCAGATATTATTATTTCTAGAGCAGGTGCAAGTTCTGTATCAGAATTATGTATTGTTGGTAAGCCGGTTATTTTTATCCCGTCTCCAAATGTGGCAGAAGATCATCAAACAAAAAATGCAAAATCGATTGCAGATAAACACGGCGCTATATTAATATATGAAAGCGAGTTAGAAACCTTTCCTATTGTATTTGAAACGCTTATAAGAGATAGAGGGAAACAAGAGCATTTAGCAGAAAATATAAAAGAATTAGCATTACCAGGAGCAACAACAGCGATTGTTAATGAAATAGAAAAATTATTAAAAAAGTGAATTTAGATACTATACATAACATTTATTTCATCGGAATTGGAGGCATCGGAATGAGCGCAATAGCTCGTTATTTTGCGACCAATGGTAAACTGGTGGCTGGTTATGACAAAACTCCTTCTCAGGTAACTGACGACTTAGAAGCGTTGGGTGTTGAAATTCATTTTGAAGATAATGTAAAACTTATTTCAGATTCTTTTTTAAAAGCGGATGAAACTTTGGTTGTGTACACGCCAGCAATTCCTAAAAACCACACAGAGCTTAATTACTTTTTAGAGAATAACTTTACTGTTTTAAAAAGAGCAGAAATTTTAGGAAAAATAACAGCAAGTACTTTTTGTTTAGCTGTTGCAGGTACTCATGGAAAAACGACAACTTCTTCTATTTTGGGCCATATTATGCAGCAAGAAAAAGCGACTTCTTTTTTAGGCGGTATTGCAGAAAATTATAACTCCAATTTAATTTTAGGAGATGATAAAATTTCTGTAGTAGAAGCAGACGAGTTCGATAGATCGTTTATGCAACTGAGCCCTAATATAGCATGTATAACTTCGATGGATGCAGATCATTTAGATATTTATGGTGATGCAAAAGAATTAGAAAAAACCTTTTTAGATTTTTCTAAAAAAGTTTCGGATACTTTAATTATTGCAAAAGGTTTGCCTTTAAAAGGATTAACCTATGCCGTAAATGAAGATGCAGATTACAAAGCTTTTAATGTGAAAATTGAAAGCGGAAAATATATTTTTGATGTTCAAACACCATCAGGAATTGTGAAAAATATTGAATTCCATTTACCAGGTAAACACAATGTCATGAATGCTTTAGCTGCTTTAGCAATGGCAGAGACTTATGGGGTTTCGTTAGAAAACATCAAACAACGTTTATCAACTTTTAAAGGTGTAAAACGAAGGTTTTCTTTTAAAATAAAAACAGCAGATCTTGTTTTGATTGATGATTATGCCCATCATCCAACAGAAATAAATGCAGTAGAAAACTCTATTAGAGAAATGTATCCTAATGAAAAAGTGCTGGTTATTTTTCAGCCACATTTATTTTCTAGAACCAGAGATTTTATTGATGATTTTGCCGCAGCACTCTCAAAATTTGACGAAGTATTGTTGTTAGACATTTATCCTGCAAGAGAATTACCGATTGCCGGTGTAGATTCTGAATGGTTATTAAGTAAAATTAATAACAGACATAAAAAATTGACACAAAAAAATAATTTAATAAAAGATATTAAAGATTCATCAGCAAAAGTAGTGGCAATGTTAGGCGCTGGTGATGTGGGTGTGCTTATAAATGAGGTAACAAATCAACTTTTAAAATCGCAAAAAAATGGAGTTTAAAAAGTTTATAAAATACCTGTTATTTGTAGTGTTGGTAGTTTGTTTGGGGTTTTTGTATAGCTTTTCGTCTTCTAGAAATTTACAAATAAAAATAGGAAATCCAGTCATACAATTTCAGCAAGGAGACAATAATTTTTTAACACATTCAATGGTTAATAAATTGTTAATACAAAATAAAGAAACTGTAAAAAACAAAGCAAAATCTATGTTAAATTTATACGGATTAGAAAATAAGGTTTTAAAAAATCCTTATGTAGAAAGTGCATCTGTATTTTTAACGATAGATGGTCAATTAAAAACGATCATTAAACAGCGTACTCCAGTAGCAAGAATTATTGAAGAAAATGATTCTTATTATATTGATAAACAAGGAGTCAAAGTGCCTTTGTCAGATAATTATTCGGCAAGAGTTTTGTTGGTTTCAGGAGTGCAAAATGATCAGGAAATTAAGGGGGTTTTGCCTTTAGTTTCTTTTATTTTAAAAGATAAATTTTTGCAAAAAGAGATCGTTGGAATTGATAAATCTGACGCTGATGAATACCAATTCGCCGTTAGAAGCGGAGATTATAAAATTGATTTTGGGAATTTAACCGAGGTTGATATCAAATTTAAAAAGTTAAAAGCGTTTTATAATAAAACATTTGAAGATGAAACTATTCAAAATTATAAAGCAATAAATTTAAAATATCACAACCAAGTTGTGTGCACTAAATAAATCAAAAATGGAAAACAACAAAATAGCTGTTGGTTTAGACATCGGTACCACGAAGATTGTTGCTATGATTGGTCGTAAAAACGAGTATGGCAAGATTGAGGTTGTTGGTATTGGTAAAGCAAAAAGTTTAGGTGTAAAGCGTGGTGTTGTAAGCAACATAACACAAACGATACAGTCGATACAGCAAGCCGTAGATGAAGCAGAAAGCGTTTCTGGGGTAAAGATAGAGGATGTTGTTGTTGGTATTGCTGGTCAGCATATTAGAAGCTTACATCATAGCGATTATATTACCAGAAATAATGCAGAAGAAGTTATTAATGAGGCGGATATTGATAATTTAGTAAATCAAGTTCATAAATTGGTGATGTTGCCTGGAGAAGAAATTATTCATGTGTTACCGCAAGAATATAAAGTAGATTCTCAAGCAGACATCAAAGAACCAATTGGTATGTATGGAGGTCGTTTAGAAGCTAATTTTCATGTGGTAGTTGGGCAAGTTTCATCCATCAGAAATATAGGGCGTTGTGTAAAAAGTGCGGGCTTAGGTTTAAGTGATATTACTTTAGAACCTTTAGCATCTGCATCTGCAGTATTAAGTCAAGAAGAAAAAGAAGCAGGAGTCGCTTTAATCGATATAGGTGGTGGAACAACAGATTTAGCCATTTTTAAAGACGGAATTATAAGACACACAGCGGTGATCCCTTTTGGAGGAAATGTAATTACTGATGACATAAAAGAAGGTTGCTCTATAATTGAAAAGCAAGCTGAATTATTGAAAATTAAATTTGGATCTGCTTGGCCAGGAGAAAATAAAGAAACAGAAATAGTTTCAATACCGGGTTTAAGAGGCAGAGAACCAAAAGAAATTACTTTAAAGAATTTATCAAAAATTATACATGCAAGAGTTCAAGAGATTATTGAACATGTGTATTTAGAAATAAAAAATTATGGACACGAAACAGCCAAAGGGAAACTAATTGCAGGTATAGTGTTAACAGGTGGTGGCTCACAATTAAAGCATTTACGTCAATTAGTAGAATATATTACAGGCATGGATGCAAGAATCGGTTTTCCTAACGAGCACTTAGCTGGCGATTCTGATGAAGCATTATCGAGTCCTGCATACGCAACAGCGGTTGGTTTGTTGATGGTAGGTTTAGATAGAAGTATTAAGATTGAAGAAATTAAAGAGGCTAAAGCTGTAGCACAAATTAAAATTGAGCCAGAATTAGCATCGAAAATTGAACCAGAGTTATTAATTGAAAAGAAATTAAAGCCAAAAAAGAAATCTTTTTTCGAAAAATTTACCGAAGGATTAAAAGATTTTTTAGACAATGCTGAGTAAGTATTTAGTATTGATGATTATAACATAAAGAACAAACAACAATAACAACCTAAAAAGATAAACGTTATTATGAGCGCAGATTTCGATAACATTTTATTTGACATGCCAAAAACACAATCTAACACCATAAAAGTAATTGGAGTTGGTGGTGGTGGAAGCAATGCAGTAAATCATATGTTTACCCAAAGCATAACAGGCGTAGATTTTGTAATCTGTAATACAGATGCACAAGCTCTAGAAAATAGTCCAATACCTAATAAAATTCAGTTAGGAGCAAACTTAACTTCCGGTTTAGGAGCAGGTGCAAACCCAGAAATAGGAGCGCAGGCAGCTAAAGAAAGTATGCAAGAAATTCAGAAAATGTTGAACACACAAACAAAAATGGTGTTTATAACAGCTGGAATGGGAGGTGGAACAGGAACTGGAGCTGCACCAATTATTGCAAAAATTGCGAAAGATATGGATATCTTAACGGTTGGGATTGTAACTATGCCTTTTGCTTTTGAAGGAAAAAGACGTACAAAACAAGCTCAATTAGGAATTGACCAACTGCGACAAAATGTCGATTCTTTAATTGTTATCAACAACAATAAATTACGAGAAGTATACGGTAATCTTGGTTTTAAAGCTGGTTTTTCTAAAGCTGATGAGGTTTTATCGACTGCTTCCAAAGGAATTGCAGAAGTAATTACACATCACTACAAACAAAATATTGACTTGCATGACGCTAAAACTGTGCTTTCAAATAGTGGAACTGCGATTATGGGTTCTGCAAAAGAAGAAGGAACAAGTAGAGCTAAAAATGCAATTATAAAAGCATTAGATTCCCCTTTATTGAATGATAACAAAATTACCGGAGCTAAAAATGTATTGTTGTTAATCGTTTCTGGTAAAACTGAAGTTACACTTGATGAAATAGGAGAAATTAACGACTATATTCAGGATGAAGCGGGTTACGATGCGAATATTATTATGGGAATTGGCGAAGATGAGGAGTTAGGAGACGCTATTGCTGTAACAATTGTAGCTACTGGTTTTGCTGCGGATCAACAAAGCTCAATTACAAATACTGAAGTTCAAAAAATCATTCACACTTTAGAGGATGAACAAAAAGCGACCTATAACTTTACTGAAAACACAGTAATTAAATCTACACTTATAGAAGAAACAACTATCTCCAATGCGGTTCCTAAAAATATTGTACATGTTTTAGAGGATGAAATTCAGGACACGAAACTAAAAATGGATTTAGTATCTACAAATCCAATTATAGCAAGTATGCCAGTAATTTTTGAAGAGGTTTCGTATAAAACAGTTATTGAAGAGGATTTTATAATTACTGATGTTGTAAAAGTTGAGGAAAAAATTAAAGAAGTGCCAATACAAATACAAGCAGATTTATTGTTTGATTTGCCTCTAACGTCTAATATAGAAGAGAAATCTGAAGAAGAAATTAGATTTAACTTAAATATTGAAAAAGAATTAAACATTCATGAGATTCAAGTTTTTGGAGCTCAAGAAATTAAGTTTGAAAGAAAAGAAGTAGAAAAGAGATACGTTTTAGAAGATTTTGATGCACAACCAACAATTGGTAAAAGTTCTGGTTTTGTACAAAAGAAAAAAATTGAAGAACCAGAAATTCAATTCGAACTTAAAACTAGAAAACCTCAAGAAGTAATTAATGAAATTGATACAATGAGTGAAGAAGTTTCTCCTCTAGACTTAACAATTTCTGAATTACAAAAAAGAGCAGAAGAGCGTCGCAGAAAGATGAAAGGTTTCAATTATAAGTTTACAGATCAATTAAATAAAAATATTGACGAAATTGAGCGTCAACCAGCATATAAAAGAATGGGAGTAAGTTTAGATAGAAATACATCTATAAGCACATCTGAAACAGTATTAAAAAAAGAAGATGATGATATCAATTTTAAATCTAATAATTCATTTTTACACGATAACGTAGATTAGTTTTTAATTCGAAATTTATCAAAAAAAATCACATCCTACTAGATGTGATTTTTTTATTTTTTAGATTTTTTTTATTTTTTCTGATTGTCATCAACAATTAATCCTATAAGAACAAAATTTTTTTATTTTTCAAGGTTTTATTTTTTAACAAAGTTTTTTATATCTCGTCTAAAATATGGAATCAATAAAACGAAATAGCCTAAAATGTTTAAAAGTAGTATGCATTAAAGTAAGAGGGATTTTAACATCAGCTTACAAACAAGAAATTAAAATGAATATGAGATTAGAGAAATCTAAATTAATATCTAAAATTAAATCGATGATTTTAAATCACGAAGGAAAAATAAAAAGTCAAACAGAAGTTATTCCAAAGGTCTTATTATTTGCTTTTGCAATAATTTTAATTGCCTTTTAAAAATAAATAAAAGGCTCTTTAATAAAAACCCGTCTTAAAAAGCTGATTTCTAAATATATTTATATTGGTTCACTTTTAGTACTGAGCAAAGTCTAAATTTGTTTCTGTTTAGTAATTAACTCTGATAGCACTTTCTTGAAAGTATCCACAGGTTGCGCACCAGTTAAAGAACTTTTTCTATTAAACACAATTGTAGGAACAGAATTAACACCTAAGTTTTTCCAATAACTTTGTTTACTTCGTATTTCTTTTCGAGCCTCATTATTGTCTAATTGTGCTAAGCCTTCTTCGGCATTTAAACCAACAGTTTGCAAAGCTTCTTTTAAAATATCTCTTTTAGAAACATCTTTTCTTTCGCTAAAAAAGGCAGTTGTTAAACACATTTTTAATTCGGTTTGTTTTCCAAACTTTATAGCATATTCTAGTAAAACGTGCGCTTCAAAAGTATTTACCATTCTCATTTCATCAAAATAGTCAAAGGTTAAATCAAGTTCTTTTCCAATGTTCGTCATATTTTGTTTTGACTCTTTTTGTTGCTCTACAGTAGATCCATACTTTTCTGTAAGGTGTTCCGTTACATTTTGACCTTCTGCTACCATATTAGGGTTTAGTTCAAACGGTTGCCATTCTATTTCTACTTGATCTTTAATATCAAGTTCTATAATTGCTTTTTCTAATCGTTTGTAACCAATTGTACACCAAGGACAAACCACGTCTGAAACGATATCTATTTTTAATTTTTCTTTCATTTTTACTTTATAATAACCTTTAATCTGTCGGTATTCATATTTTGAACTTACAGAGTTCGTAAAAAGATGTTCTATATTCACAAAAATCTTTGTTGCTTTTTTTAGTAATAGTAAGAAGTTATTTATATGAGAAATAGTTATACTAAAAAAGTTACTTGCATGAGCGATAGAAACGGCATCCTTTTTTGCTTTTATTAAATATTCTATTCATAACTTTATAGCTAAAAGCTATTAAAAGTTGAAACTAGTTTGGGTATTTTGCCAAAAAGACACAGTGAATAGCGCGGTTTCGCTTTTTAGCGTAACATGCCAAAATAAAAAATCCACCTAAAAAGATGGATTTTAAATATTGTGATAAACTTTATATAACAGTATAGCTTAACTTAAAGATTCTTTAATTCTTTTAATTGCTTCTCTAATTTGCAATTCTGATGCTGCATAAGACATACGAATACAACTTGGTGCGCCAAAAGCATCTCCAGTTACGGTAGCAACGCCTGCTTTTTCTAATAAATAGAAAGCAAAATCATTTGCGTTTTCAATTTTTACACCATTAATAGTTTTCCCGAAGAAAAAAGATATATCTGGGAAAACATAAAAAGCACCTTCGGGTACATTTACTTTAAAACCTTCAATTTCTCTTAACAAACCAACAACGATATCTCTACGAGTTTTAAACTCGTCTACCATATATTGTATTTTAGAAACAGGTGCTAAAACTGCGGTAATAGCTGCCCTTTGGGCGATACAATTTGCGCCAGATGTAATTTGCCCTTGCATTTTTGTACACGCCTTTGCAATCCATTCTGCTGCGCCAATATAACCAATTCTCCAACCTGTCATTGCAAATGCTTTTGCCAAACCATTAACAGTAATGGTTCTTTCATACATGCTTTCTATTGCAGCAAAACTAAATGGTTTTGTTTCATAGTTAATATGTTCGTAGATTTCATCTGATAAAATGAAAATCTTTGGATATTTTTCTAAAACAACTGCCAATGCTCTGTATTCTGCTTCACTATAAATTGTTCCGCTAGGATTGTTAGGAGAGTTAAAAAACACCATTTTAGTTTTTGGTGTAATAGCTGCTTCTAATTGTGCAGGTGTAATTTTAAAATCATCATCAATAGAAGAAGGAATTTCTATATACTTAGCTTCACAAAGAATAGCAAGTGCCGAGTAGCTTACCCAATAAGGTGCTGGTAATAAAACCTCGTCTCCTGGGTTTAACAGTACTTGCATCACATTTGCAATAGACTGTTTTGCGCCAGTAGAAACTACCACTTGATTTGGTTTGTAGTTTAAAGTGTTATCACGCTTAAACTTTACGCAAATAGCTTCTTTTAATTCTACATATCCGTCTACTGGAGAATACGAATTGTAATTTTGATTGATTGCTTCAATTGCAGCATCTTTAATAAAATCGGGCGTATTAAAATCTGGTTCACCCAAACTTAAACCAATAATATCTTTTCCTTCTGCTCTTAATTCTCTTGTTTTAGCAGCCATTGCTAAAGTTTCAGAAACTGGCAAGCTGTTAATTCTGTCCGATAATGGATGTGTCATTTTACTCTTAGTTGTTTTTTTTATGATGCTAATTCAGGTTTTTGTCCTAAAACGCCTAAATGTCTAAAATGCTCTACAATAGCTTTACGCATTGTTTCGTATTCATTGTATGGCAAGTTAAACTCCTTAGCTGTTTCTTTTACAATTTTAGCTAATTTGTTGTAATGCACATGAGAAATATGTGGAAAAATATGATGCTCAACTTGATGATTTAAACCCCCTGTATAGAAATTTACCAACCAGTTACTAGGTGCAAAGTTAGAGGTTGTGTATAATTGATGGACTGCCCAAGTATGCTCTAAATTTCCTTCTTTATCTGGAATCGGCATTTCTGTGTTTGGTACAATGTGTGCCAATTGAAAAACCAAGCTTAAAATCATACCAGCAGTGTAGTGCATTACAAAAAAGCCGATTAAAACTTTCCACCAAGAAACGTCTAAAACCAATAAGGGTAAAACAATCCAAAGTACATAATATACAATTTTAGAAATTATTAATTTTGTCCATTCTGTTGCAGGATTTGGAAACTCACCATAAGATAATTTACGCTTTAAATAACCATGCATTTGTTTTACATCCGTAGTAATAGCCCAGTTAATAGTTAATAAACCGTACAAAAATATAGAATAATATTTTTGTATTTTATGAATCTTTAACCATTTTGAATGTTGCGAAAAACGGATAACTCTGCCTGCATCAATATCCTCATCATGTTCAATAATATTGGTAAAAGTGTGGTGTAAGACATTGTGTTGTACTTTCCAGTTATAAACATTACCAGCAAGGATGTAAATACTACTTCCCATTAATTTATTTACCCAATTTTTACTAGAAAAAGAATCATGGTTACTGTCGTGCATTACATTCATACCAACACCAGCCATACCAATTCCTGTAATAACCATTAAAATAGCCATCAGCCATTGAGGCATAGAAATTGTTAAAATTAAAATAAACGGAACTAAAAATAACGAAAACATAACAATGGCTTTCGTGTATAATTTCCAGTTTCCTGTTCTTTTAATATTGTTTTCTTTAAAATATAAATTAACTCTTTTGTTCAAAGTTCTAAAAAACTTTGCTTTGTCTACTTTCGAGAATTTTATTGTTTTCATATATTACCAAATATTAATACAAAAATAAACTATTTAAAGTTGCTTAATATGATAAACGTCATTTTTTGTTAAGAATTGTTGAATACAAATAACTATTTTTGCACCTCAAATTATTTTTATTGATGGAAATTATACACAAATATTTTAAAGATTTAACGGCAATTCAAATTGAACAGTTTTCTAAACTTCAGGTTTTGTATGAAGATTGGAATTTAAAGATTAATGTAGTTTCTAGAAAAGATATTGATGAATTGTATGTGCGTCATGTTTTACATTCTTTAGGAATAGCAAAAGTGATTCAATTTAAACCCGGCACAAAAGTGTTGGATGTTGGCACTGGTGGTGGTTTTCCTGGAATTCCATTAGCAATTTTATTTCCAGAAACACAGTTTCATTTAGTAGATTCTATTGGTAAAAAGATAAAAGTAGTAAACGAAGTTGTAGAAGGTTTAGGTTTATTAAACGTAAAAACTACAAATGGTAGGGTAGAAGAATTAAAAGATACCTATGACTTTATTGTAAGTAGAGCTGTTGCAGAAATGGAAACTTTTGTACGTTGGACAAAAGGTAAAATTTCAAAAAAACAAAATCATTCGTTAAAAAACGGAATTCTTTACTTAAAAGGAGGAGATTTAACAGAAGAATTAAAACTGTATACGTCTGCTACTATTTATAATCTAACTGATTATTTTGAAGAGGAATTCTATGAAACCAAAAAGGTGGTTCATTTAGGAATGAAATTTAAATAAATAGTTTTTTAAAATTAACAAATAATCATTAATCGATTTTCTCCTGTTTTTTCAAGAGGTGCTCGATGAAGACAAGGAACCACTTTGCTCTTTGGATGGTCAATTGCTAATTTCCATAAGTTTCCGATACCTAAGTTGATAATATTTGCATTCGGTTTTGGTTGGTAATGCAAATCAAAAAAATACTCACTTAAAAAGGATTCAAATCCTGCATCTTCGCCATCATATAGTTTTTTGAGTTCAGCACGTATTTCTGGAATCAGTATTTTTTGGATTGCTTGTGCATTTGGCACTATTTCACTAGACTCACCATGATAAGTGCATAAAAACGTGTCTGTTGCAATTGGTGACCGATCTACATGAAAAGAATATACATCCGTAGGAAAAAACGGATATGCATCATCTAGATCATAGCATTTAATAATATTTAGTGTGGGCAATGCGCCATGAGCTGTCAATAATTTTAAATCATTTAAAAGGATTTCACGAGCTAGTTGACCTTGTTTGGTTAATTGAAGTTCGCAAAGTTCCGCTGCATCAAGTTCCGTCATATTTCCGCTTAATGGTACCTTTTTAACAATCTCAGAAAAATCGCCTATTAGTTTACGAGTAAAACAAATTGCATTAATTTTTGCTTCAAAAGAAGTGGAAATTAGCTCTTGAAAATTGGTAACATATTGGATTTGATTCTCGGTCTTAATTACATCAATCATTATAGATTACATTTTTTTGCTATAAACTTGCTTTAAATATTGAAAAAGGAAATAAATTTTTTCTAATATAAATCAATATTTTTAAACGGAATTAACGCTAAAATCACTGCTTCTGTATAGTAGTTAGTTCTATCAATAATATCTCCCGTTAAAATTCCGACTGCACCACTTTCTTGCTTAGAGTTTTTACGATTAAAAACAATATCGTCTGCATCGCCAAGTTCTTTACCTTCATTTATTAACTGAACCACTTGCTTTGGAAGGAAAAATGTTGCAGTTCTAGATTTACCATATTTACCATCAGCCTTTGCAACAACCCAAGCAAATGCTTCCATTTCATCATTTACATGTTCAATACCGCCTTCTATACCAAAATAAAAATCTGCATCTTTAATTTCGTTTGATGCATTATCTGCTCTGTTTTTTGCTCCTTGAAAGGTTTCAGTATTGCTAAGCGGTTGGTCTGCAACATCCGAAGCAACAGAAATGCCAATAAATTCGAACTCTTGATTTGGAAACATTTTTTCAAATCCATTTCTTACTGCTAGAATTTTAACAGGATTTTTTGATGCGATAATAATTTTCCCCATATTATATTGATGATATATAAACATGTAATTTTTTTATTGAATAAATCTCTAAACTACCTATTAAGAAATCCACTTTAATATAAAAATTACGATACTAAAATTATCTTGTACACCTTTTACTAATTTATGTTTTATTCAACTTAGAAACTAACTAAATTAGATTTAACTCTCTTTAAATGTTCAAAGATTTCTACATTGTGCTATGTATTTATAGTTTTTATGTTTAATTTTAGGTTAAGAATTTTTTTCATATTTATTATGAATTCTTAGTATTGCTAATCCAAAAAGGACAGCTACAACTATTAAAATAGTGCTAATTAATCCGCTTACTCCAAACGACATTCTTATTAAAATTGTTGAAATAACAAATCCAGAGTTTCTAATAATTTTGTGAAACTGATCTGTATAAAAGAATGAAATTAGAAGAAGTACAACATCTACTAAAATAAGCACTGTAAAAAATTGATCAAAAAATAGATTATTTATACTTTCAAAGGTTGGTAATTTGCTTGAGGACATTGAAATCCCTGCAGACCAACCGATTAGGGTGTAAAAAGCCATCACAAAAAACAAAGGCAATAAAATAACTGCTATTAATTTTTTATTTTCAACAAATTTTTCGATAATCGATTTACTATTTTCTTCTGATATTGCTTTTTGTTTGCCATTTTTTTGAAATATGAAAATTAAATAAAAGAGGAGTAATGAAGCGACCAAATCATAAGTGAATTGCAAATCGCCTTTTATTTCAAACCAATTTTCAGTGAGTTCTAAAGCAGCTAAATCTTTAAATAATTTACGGATAATAATTAGTGTTATAATTTCGTATTGTTTAGTTATGTAGGTCGTAAAAGACTTTGGTAAATAGTAAATTAGAAGATAAACTTCATAAATAAGAATAAAAGAGAATGGAGTATAAATTGCTGATATAGGATTTTTTAGTAATTCTGAATTCGCTGGATAGTCTATATAATTAAATTTCATAAAATAGATTATAGCCAGGTGAATAAAAAAACTAAATAGTGCTATTTTTAGAATGATTTTTTCTGTTTTTTCACGTGTACTTTCAGAAAGAAATTTATTAAAAAGGAACGCTACTATTTTCTTGTTTTTGGTCATTTATGTGCGTTTTAAAAGTTTAGTCTTTATTTTAACCTTTTTTGGTTCTAATTACTACACTAATATCAACTATTTTTTTTAGAAATAGCCTAAGTTGCAGTAAAAAAATAAATTTTTTTATATGATTTTTTAAAGAAAACATGTTCGGAAAGATTGGTCTTATATGGACTAGATTTAAATAGCGTATTGATGCAAAATCGTGATTTTATTTTTCTTTAAATGCTTGCCAATTTCGTATATTGTATATCTAATTAATTACTTAAGATTCATCACATGAAAAGTTTTATTTTAAAATGGTATCCAATTATTTTAGCATTCCTTTGTTTATTATATTCAGTAGGTTACGGGATATTAGGTATGACAGCGGAAGCTCAATATTCAGCTCATTGGCCAGGTACAATATTATTGTTTGCAATAGCAATTAGACAAAGAAGAACAACATGAACATAGGATTTTTTATCGTAGGTGGTATTATATTTGCCATTTACATGGGGCTAACTATATACAATATACAGTACTCCAATAGAAAGCAAAGAGAAGAAAACTATCCAAATATGAAAAAGCCTAAGTTTTAAACATACCTTTAAAAGTTGTTTAAATCGTGGTTAATCATCATCTGTTGTATAGTAAATACCGTATTCCTTTCCCTTTTTTTTAATTAAAACTTTTAGAAAAAAAGTAAAAGGAATACTGAGTTTTCTCAATAGGAATAATGAAAAAACCTCCATATTTTTAAAGAAAATTAAAAAATAGAGGATGCCGTTCTTGTTGTAAACTTTTCTAAAAATAACACTCCTTTAAAAGAATTTCCTTTCACATTTAGTTTTGGACTCCAGACTGCAATACAATATTTGTCTGGGTGAATGGCAGCAATACCCCCGCCAACTCCACTTTTACCTGGTAAACCAACTCTAAAAGCAAATTCGCCAGATTCATCATAAAAACCACAGGTAAGTAAAATAGCATTCATTCTTTTTGCTTCACTCATGGAAAGAACTTTATTGCCTTTGTGGGTTGTAAAATTATCGTCGGCTAAGAAAAGTGTTATTTCAGAAAGTTCTTTGCAACTCATTTCTAAAGAGCAGATATGAAAGTAAAAATCTAATACTTGATCAATATCATTTTTTATGTTGCCAAAAGATTTTATAAAATTACATAAGGCGATATTTCTAAAGCCAGAAATTTTTTCTGATTGCGCAATTTTTTTAGAATAATTTAGATTTTTATTGTTAGAAAGCTCTCTACAAAAATTTAAAAAATCTTCTTTCGGATTTTCTAAATGACTTACTAAAACATCACAAATAACAATTGCTCCTGCATTTATAAACGGATTTCTAGGTTTTCCTCTATCTGCTTCTAATTGCAAAAGTGAATTAAATGGGTTTCCAGAAGGTTCTACATCAACTCTTTCCCAAATTTTTGTGCCCTCTAATTTATATGCTAAGGTTAATGCGAAAATTTTAGAAATACTTTGTATCGAAAATTTTTTATCAAAATCACCAACACCAAAAGATTCTCTATCGATTTTTGTAATGTTAATGCCAAAATTATCAGGATTTACAGTCGATAATTCATTGATGTAGTTAGGAACTTTACCAATATCATCAACGTTTTTTATTTCAAGATAAATATCTTCAATTATTTTTTTATAGTTATCCACTGTTTTTTAATGTTTTAAATCAGGAGGAAAAATTTAAATGCAATACTTAAAAAAAGGAACTACATTTCTGCAATTCCTTTTCAATATTTTATAAGAGAATACTTTTTTAAACAATTTCTATAAACAAACCTTCATCCGTTTTAGAGACTTTTGCAAAGTTATTTTTAGTTAAGTGTTTTAAAGACTTGTCCCATTTTTTATTTGATAAACCTGATTGATTTTTCAATTCATTCAACTCTATTTTTTCTGCTTTTTTGATGATGGCAAGAAGTTCTTTTTCGCTATCATTTAATTCTACCGCAACAATTCGTTGTTCTGGCCTCATTTGAGGAAAGAAAAGTACCTCTTGTATCGATTGATTATTGGTTAAAAACATAATTAATCGATCCATTCCAATTCCCATTCCAGAAGTTGGAGGCATGCCGTATTCTAAAGCACGTAAGAAATCTTCATCTATAAATTCAGTTGCTTCATCGTCACCTTTTTGAGCCAATTTTAGTTGATGCTCAAAACGTTCGCGTTGATCTATTGGATCATTTAATTCAGAATATGCATTGGCAATTTCTTTACCACAAACCATTAATTCAAAACGTTCTGTTAACTCAGGATTTTCTCTGTGTTCTTTACAAAGAGGAGACATTTCTTTTGGGTAATCTGTAATAAATGTTGGCTGAATATAGTTTCCTTCGCATTTTTCGCCAAAAATTTCATCAATCAATTTTCCTTTCCCCATAGTTTCATCCACAGGAATATTCATCGATTTTGCAGCAGCTCTAATTTCATCTTCAGTTTTACCACTAATATCAAAACCAGTAAAATGTTTAATAGAATCGGCCATTGTTACTCTAGCATATGGCGCTTTAAAATCTATTTTGTGCTCACCAAAAGTAGTTTCAGATGTTCCGTTTACAGCAATTGCACAATGCTCTAAAAGTTGCTCACAGAAATCCATCATCCAATTGTAATCTTTATAAGAAACATAGATTTCCATGGCTGTAAACTCTGGATTATGAGTTTTGTCCATTCCTTCATTTCTAAAGTTTTTAGAGAACTCATAAACGCCATCAAAACCACCAACAATTAATCTTTTAAGATACAATTCATTGGCAATTCTCATATATAAAGGAATATCTAAAGAATTGTGATGCGTTATAAAAGGTCTTGCAGCCGCGCCTCCAGGAATTGGTTGTAAAACAGGCGTTTCTACTTCAAAATAACCAGCGTCATTAAAAAAAGAACGCATTGCATTAAACAATTTTGTTCGTTTTATAAACACTTCTTTAACATGTGGGTTTACTACTAAATCTACATAACGTTGTCTAAAACGCATTTCTGGATCTGTAAAAGCATCAAATATTTTACCATCTTTTTCTTTCGGAAAAGGCAAAGGTTTTAAAGCCTTACATAGTAATTTAAAATCTTTAACGAGTACTGTTTTTTCGCCTACTTTGGTAGTGAAAAGTTCACCTTCAACACCAATAAAATCTCCTAAATCTATTAAGTTTTTAAAAACAGTATTGTATTTTGTTTTGTCTTCGCCTGTACAAATTTCATCACGATTAAAGTAAATTTGTATTCTACCTTCACCGTCTTGCAATTGACCAAAAGAAGCTTTTCCTTGCAAGTTTTTTACCATTAATCTTCCTGCAATAATTACTTTTTTCCCTTCTATATAATTTTCTTTTATTTCAGTTGAATTTGAATCTACTGGAAATAAATCTGCAGGATAAGGATTGATGCCTAGGGCACGCAACTTTACTAGCTTTTCTCTACGTACAACTTCTTGTTCTGATAATTGCATTTGGTATTTTTTTTCTGGTGTTTATTAAAGTGCGTAAAGATACAATCAAATGAATTAATAGGCAATTGAGAAAATTATTAAAAAGAAACTATTTATTTGAGGATTATTAAAAACAGCGTATATTTGCAAACTGTTTTTTTAGTAAAAACAGTAATTAGTTGTGTTGTTTTGGTACTTTAGTAAAAGTGCCGTGGTTTTGTTAACCAATGGAAAGCTTCCCTGAAATGGGACGCTTTTTTTATTTTAGAAAACATTAATTAAAACATTTTTTTGCTTTTTATAAAATGAATCTGCTAAAGTTTTATGAAATATCTAGCTATTTTTTGCTTGTTTTAATAGGGAACCTCTTCTTGACAAATATCTTTTTAAATACAGTTATTTATTTTTCAACTTATGAACGCTGCAAATGTTAAAATAAAACCCCAAAAATTCTTGAGGTTTTAAATTTTATTATTTAAACGTATTACTGTTTTTTACTAGTAATATAGATAGAACTAGAACCATCTTTCTCTTTTTTAACATCTACTGATACAATTTTTTCTGTGGGTATGAGTTCCATTTCTTTTTTGCTAATAAGTTTATGATCTAGATAATATTTGATATTTTCTTCCTTTTTTGTAGCATCTATTCCTTTTTCAGAAATCCAAACTTCATAGTTACTATTGTTTTTGCTTTTAGATTCAATGGATAATTTCTTATCCTTTTTAAATAGATCAGCAGCTCCATCAGAATCTATTTCTTTTCCTTCAAAATAAAATTTTGCTCCTTTTTTTGTCATGTTTTCAATATGCTCTAAAGCATTAATTGGCGGTGGTGGTGGCATCTCATTTCCGCTTCTTTTTTTCCAATCGCTGTATGCTTTTTCAGCTTTTAAAATCTGCTTTTTGGATGCATTCGGGACAGGTGGTGGTGGTGGTGGTGGTGGAATTAATAACTCATCTTCCTTGGTAAACTCGCCTCTTTTTTTATAATACACTTTATTGTTTTTCATCAGTTTTAAATACGGGTCGTGAGGATGAACAGGGCTTTTACTCTTCAATTCACTTTCTTTAGAAAGCTTAGCATACATGCTTCTTAATTTTGAATATAAGTCGATTAACTCTTTTTGTCTTTCTGCAGAACTTTTTATAAAATGAGGTTTTTCATTTCTTTTTGATTCGTAGGTTTTATTTAAGGCGTCATAAGAACTAATAGCATACTTTTTTCCTATTTCTTCTATTATTTCTTTAAACTCGGTATCTCTTTTTAAATCTTGATCATTAATTGTTTCTAAATTTTTTGGTGTACTATCTTTTGCTTCAACTCTTTCTGCGAAGAGGAAAATAAGTCCGGTTAAAAACGGAATTACCGCCAGTTTTTTTAACAAGATTTTGGTACTTGAACTTTGTGTTGTCATCATTAGTAATCGTTTTTTAGTGAGTGAATAATTCAAATTACTGGCCAAGTAATAGTCGTTTTTCCAAGCAGCTTTATTTACTAATAAATGCTGATATTGAAATGTGTTTTTATGTTGATTGATTACCCTTTCATCGGCTATAAATTCGTGGTTTAATTGCACCGCTTTTTTTAGTAAAATAAAGAAAGGATTTACCCAAAATAGTATTTGAACAACTTCCAGAATCAAAATATCTAACGTATGCTTTTGGGCAACATGCGTTAGCTCGTGCGTAAATAATTCTTGTTCTATTTTTTGGTTTTCGTAATCGCTTTTATTAATAAAAATATAGTTCCAAAATGTATGTGGAAGTATTTTATCATCTACCAAAACTAATTTTGCTTTTTGATATTTAACTTTTGTATTTTCCCTTATTTTATTGATGATCATAAATAAGTTTCGCCCAAATCGTATCAATAAAATTGAAGATACCAATAGGTAAATACTTGCAAATATTTTAGTGTAATTTATTGATTCTTCTATAATATTATTTTCTAAGGGATAAATTTTTTGTAATCTTAAAATAGGTTCTATAGCAATTGTAGCTTCGCTATAAATAATATATAATGGTGCTAAAAATGAAAACAAAACGCTACCTAATAGGTAAAAACGATTAAAAGTATGCATTTTTTCTTTTTCTAAAACTAGGTGATAAAATGCCAATAGTAACGCTAAACAGATTGCCGATTTTAGGAAATAGAGTATCATTTTTGTTGATTTTTAATTTGAGTATCAATCACTTTTTTAAGTTCTTCTAATTCTGCTGTTGTAAGATTGGTTTCTTTGGTAAAAAAGGAAGCAAACTGACTTGCAGAATCGTTAAAGAAGTTTTTAATTAATCCGTTTACATGGTTCGAGAAATAATCTGTTTTTTTTACTAGTGGATAATATTCTCTAGATTTCCCAAATAAATTATATGCAATAAAACCTTTATCTGTAATTCTTTTTAGCAAAGTTGCAACTGTTGTTGTTGCTGGTTTTGGTTCAGGAAAATCGTCTAATAAATCTTTTAAAAATGCTTTTTTACGTTTCCATAAATAGTACATTAATTGTTCTTCGGTTTTTGATAATTGCATGGATTGTTATTTTACTCTACAAACATAGAGCAAATATTTTAATTCTACAAACGTAGAGTTAAAATAATTAGAATTTTTTATACATTTGTTTATAATAAGTATAAAAAAATAACAATGAAAAAAATAGTTCTTTTACTAAGCATCCTATTACTAAGCTCTTGCGCAACAGTTAAATTCAAGGAAAAATGGTTAAACGAAAAAGCACCAAATACTTTTAAAGCAAGATTTGAAACTACACAAGGTAATTTTGATATCGTAGCAAGAAGACTTTGGTCTCCAAACGGTTTGGATAGATTGTACCAAATGATACAGCATAAGTACTATACGGATGTCGCTATTTTTAGGGTTGTACCAAAATTTGTAGCTCAATTCGGAATTCATAATGATTCTTTAATCAACCAAAGTTGGGAAAAAGGAATTGCTGATGAGCCTGTGTTAGCCAAAAATGATTCCATGTCAATTTCTTTTGCTAGAGGTGGTGTTAATACAAGATCTAATCAGATTTTCATCAATTTAAAAGATAATAAAAGGTTAGATACTTTGGCTTATTCTGGAGTAACTGGTTTTCCTGTGGTAGCAAAAGTTGTTGCTGGTCAAGAAAATGTATTGAAGTTTTATAATGGTTACGGTGATAAATTAGGTTTTAAACAAGATTCTATTACCAAATTTGGCAACAAGTTTTTAAGAGAGAAATTCCCGAAAGTAGATTATATTATAAGGGCATATATTATAAAATAGCTCTTAATATGGTATAAAATAAAAACAACCCACAAATTAATTTACAGGTTGTTTTTTATTTTATAAAGTATTTAGTACTTATAGGTTAGTTAATTTTAAAAGTAACTTTTCTTGCAAAAATGTCTTGCTTTTTTTTGTTACACTTTTATCTTCTCCACCACCAGCGCAAGAAAGTCTATTGGCATCAATACCTGCAGCAACTAAAGTATCAGATGCACTCTTCGCTCTGTTTTCTGAAAGTTGTATATTTTTGTTTTCATCACCCGTTTCATCTGCATAACCAATTAAAAGAGCACTTACAGTTTGGTTATCAATCATAAATTGTTTTAAATAATTTACAGAATTTAATGAACCTTCTTGAATCGTTGTTTAGGTTGTGTTAAAAAGTACATTTATATATTCACTATTTAATAGTTCTCTAATAAAACCTACATTAGAACCTCTATGAAATAAAAGATTAAATCTATTTGTCCAGCTACTAAATTTTAAAAGGTTTCTGGCATTTAAAATTCCTTCAAGAGTTGTTCTGTAATAATTAGATTTAAAAGGTAAACTATTTTTACCTTCATTAAATTTATTATATCCCAAATCTAAACGCAAACCAAACTTTTGTTTAAACATATATCTAACTCAAAGACTCGTTTTACCTAAACTTAACGAACCCGTTTTATAACCAAATAAAAGCGGATTTATAATTTCTGTGACTCCTAATTCTAAGTCTAAAGACCACTTATTATATTCTTGTGAATTTACTGTAAATGTAAAGCAGCATATTAGAACTCCTAAAATTTTATCATAATCATTTGATTTTTTTCAAAACAAATCTATTTTTTTAGGATAAATAATTTCACAGAAAATCTGTCTATTTTAAGTTTAAATTTTTATTTAAACAATCAAATTAAGGAAATATTTTCTTCTATGTGACCAAAAAAACCTCATAAATGAGGTTTTAAATTTTATTTGATTAGAAATTCTTTTGGAGGTTTTGCTTTTAAAAGATGGGTTACAAAGTAATCCCAGCGTTTACGTGTCATATAGTTTGTCATATCTCCATAACCGTGTCTTTTATTAGGAAACATAATCATATCAAAATCTTTGTTTGCTTTTATCAAAGCTTCTACGACTAACATTGTGTTAGATGGTGGCACATTATCATCTACAGAACCATGCGTAATTAGCAGTTTCCCTTTTAAATCTTTAGCAATTAATTGATTTGCTTGATTGTCGTAATTTGTTGTTCCATCCACTTTGCCTTCTATATTTCCATCAATCAAGAGACCTTGCCATTTTTCTCCCCAATCTGCTTCATAATTTCTATTATCGTGATTTCCTGAACCAGAAACAGCAACATCATAAAAATCTGGATAAGCAAAAACAGCTCTAGTAGAAGCAAATCCTCCACCAGAATGACCCCAAATACCAACGTTTTCAAGATCCATACCTTTATATTTTTCTGCTAATTGTTTAATTGCAGTAATATTATCTGGCAAACCATTATCGCCTATGTTACCGTAATACGCATCATGAAAGGATTTAGAGCGCATTGGTGTTCCCATTGCGTCGACTGCAATAACAATAAAGCCTAGTTCAGAAACTGCTTGAAAATCTCTTCTTACCGGACTAAAGTTGTAATTACCAACACTACCAGATTGTGGCCCAGGGTAAATGTAGTTTAAAACAGGATATTTTTTACGTTCGTCATAATGACTAGGCAAAAATAATAAACCATAAACATCGGTTTTTTCATCTCTCGCTTTCACAGAAAATTCAATAGGTTCTTGCCAATTTTTTGCCTTTAAATCAGAAATATCCGCAGTTTCTAAATCCATTATTTTTTCGCCATTTCCATTTCTTAAAACCGAAATAGGAGGATTTGTGATCGTAGAATATGTATCTATAATGATTGAATAGTCACTAGAAAAAGTAGCTGTGTGCGTTCCTTTACTTGGCGTTAGGTTGATAAGATTTGATCCGTCAAAATTTATTTTGTAGTAATAATTATGATATGGATTTCCTTGTTCCTTTCCGCCAGCTTTAAAATAGATTTGTCTGTTTTTTTCATCAATATTTATAGTTTCTTTTACAAGCCAATCTCCTTTAGTAATTTGATTTTTCAACTTTTTTGTCGTTAAATCATATAAATAAAGATGGCCCCAATTACTTTTTTCTGAATACCAAACAAACTCATTAGAATCGAATAAAACGTTCCAGTTTTCTGAATCTACACCAGATTCATAATAAGTAGCAACTTCTTCTTTGTGAATCGACTCAACAGCTCCAGTGCTTGCATCCGCAATTTGTAAATGCGCTATTTTATGATCCCTTGATCCAGAAACAAAGGCGAATTTTGTGCCTTCTTTATTCCATTGTGCATCTAATAATTCATTATTCCAATCTGCAATATGATCTGTGGTTGTGCCTCTTTGAAAATCTTTATCCATTTTTAAACGAACCGTTTTAGGTCTATTTCCTAAATGAATTATTACTCTTTCTATTGTGAAAATAAATTTGTCACCAGGAAGTGGATGTTTCCATGCTTCTAATTCTTGATGACCAACATTTGTAGATGTTAAATACATCATACCAACACCTCGTGCATCTTGCTGAAAAGTGGCAATTTTATCAGAATTTGGAGACCATTTTAAAACGGCACCATCACTTTTAGTCCAACCAGCATTGTTAGTTGCATAACCATAATCTTCAATACCATCAAAAGTAAGTTGTGTTTTAGTATTTGTTTCTAAATCACGAACCCAAAGATTAAAAGTATCTATGTAAGCAGCTAGTTTTCCGTTTGGTGATATGCTTTCATTTTTTAACGCTTTTTCTGATTCTTTTGATAAAATTTCTACTGATCTTTCAGCGTCAAAAACCTCTTTTTTAGTTTTAGAACTAGCATTAATCATGAAATATTTCTTACCATCTTTCTTATTTACAGAATAAGTGAAATCAGTAGTATTCGTAAAAGTAATTTCCGAAACTTGATTGTAGACCAAGTCGTTTAAACTTTTGTTCATTTGCGCTGCAGCAGCTTCATACTCTGCAGTTGTAAATTCTTTTTGTTCGCTGGTTTTTGAACAAGAAACAAAAAAAGTACTAATGCATAAAAATGCAATAAGTTTTAAATACGTTGTTTTCATAAAGAGATTTATTAATTAGTTTTACTTCGATAACTCTGTGAAATATTGATAGAAATAAGGGATTGTTTCTATTCCTTTTAAATAATTCCAAACTCCGAAATGCTCATTTGGAGAGTGAATTGCATCAGAATCCAAACCAAAGCCCATTAAAATAGTTTTACTTTTTAATTCTTTTTCAAACAAAGCAACAATTGGGATACTGCCACCACTTCTTTGCGGAATAGGGATTTTACCAAAAGAAGCCTCATAGGCTTTACTTGCCGCTTTATATTCAATAGTATTAATTGGCGTAACATAACCTTGCCCACCATGATGTGGTTTTACAACCACTTTTACGGATGCCGGGGCAATACTTTCAAAATGATTTTTAAATAATTGGGTAATTTCTCTCCAATCTTGATTTGGTACTAATCGCATAGAAATTTTTGCGAATGCTTTGCTGGCAATTACTGTTTTTGCACCTTCACCAGTGTAGCCTCCCCAAATTCCGTTAATATCCAAAGTTGGTCTAATTGAATTACGTTCGTTTGTAGAATATCCTTTTTCGCCATAAACTTCGTCAATTTTTAAAGCATTTTTATAGTTCTCTAAAGAAAAAGGAGCTTTTGCCATCTCTGCTCTTTCTTCGGATGATAAATCTTCTACATTATCATAAAAACCAGGAATTGTGATGTGATTATTTTCATCATGTAAAGAGGCAATCATTTTCGTTAAAATATTAATAGGATTAGCAACAGCACCTCCATATAAACCAGAATGCAAATCTCTGTTTGGCCCAGTAACTTCTACTTCTACATAACTTAAACCACGCAAACCTGTAGTTATTGACGGAATATCGTTTGCAATCATGCCTGTGTCAGAAATTAAAATCACATCATTGGCTAATTTTTCTTTATTTCTAGGAACAAACCAAGACAAACTTTCTGAGCCAATTTCTTCTTCACCTTCAATCATAAATTTTACATTACAAGGTAAATTACCGGTCGATGTCATGTATTCTAAGGCTTTAATATGCATAAACATTTGTCCTTTGTCATCACAAGCACCTCTTGCAAAAATTGCTCCTTCGGGATGAATCTCAGTTTTTTTAATAACCGGTTCAAAAGGAGGCGAAGTCCAAAGTTCTATTGGATCTGCAGGCTGCACGTCATAATGACCATATACTAAAATAGTAGGTAAGTTTTTATCAATAATTTTTTCTCCGTAAATAATAGGGTAACCCGGGGTTTCGCAAATTTCAACTTTATCGCAGCCTGCTTTTTTAAGACTGTCTAAAACAAAATCGGCTGTTAATAAAACATCTTTTTTGTAGGCTGAGTCTGCGCTTACAGAAGGAATTTTAAGTAATTCGATTAATTCATTTAAAAATCGTTGTTGATTTTCTTTTATGTATGTTTTAATTGTACTCATTAATAAGTTTTTAATTGTGAATCAAAAATAGAAAAATAATAATGAACTGCTTTGTAGTTTGGGATGTTTGTTTATATTTGCATCCCGAAATATTCGGTAAGTTGCAGGCGTGGTGGAATTGGTAGACACGCTAGACTTAGGATCTAGTGCCGCGAGGTGTGAGAGTTCGAGTCTCTCCGCCTGTACAAAAAGCTTCTCAATTGAGAAGCTTTTTTTGTTTATTAGATTAGAAATCACCCTTGTCCCGTAAATCATTAAATCATTAAATTGTTAAATATTAATTCTTTTCTCTAAAAACAGGATACCAATTAAATGATAGTTGTTCCCTTTCAGCTTTGTTGATTGTCCAACCTTTTTCTGGGTCTTCTAAAAACTTCATCAAATTAATTTAATTAAAAAGATGGATTTTACAGAAACTAACTAAATTAGAAAAAGCCCAACTTCTTTTTAGTCTCTTTTTTATAATATCTTTAAATCGGCTGTCCGATAAAAATCCTCCATATTGTTTTAATAATTGATGATAAATGTTTTAAAAAACTAAAACATCTCTTTTTTTATTTGCACCAAATAAAGTCCTTTTTTTGGGATATGATTTAACTTAAAACTACTGATTTCCCCAATAAATCCAACATTTCTAGAGATATTTGTTGTAATCAAGTACATTTTGAAAAAGAACAAAAAAGCATACTTATTAGGTGATCTTGTGTTGTAAACCGTTTGTTGTAATAATCTTAATTACAATTGTTAAATTCCTTTTTTTCATTGAATCATCAAGTAAATAATTCAGTTGTCTGAAAACAAATTTACTTGTAAAATAATTACTTTTACCCGTCGTCTTTTGTATTTTGCAATACATATTTAAGATGCATTTAAAGAAGCCAATTTGGTGGCTTGTTTTTTATTGGACAACAATGATTTGTTATAAGGATGCATTGCGGATTGTATTATTCTTAAAAGAAAACTATATTTAAAAAAAATATTTTATTTTTATAAAAATTAAAACAACTTATGAAAGCAATTCTCTGCAACAAATTCGGAACTCCAGATACTTTAGAATATTTAGAAATAGAAAATCCATCACCAAAAAATGATGAAGTTTTAATTGCTGTAAAAGCGTGTAGTGTTAATTTTCCTGATACGTTAATTATTCAAGGTAAATATCAATTTAGACCAGAGTTTCCTTTTTCTCCAGGAAGTGATGTTGCGGGAATTGTAGATGTAGTTGGCGAAAATGTAAAACATTTAAAAGTAGGAGATGAAGTTGTTGGTTTTATCCCTTTTGGAGGTTTTGCAGAAAAAGCAATTGTAAAAGCAAAAGATTGTTTTCCTAAGCCTAAAGGAATGTCTATGGTAAATGCATCTGCATTTTTGTTAGCTTATGGTACTTCTTATCATGCTTTAAAAGACAGAGCAAATTTACAAAAAGGAGAAACCGTTTTAATTTTAGGTGCTTCTGGTGGCGTAGGTTTAACAGCTTTAGAATTGGCAAAATTAATGGGGGCAAAAGTAATCGCAGCTGCATCATCTAAAGAAAAATTAGATTTATGTAAAGAATTTGGAGCGGATGAAGTAATTAATTATACAGAAGAAAGTTTAAAAGATAGAGTAAAAGAAATCACCAACGCAAGAGGTGTAGACGTAATTTACGATCCTGTTGGAGGGCATTATTCTGAGTTGGCCTTGAGGGCTATTGCATGGAAAGGAAGACATTTAGTGATTGGTTTTGCTAATGGCGAAATCCCTAAAATCCCGATAAATCTTACTTTATTAAAAGGAGCAAGTATTGTGGGTGTTTTTTGGGGAGCATTTGCACAAAATCAGCCAAAAGAAAGTCTAGAAAATATTAAAGAATTATTAACTTGGTTCGCAAAAGGGGATTTAAAACCTCATATTGACAAAACATATTCATTACAAGATGCACCTAAGGCTTTAGAAGCTATGATGCAAAGAAAAACGAAAGGTAAAATCGTAATTGATATGGAGTTGTAATATTCTAACTAAAAAAATAGAACTACTACATTTCTGTAATAGTTCTATTTTTTATTTTTAATACTTATTTCCTTAAAGTCATCCGTTTTAACTGCATTTAAAAATAAACATTGAGCTTCTTTTGGTGGCGTAATTAATTTCCTTTTTATTAAATCCATCCAAGCCCCATATACTTTTATAACTGCAGATAGTCTTCCAGCTTCATTAAAAACTTCATGAACAATTTTCCAGCGTTCATTATTTTCAGAAAGTCCGGATACTTTAATATTTACAGAAATATTTTCTCCAATATGAATTTCTTTTCTAAAAGATGTTTCCTCAGTAAACAAAATTGGTCCAATATTGTGTTTTGTAAATTCATCAATAGAAAAATTTTGTTCAGTAAAATAACGAATTCTTACTTCTGCGGCATACTCGTTATATGCTGTGTGGCGCATGTGTCTGTTTGGGTCAAAATCAGACCATTTTGTGGCAAATGTTACTTTATAGCTCATAGTAATGCAAAATTAAAAAGCCTGATATGTTTCTGAAACATATCAGGCTTTTAATAGTTGAAATTTAGATTTTAATTTTTTACGATTCTAGAAGTATCTCTCAATTTTAATTCACTTAAAACATTTAAAGCCTCAGAAACATACATGTCTTTTGATAAATTTTTATGCCAAGCCATTCTTTTGTCAGCCAAACTGGTATCTGCTCCTAATAAATTTTGTTCATATTTTGGTGACGAAAAAAATAAATTTGATTTGTAATCGAAAACAGATTTAAATTTTTTAGCTTCTGTTTCTTTATTTTCACTGTCTTGAAAAAACTTTGTATAATTTAGAGAATATGAAGTTTCGTCTTGATTTTTCTTCAACCATTTTGCATAATTGTTTACTAATTGAAAGTTTGTACTTGAAGCAATTCTTTGTTTACTGTTATAAATTACATCCGCAAAATTTGAATAAGAATTTGTTTGCTTATATTTTGCTTGTGGTACTTTATCCCAAGCTAAAGCTCCATCTAAATCACGTTCACCAAATTTCATATAACTAAATCTACTTGGCATAGCAATATCTGAGTAAACACCTTCTATTTGAGTAGAACCACCATTAACTCGGTAAAATTTTTGGATAGTCATTTTTAAATATCCTAAATCACTTTCATACTTTTGATAAAACTGATTAATTGGTAAAATGTTTTGTACAGTTCCTTTTCCGTAAGTTTGGTTGCCTCCTAAAATAATAGCTCTTTTGTAATCTTGCATAGCTGCTGCAAAAATCTCAGAAGCAGATGCCGAAAATTCATTTACCAATACAACTAGAGAACCTTCCCATTGAATTTTTGGATCGATGTCATTTTTCACTACAGGATTTTCATCTCTATATTTTACTTGAACTATAGGACCTTTATCTATAAACAAACCAGATATTTCTATAGCAGTTTTTAAAGAGCCACCGCCGTTGTTTCTTAAATCTACAATTAAACCATCAACATTTTCTGCCTTTAATCTTTCAATTTCTTTTTCCATGTCTTTGGCAGAATCTCTGTAAGCCTCATCCGAAAAATCAATATAAAAGCTTGGCAAATCTATAATCGCATATTTTTTACCATTTTTTTCAACAATGCTAGACTTTACATAGGTTTCGTCTAATTCAACTACATCTCTAATAATAGAAATTACTTTAATAGAACCGTCTAATTTTTTCTTTACAGTTAATCTTACTTCAGTTCCTTTTTTACCTTTAATAAATTTTATTGCATCATCTAATCGCATACCAACAATATCTAAAGGCTCTTTATTGCCTTGGGCAACTTTTAAGATAATATCTTCAGGTTCAAGATCTCCTTGTTTTGATGCGGGCCCTCCTGAAACCAGTTCAAAAACGCTTGTGTAAATTCCTTTTTTTTGTAAACGAGCCCCAATTCCTTCTAATTTACCAGAAATATCTTGATCGAATTTTTCTTTAATATTTGGAGACATATACGTTGTATGAGGATCAAATGCGCCAACAACCGAGTTTAAAAAAGTAGAAAACCAGTCATCACTTTCTAATTCTTCAATTCTTACATACAATTCATCCATGTTTTTTAAAACTTCTGCTCTAGCTTCTTTTTCTAAAGTTGTAAAAGATTTTACTTTAAAATTTTTATCTTTTTTAACTTTTTCTTCTTGAAGTTGAGTTTGTTCTTGTATGGTTCCTAAAACTTGTAGTTTTAACTGTTTTCTCCAATATTCTATTAATTGGTTATCATTTTTTGCAAACGGAACTTTTTCATAATCAATATCTATAGTTTCATCCTTAGAGAAATCAAAAGGTTGCTTTAACAAAGAGCCATAATAAGATTTTGCCTTCTTTATTTCAGTTAAAAAACGATTGTAAACCAAGTTATAAAAACTTAAATTATCTTTCAATAATTGATTGTCAATTTGATATTTGTATTTAGAAAAATCTTTTAAATCTTCTTGTGTAAAATAGCGTTTACTTGGGTCTAAACCATCAATAAAAGATTTGTAAACTTGTTCAGAAAAATTATCATTTAATTCTTTTGCAACAAAATGGCCACGTGTTAAAATATTTTTTAGCACATAAATTAATACTTTGTCTTTTTCTGGATCTGTATTGGAAAAACTATTTTTGTTTGACGCATTTGTTACAAAACTATTTATTAATAAGGTAATTGCTAAAAAAATAGTACTAAACTTAAATTTCGTTTTCATAAATCTACGATCGTTTTTTAATTATAAACTACTAAAACAGTAGCGAAAATTTTAACTTTATAATTTTACATAAAAATAGACATTTTTATTCTTTACAAAATGTTAAAAAGAATATTGTTTAAAATAAATTACATTTGCTCTAAAGAATTAAAATCTTGTATTCAAAGTTTAGTTTTATTTTTAAAACGGTAATAAAAGTTGAATCTTAAACCTACAAAGTATGCAAAAAAGACCCTTAATTTTAATAACAAATGATGATGGAATTACCGCTCCTGGTATTAGAGCGCTCATTAAAATAATGAATAAAATTGGAGAAGTTGTTGTGGTTGCTCCAGATAGTCCGCAAAGCGGAATGGGGCATGCAATTACGGTTGATAATGTATTAACATGCAACCCAATTACTATTGATGATGGTCCGCAATTAGAATACACCTGCTCTGGAACACCTGCCGATTGTGTTAAAATGGCAATTAGTGTAATTTTAAATAAAAAACCAGATTTATGTGTT
>Ga0222707_1000142_pt1 | contig 30253 bp, 36 predicted proteins | sample AntAcemetage1574_FD_179831 | JGI IMG/M metagenome (GOLD analysis project Ga0222707, IMG submission 179831) | Saline water microbial communities from Ace Lake, Antarctica - #1574 | ecosystem: Environmental > Aquatic > Non-marine Saline and Alkaline > Saline | place: Antarctica: Ace Lake...
TCGCAGTTGATACAAGCCTTCATTGTTGGACCAACGTTCCGTCTTCTATCCTCGGCCATTGCCAGCTTCGGTCAATCCCGGTTCTACTCTTCGGCCGCGGTTTGACTGACTCGATTGGTGCTATGGTATGTCTTTCAGTTTGTGAGGATGCACTTCGGGAGCCGACGGGGCAAGCAATGAAACGGTTGCACGTTTTCAAGAGCCATTCGGGGATTTCTGTTGCCCTGGCCAGTGGTTCGATTTGTGTTCCATAAGCTGAAACGACTGACGTCGAAGTGGTCAGATCGGCCGGCCAAAAAAGTACGAAAGTTCAGTGCCTTACAGAAAATTCACCAAATCACTGCAGGCAACAGGTTCAGAGAATATCGGCCTGGAGAGAACGCTTCTGCGCCTCCCGGTGAAGGGGCCGGTGAACAGCACCTCCCGCATAACCCTTGAATATAACGGAAAAATCCGGCCGCAGCCGGATCGGGAGAACAGTTTCTCAAGGGCAAGTGGCGGAGGGAACGCGACTGGCAGACAACCCTCTCCACCCCTTAAGTCATTGCAATCAGTAAGGCGTAGGTAAGTTCGAAAGTCATGCTGTTCGAAAGGTTCTGGCAGCGAACCGATCCGCGCAGACTGTCACAACGCAGGCAAAAGATCCGTTTTGGAAAAATCGTTGCCGACGTAGAGCAACTGCGAACCGCTGCCCTTCGCTGTGACATAGGCAAAGCAATCCCCAAAATTCAATCCAGCTGGATGACGGCCTTTGCTCCATGTCGAGTAAGCCTCTGCAACCGCAATTGCCCCTGTTGCACTCACGGTCTCGATTTCGACTGCTATTCCTTCAAGTAATTGCGACATCTCTTCCGACAGTCCTCGTCGTCCGGCAACAATAAGCGCTTCGGCGAGTGTCCCTGCGGAGATTTTGAAATCCTCATCACTTTTCAGAATTTCTGCGATTTGGTCTGCGTCGGCCTCTCCCAGCAGCAGTGCCATCAGCGCTGACGTGTCGAGCACTATCACTTCGGCAAACCTTCATCGTCGTAAAGGAAATCCTGACTCCGTGCCGCACTTGCTCCAGCAGTAGCTTTAGCTGCAGCTTGGGCTCGAACAGCATCAATCAGTTTGGCTCGATTTTTTGCAGAAGGCTTGGCACGCATCGCCACCAAGCGCACGACAGCGTGCCCATGCCTAGTCAACACCACTTCTTCACCCGCCTCGGCCCTACGGACAAGATCAGTCAAACGCGCCTTGGCGTCGGTTATAGCGACCTGCATGGCGTTCACCTTCATACGAGACTGAACATGGACCACTCAGTAGTCCAATTCAAGCATTGGGTGACACATTCTTCATCACCGCCTGCAGGTTTAACGCCACGTTCTCTGTAGCCCTTTCCGTCCAGCACGCGCGTGGCCGAAAGGTGTTCGCAGCCAATTGCTTCGATTTTTCGTGCCGCGACGTTGGGACGAGGCACGATCAAGCCCTTGGATATCAAATGCCTGACACGATCTTTAGGTGATGCATGGGTCTTGGTACCAGACCGGAGATTTCAGCAAAGGGATCGGCTGGAACCTTGCTGCCAATCTTGATGTGCTGAACATTGCCATCAAGGAATTGGTCGGCAGGTTGGTGTAACGAGTTTCCAGGCGCTGAAATTCAGATCTCCCGCAGCTGATTCGCTCCGACCGCAACCCGCGTCTGGCCGCCCATGATGTCCATCAACACCCAGACGCGCCGATCGAGCGCGATCTTCTCCACCTCGGCCACGAAGTTGGCGAATGGCCCTGTGTTCAATGCGACCTGATCTCCAGGTTTCAGCATCTTGGGCGGCAGCACTTTCCCATCAGCGTCGCAGCGCAGCATGAGTTGCGAGACAAGGTCGAGCGGCACCGCCGCAGGCTCTTTGCCAAAGCTGACCAGCCGGGTGATGCCATAGGTGGAATTCACGGTGCGCCATAGTCCTTTGGCCACATTGAGCGCTACGAAGATATAGCCCGGAAACAGTGGTTTGTTGGTGGTCACAAATTTGCCGTTGCGCTGACACGTTTCCTCTTCCGTTGGCAGAAACGTCCGGAAACCCTGGCGGCCGAGGTTCTTGTTCGCGATCTGTGCGCTGTTCGGCTTCAACTGCGCCAAGAACCATGTTGTGCCAGGATCGTGAAACGTCATCTCGCGCCCTCTTGTAACTTTCGGCAAATTTATCGCTCAAAGCCGAACAAATGCAAGCAGATAAGCGGATCAGGACGCCGCCCCGATTGGTCCTCACGTCTGCTGGATGGCATTCAAGGCACTGATAGAATTTAATTATCCAGAAGTATCAACTTGATACCCGCCACGACCCACGCAAACGTCCGACCGAACCGAATTGAAGGGCGGAGGCTGAGATGGACAAAAATGATGAGGTGAGCGAGTTTCGGGCGGCGCTCTATGTGCGCACAGCGACAAAGCATGAGCAATATTCGACCGACAACCAGTCGGACAAGATCCGCGACTATGCCAGCAAGCGCGGCATTGAGATCGTCAAGACCTACACTGATGAGGGCAAGAGCGGCCTGTCGATCTTCGGGCGCGCGGGCCTTCAAAAACTGCTCAGCGATGTGGAGTCCGGACAGGCTGACTTCAACCTGATTCTGGTCTATGACATAAGCCGCTGGGGGCGGTTTCAGAACGCTGACGAAGGTGCATATTACGAATATGTTTGTAGGCGTGCGGGCATCCAAGTCACCTATTGTGCCGAGCAATTCGAGAATGACGGCTCGTCCGTCTCTACCATCGTCAAGGCCATGAAGCGGGCGATGGATGACGAATACAGACGCGAGCTGTCTGTCATGATCGATCAGGCGCCCGACATCTTGTCCGCCTCTATGTATCGCACCCGGCTTGGATCACGGGCACGCGCCTTGCCGGAGAACACAAACAGGTAGCCGGGAAAAGAGCCACCGCATACGCGTGGTGAACTTGCCCAGCGCGCGCTTGGTTTCTTCCTGCATTGGCAGGAAACTCTGAAAACCTTGCCGGACAATATTGCGGTCGGCAATCCTGAGGCAGTTTGGCTTGAACTGCGCCAAAAATCAGGTTGTTCCTAATTGCTGAACTGTCCGCCTCAAAGCGTTCATATTTGAGTAACCTTATCTGTCGCTCATATTCAAATAATTGCTAAGACCCGTTCTGTATTCACTGCAAACACCGTCCTTGGATGTGGAGTAGGGTGGTTTAATGTGTTGAAAGAATGCAGAAATCTCTACTCTCGACTTGATAGGGTCTCGCTTCCACGCAAACGTCACCGTGACTTAAAACGGGAGAGTGATGCAGTGGATGGCGGTGACGGCAAAGTGGCGGAATTTCGCGCCGCGCAATATGTGCGCATGTCAACGGAGCATCAGCAGTATTCCACAGACAACCAGGCCGACAAGATCAACGAATACGCCGAAAAGCGCGGCATCGAGATTATCAAGACCTATGCTGATGACGGCAAAAGCGGGCTTTCCATTGGCGGGCGTGCCGCCCTCCAGAAGCTGATCGCAGACGTCGAAACCGGGGCGGCCGACTTCAACGTCATTCTGGTCTACGACGTCAGCCGCTGGGGCCGGTTCCAGGACGCTGACGAGTCGGCCTATTACGAATACATCTGCAAGCGCGCCGGAATTCAGGTCGCCTATTGCGCCGAGCAGTTCGAAAACGATGGCTCTCCGGTTTCGACCATCGTCAAAGGCGTCAAGCGCGCTATGGCCGGGGAGTACAGCCGGGAGCTGTCGGTCAAGGTCTTTGCCGGACAATGCCGCCTGATCGAATTGGGTTTTCGGCAGGGTGGTGCGGCCGGTTTTGGATTGCGGCGCGTTTTGGTGGATGAGCGCGGCAACATCAAATCGGAGCTGAAGCGTGGCGAGCACAAATCATTCCAGACCGATCGTGTCATTCTGATGCCCGGGCCCGATGAGGAAGTCACCTCGGTGGGGAAAATGTACCGCTGGCTGATCGAGGAGGATCTGACCTTCCGCGAGATTTCTGATCGGCTCAATGAAGAGGGTGTGACCACCGATCTGGATCGGCCCTGGACGCCCGCCACGGTGCGCACCGTGCTGACCAATGAGAAATACATTGGCAACAACGTCTTTAACCGCAGCTCCTTCAAGCTCAAAAAGCTGCATGTCGACAACCCGCCCGACATGTGGGTGCGCAAGGAAGGCGCGTTCGAGGGGATTGTGCCCCTTGAGGTCTTTCTGACTGCGCAGGAAATCATCACCGCCCGCTCGGCCCGCGTCTCTGATGAAGAGCTGCTGGAGCACCTGAAACGGCTTTATGCTGAGGCAGGGCAATTGTCGGGGGTGCTGATCGATCAGGGGTCCGACATGCCTTCGTCCGCCACCTATCGCAGCCGGTTCGGATCATTGACCCGCGCCTATGAGATGATTGGTTATCGCTCGGACCGGGATCAGGAACGCATCGCGCTCAACAAGCGCCTGCGCGCCTTGCATCCCGAAATCATCGCTCGGACCGAGGCCGCGATTACAGATGTGGGCGGCACGGTCGCCCGCGACCCCAAGACCGACCTGCTGACCATCAACGGCGAGATGGTTGTCAGCCTGGTTCTGGCGCGCTGCCAGCCGATGGCGGACGGGCGCCTGCGCTGGCGCATTCGCTTTGATCCGCTGCGCTACCAAGCGGATGTGACGCTGGCCGTGCGCCTTGATCCAGAAAACCACACCGAGCTTGATTACTACCTTCTGCCTTGGCTCGACCTGCCGCGGCAGGAAATCCGGCTCTGCAGCCGCTCCAGCATCGCTTTTGAGGCCTTCCACTTTGAGGATCTGGGCTTCTTCTACGGCATGGCCGCGCGCGTAGGTATTCGGCGGAAATGGGGGTGACACAGGGATTTTGATACATCGATGTAAGTACAAAACATGAACATTCCAATCACACACGGGAGACCACCCAATGATGACTGACACACCCGAGAGCGTGACGCTCGTCCCCATCGACCGGATCGAAGTCCTGAACTCGCGAGACCGCAACATGAAGGTCTTTGAAGAGATCGTCGAAAACATCCGCACTATCGGCCTGAAAAAGCCAATCACCGTGACCGAGCGCGAGGGCGCGGATGGGACGACCGCCTATTTGCTGGTCTGCGGCGAAGGCCGCCTTAACGCTTTCCGCCTGCTTGGTGAGAGCCACATCCCGGCGCTGGTGGTCAATGTGACCGATGAGGACGCCCTCATCATGTCGCTGGCAGAAAACATCGCCCGGCGCGGACATCGCCCACTGGAGATTCTGGCCGACATCGAATTGTTGCTGGCGCGGGATTACACCATCGATGACATCATCCAGCGCACCGGGCTTTCCGAGAAATACGTGCGCGACATCGTCTTCCTGCTGGAAAAAGGAGAGGAGCGTCTGATCGAGGCGGTCCAGAATGGCACGATCCCACTGACCACCGCGCTCGAGATTGCCCGCGCCAAGCATGACGACGAAAGCTTGGGCGACATGCTGGAAGAGGCCTACAAGACCGGCCAGCTTAAAGGCCACCAGATCACGGATGCCAAGCGGCTGATCGAAAAGCGCCGCGAAAAAGGTCCGAAGGTCGGGGGCGAGCGCCCGAAGCTGCCAAACTCAGCGCATTCGCTGGTTAAAACCTACCAACGCGAGGTCGCCCGCCAGCACAAGCTGATGCTGAAGGCTGATCACGCGCAGCAGCAGCTTTTGCTGGTGATCCAAGGCCTGAAACGCCTGTTTGCCGATGAGAACTTCGTGACTCTTCTGCGCGCTGAAGGGCTCGACACCCTGCCCAAATACCTTGCCGACCGCATTGAAACCGCCTGACCCGAAAGGACCATCCCATGAATGATCTCAGCACCGTAAAACCGCTCTACCCCGGCGCGTTCCCTTTGCCACAAGACGATGAGGCCGACGCGGCCTATCCAAAGGCCCCGCTGAACCTGATCCTCGGCTTTGATCTTGAAACCTGGCAGATCCCACTTGAGGACCTGATGCCCTCAAAAAAAGTGCCCGACGGCGTGATGACGACGCGCAAGTTCAAGCAGATCGTCTCCTCCATTCGCGAAATCGGCCTGATCGAACCCTTGTCGGTGATCAAGCCGGATCCGAATGCGCCGGGGTTTCTGCTGCTCGATGGCAACCTGCGCGTGCTGGCTTTGAAGGAACTCGGTCAGGATACGGCACCATGCCTGATTGCCAAGGATTTCGAAACCTACACCTACAATCACCGGATCAACCGGCTTTCAACCGTGCAGGAACATTACATGCTGCGCCGCGCCATCGACAAAGGCGTTAGCAAGGAACGGCTGGCCCGCGCCTTCAACGTCAACCTTTCCACGATCAACAGCCGGATCAACCTGCTACACGGCATTTGCCCCAAGGCGGTGGAACTCTTGCAGGATCACCAGTTTACGCCGGATGTGACCCGGCACCTGCGCAAGATGAAAACAGCCCGGCAGATCGAGGCGGTCGAGTTGATGATTGCAGCCAACACGATCACGTCTGCCCATGCGGACGCCCTCCTTAAGGCGACCCCGCCCGAACAGCGCAACGATTATACCCCACCCCGGCCAGAGCAACCTAAAGGCGACCCGCTGGAACAAATTGTCAGGCTCGAACGCGAGATGAGCCAGGTGCAGGAAAAATACAAACATGCCGAAGATCATTACGGATCGGAGCTGCTGAACCTCGTCGTCGCCAAGGGCTACCTGAAAAAAGTGATGGAAAACCAAGCCGTCCGCTCCTATGTCGCCCGCCACGCGACCGAAATTCTCGAGCAGTTTGATCTGGTTCTGAACACTCTCAGCATGGAGGAGGCGGTTGAACAGGCGGAACAGCAGGATTCGGGAACCGCAGAGCAAAACGACGCAGAGCAGGGTTTACAGGCGAGCTTAGATCATCAAGGCGAAGCGGATGACGAGATTGTGGAGTAGGAGTGACAACGAGCTGGGAACAGCGAAATCTCCACAACAGGCTGAGGTGACCCTGCTTTTTGAGGTTGGGCGTCGCTACCCCCTGATGGCTCTCTTCGGCAGGCTCCAAAGCTGATGCTGCTCAGGCTTGCGCATTACACCGCGCTCAACTATGAACGCATAGTGGCTGTCTTTTTCCGCGGCGAAGTGAAGTGGGGTTCAAGACGTTCAGCGACTTCCGAGACTTGGATAACAAGTACGGCGGTGAGCTGCGAAGTCACACTTCTCTCAAAAGATATCAAATTTGGGCTGTTCACGGTCGCAGCATTCAGCTATTGCTCGAAATTGAGCGATACGGTTATTTTCCAACCATTCGAATCACATATACCCCAAGGCGCCGCGCAGGCAGTCCTTGCGCGGTAGCCTGAGAAAAAGCATCTTACCAGAATGACCAGTAAGCGCAGCAAGCTCCAGGAAGATACCCACTTCCGCGTCCTTCGGCTTCTTCAAGACAATCCGGAAATGTCACAGCGGGAACTGGCTGAGGCCGTAAGTATCAGTGTGGGCGGCACGCACTACGTGCTGAACGCATTGATTGAGAAAGGGCTCGTCAAGCTGGGGAATTTCACGGCCGCCGAGGACAAGCGGCGGTATGCCTACGTTCTAACGCCGAAGGGCATTGCCGAAAAGGCCGCCATCACGAAGCGCTTTCTTGCTCGGAAGATGGAGGAATATACGTCTTTGAAGGCCGAGATTGATACCTTGCGAAATGAGTTAGATGAATAATTCGATGATTAGAAATGTAAAATAGCGGGCAAAGGAATCTATATGTTAGCCGTAGTAAAACAGGTCCTTAATGACAAATCCTGCTTTGATTTTGTTAAATTTGAACGCAATGAAATTTATAGTGATGGCTAGAAGTATTGCATCTAACACGGCGGTAATGTTCATACGAACAGCGATCACGATGGGGATATCGCTTTATACGTCACGACTTGTGTTATTAGCGTTAGGCGTTACAGATTTCGGTATCTTTTCATTAGTAGCGACTATTGTATCTTTTTTTACGTTCCTGAATTCTTCTCTATCGCAAGGATCCCAGCGATTTTTGAATTTCGAACTTGGCCGCAATAATCCTAGAATGGCTCAGGAAATATTTAGCACATCTTTCAAAATTCATATTATTATTGCTTTGATGACTTTAGTCATAGCCGAAACTCTTGGCCTTTGGTTTTTGAAAGCACAAGCCAATATACCGCCGGACAGAATGCATGCTGCGCTTGTTGTTTACCAACTTTCAGTAATTTCAACACTTATCCTGATCTTACAAATTTCCTATACAGCCGCTATAACCGCTATGGAGAAATTCGCCATTTTTGCGCTCTTTGACATCGGCTTTGCATTGCTTCGTTTGGCGTCGGCTATTATGCTAGTATATGTTGGATCAGACAAGCTTATATTGTATGGTGTCTTGACGCTTCTTACGACGTTTATAATGACCTTTGGCAAGTTCTTATACTGTCGCTTTGGTATTGATTTTTGCCGCATAGATAGTAAATTTAACCGCGCCTTGTTCAGCCAGATTTCTAGATTCACTGGGTGGGGTCTATTCGGGACATTCTCGGTTGTGATGAGCACGCAGGGCGCTGGGATAGTTCTGAATGTTTTCTTTGGACCACTACTAAATGCAGCACAGTCAGTCGCTGTCCAGGTGGCAAATGCTTCCAGCACGATGGGGGGTAATCTTCAGATTGTAGTGGCTCCTCAGATCGTCAAGGCTTACTCCTCTGGAAATATGATTGAATTCCAAGGTCTTATTGAAAAAAGTTCGCGCTTTGCATTTTTTCTGATGCTTATACTTGCAGTTCCAATTATTGTTGAAGCAGATTTCATATTCACACTCTGGCTTGATAAACCGCCAGACTATTCTGTAGAAATTGCTCAGATTTTGTTGGTGACCACTTTGTTAACAAGCCTATCGTTGCCTTTGACGACGGCAGCGCAAGCAAGCGGCGACATTAGGAATTACCAGGTTGTTGTTGGATCTACTATGATATCGAGTATCCCTATAAGTATTGCTCTCCTGAGTTATGGAGCTTCGCCGCTGTCCTTATTTTTCGTAAATTTTGCCGCGGCCGTAATAAGCTTGGTGTTGCGAATTTGGATTCTTAAGTCGCTTGTAGGGCTGGACGCTGTTAGCTATGTGCGTAACACTATTGTTCCTGTGGCCATTGTTGCCTCAATGACGGCAATATTGGCGACCGCCGTTCATGCATGGATACCCAACTATTCGGTATGGCCTGCTTTCGGCATGTTCGGTGCTCTGGCCTCGGCTTTACTCTCTATCTGGTTTTTGGGCGTCAAAGATAGTGAAAAAAACTGGCTGATAAACTCGATCTGGACAAAATTCGTGAAGGTAGGCAGGTCTTGATGCTGAAGGTCTTTTTGAATTTCGATAGCACAAGTGCGACACCGTGGCAGAACTCTAATAGCGAGCTGGATCAACAATGAAGAGGCGCACGTTTTTTAACCGCATTTTTTCAGCGATAGAGTCGCGAACTTGGCCCTTCCGCATAAGCTGGTTGAAAACTTTATACTTCAATTTTCGAAGTATGCCTGTTGCTCAGGCGATACATCTGCCAGTCTATATCTATACCCACACCCAGTTTCAAACTCTGTCTGGTAAGGTTGAGATCAAAGGTGCACTACGGCGAGGAATGATTAAGATAGGTAAGCGTGAAGATCGTGGTCAAGGTATAACAATAATTAGAAATCACGGTGTCATCAGGCTTGGCGATGGTGTGTCGATCATGCAAGGATGCGACATCTATGTTGCGCAAGCGGGAGTTCTTGAAATAGGCAACAGTGCGCGAGTGCGTGAAAATGTATTCATCTATGTGAGCAGTCTAGTGTCAATTGGAGCTTTCACAGGAATTGCTTATCAAACGACAATATCTGATGATGATTTTCATTTTGTACTGGACAGTAACACCGGCGAGGTTTCAGACACAAAGTCGCCAATCATCATTGGAAGCAGAAACTGGATTGGCAGCAGAACGGTGATCAAGAAAGGTACAATCACGCCAGACAACATCATCGTGGCGTCTTCCTACACCCTTTTGGACAGAGACTATCGCGAATCTGTTCCGGAATATTCAGCGATTGGGGGGATTCCCGCGCGAGTACTTCGTAAGAACTTGAGGCGCGTTTTCGATCTCAAGTCAGAAAAAACTCTCGCCGAACACTTTGACCAAAACAACGTGTCATTTTTCCTTGACGAACAGCAGGGTGACGTCGACAAATTTTGCCTTGGTGCATTGTCTAAGTCCTAAGAGTACTTGAGCATGTTGCGGTTTTTCCGATTCAGGATTCCCTTGGGTCCCGATTTCTGATTTCCTGTTTGGATGGCAGATATGGGGGTTAGTGATGGGCAGGCCACATCCTATGGTGCTTCGGGTGTGAGTGATCAGGCTCGTAGAAGAAGGGCATTCGCATCGTTCGGCTGCGGCCCGGTTTCGGGTTTCGGTAAAGTTCGTCAACGATATGGTCAACCTGAAGCGCGACACAGGCGCGCTTTACACGCGTGTGCAGGGCAACGGTGGCGGTCATGGGAAACTCAAGGCCGCAGGATATGAAACCGATTAACCGCAACACACTCTAAGAGTACATAACATGAGTATTTCGAGAGGGACATTTTATGTTTTGCGGATTCATCTCTGACTGCTTACCGGGCGCGTCCTGCGCGATATCGAGCGGCAGATGGACAAAGTGGCCGTTGAAATCAAAACCGCGAGATCTGATCGCGCTGGTGAATCGGTTGCTGGCGCAGAAGCCAAGGGACCGTGGAAAGCTTTACAGCCTGTACGAACCGGCGGTGGACTGCATCTCGAAAGGCAAGGCGCACAAGCGCTAAGGGTTCGGCACGAAAGTCCGCATCGCTACCACGACCGAAGGCGGCTTGGTCGTCGGGATGCTATCGCTGCCGGGCAACCCCTATGACGGCCACACCCTGCACGAGGCGCTGGAACAGGTCGAGATCCTGACCGATCAGCGCCCGAGCATGCCCGCGTTCGCCAACGTATCGCGATAAAGCCACACCGTCTTGGTACCCGGTCCCCAAACCCAAGCCCCAGAAACCTCATGAACGACAGCCGGTCGCGGACCTGATACTCGATCTGGTCATCCAAGAGGTTGTAGAGTGCGCTCAGAACCAGCGTCTTGAACATCAGCACTGCGTCCATCGGCTTGCGTCCCGCCAGGGTCTTGCGATCCGCATCCGGCTTGCGCCAGACCCGCTCCAATGCAGGGCGGAACTCTTCCCAGGGCACCACGGCGTCAATCTCGACCAGCGGATCCTTCTTGGCGTTCAGGCTCGCTTAACGATCCGAAAGATCAAAGAAACCCATCTGCGCCATCGACGCATCCCCACTGCCGGTTCACTGTCTCACGGTACCGCAGTCCAGCGGACGGGGCAATTTTTAGAGGTGCTCTATGGTCAGATTTTTGAGTGAGCTTGTGCGGTTGGCGATGTGCAGGACCTTCCTCCGCAACCGTTGGCTTCAGCAGTCAAAATCTACAGGATTTCCGAACCTTACGCCACTCTCACCGCCTCTTCATGAAATTTCCGCAATCTGACTTTCCTGTGCTGACATTTACTCAGCGCCAGCTTTAATACGGAACGTTGAATTGAGGCCGCTGAGCAACAAGGATTGAATATATTATGAATGCTAAAAACTTAAATATTTCGATAGCAATCGCGACCCATAATGGACAAACTTATCTGGAAGAACAATTTCAAAGTCTTTTTACACAAACTCGGAAACCTGACAATGTTGTGGTCTATGATGATGCTTCTTCAGACAATACTCTGGCCGTGCTGAAGGAACTTCAAGCTCAGGCTCCTTTTGCTTTGGATATTAATTACGGTATGTCCAATCTTCGTGTGAATGGAGCTTTCAGTATGGCTTTGAGAAAATGCGAAGGTGACATCGTCTTCTTTTGTGATCAAGATGATATATGGGAAATCGATAAAATAGAACGTTTCATGGAGGTGTTCGAAAACAAGCCCGAAGTAGGTATGGTTTTCAGTGATGCATCTCAGATAGATGGACGCGGCTCACCTCTAGGGGCATCCCTCTGGGAAAGTGTGGGCTTCACAAACAGACGGCAGGCTCACTTCAGCCATAATGGCTTGTGCGAGATGCTTCGAAGCGGCAATTTCATTTATGGAATGGCATCGGCCTTTCGGACACAGAGAATTCGGCACTTCTGTCCGGTTCTAGCAGATCCGCAGGGTATGACGCATGACACTTGGTTTGCACTTCACACGCTGGCGACCGGATGGGGATCTGTTCTGCTTAAAGATCAACTAGTACGCTATCGTCGGCATGACGATCAGGCGACGAAGAAAGGTCGGCCCGGTAGAACAGCCAATACGGAAGATCGGCGGGAGATTCGGCGAAGCCAGGTGATTGCGTTAATCGACTCGCTTGGTCTCGTCCGAAGTGGAGTAGCCGGCGCGTTAGACGTGGGTTCGGAAGACATTCGGTCTAAGTCCCTGAAACAACTGGATGATAAGCTGCTACACCTTCTGCTGCGAGAAAATCTTCGCGCGGAGCGCAGCCCGCAACTGGCGTTTCAGGCCATTATGTCGTCTGGATACTGGAAATATGCCAAGGGTGCTGGTAGCGTCCTTTGTGATTTTTACGGATTTTAGGTTGCCGATATAAACATGCCCCATAGTCTAAACAGTCAGAAATCTGCGCATGGTCTTCCTAATCACGTTGCCTTTGGCGACTTTCTCGCAGATATTTCTTCTCTTGGGGTCATCCCAGTGCCTATGGGCGGTCTGCGCTACACCGTTGCCGCGGCGCGATCGAACCCACGTTGGTGGCTATTGCCGCTCGACAATCGGCGTGCCGCAGCGGCCGGACTTGAGATGTTTCAGCCTGTCACCGCCGCCGCCACACTGGCCAAAACTGTGGTGCGCGGACTGGCGCTCTTCGGGCCGCTTAAATTGTTGGGGTGCAGCCAATTTCGCCTCTCTGGGCTCCCCGACCTTGGCGAGGCCTTTGATGGACGAATCGCCCATGTGGCCTATTTCACCGGCACTTATGGCCCGCATCGCAAGAGCGCAATGCAGATAATGGACACACGCGGCACGATTCTTGGCTATGCCAAGCTTTCTCGTAACAGCCACGTACGGCCTTATCTTCGCAATGAGGTGGAAATGTTGGCGCGGGTTGCGGCGCTTGGATTAAAGACGGCGGAAGTGCCCGCCGTCTTGGCTACGCGCGACGATGACGCGTTGACGCTTTTGGTTACCGACAGTCTAAAATCATCATCTCATAGCGTGCCCTTACATCCAGGGACTGAACACCTTTTTTTTCTCAATGAGCTGCGCGGACAGACAGGACGTCTGGGGGCTAGTGATGTGCTGGATGGCCTTGAGAGGCGCATGGTGGAGTTGGCAGCTGTAGGTGGTGCTGAGTGGACCGAGCGCATCGCCAGCGCGATAGCTCTTCTGCGTCCAGTTCAGGACGAAATCCCAGTCTGTCTTGCACATGGGGATTTCACACCGTGGAACACCTTTCTGCAAGATGGCCGCCTTTACGTCTTTGACTGGGAATATGCCAATTTAGCCTGGCCGGTGGGTTTCGATCTGGCACATTTCATATTGGCTACTATACCGCCTGATCAACAGCCTGATAGCCTAGCCGACCTATTAAGCAGAATCTCCCGTGAGCATTTTAGTGGCAACAAAGCAGCGGCATGGCGATCTCTGTTACTGTCGTTAAGCTGCCACGCAGTGTTTTATCTTGGACGGCTGCTTGATGCGGGAAGCTCGCTGTCAGACTGGATCGAAGGGCCGACAAGGGCAGTAATGCTCGACCGCTTGCTTGCACAGAGAGACACGTTGACATGAGCGCGAGATCACCGCGCATCGGGGCAGTCGTTTTGACTTACAACAGTGATGCTGACTTACCGGCCTCCCTCGACGGCCTGATAGCCCAAAAGGAGATTGAGACACGGATCATCGTTGTTGACAACGCGTCGACCCCAGAAAGCCTAGCAGCCATGGAGACCGTGTTTCGGTCACGTTTTCCAGACGGAGTTATTTTGGACGTTTCGCATGCCAATCCGGCTTACCTTGAGAAGGCGTCTGCTATTTTCGTCCGAAACCCTCAGAATAGAGGATATTCTGCAGGCAACAACGTCGGTGCCCGGCTCGCGGTTGGTTCAGGCTGTGAGGCGGTGTTGATCGTTAACCCCGATATACGTATTTCGGACCCGCGATTTGTCGTCACGCTGTGGTCGGGAATGCAATCCGACGGGCGTTGTCTCGTTGCATCTCCTAGGATATTAACCCTTGCTGGACGCGATGAGCACCCTTTACGAGAGTCAAGCTTCTGGGAGGATTTACTTTGGATGCGCCAATACGGCCCCCCAAAATTTCGCCCTGCATCATATGTCGTTCCGCCAAAAGGCGCAGTGCCCGTCGAAGCCGAGAAGGTCCACGGATCATGTCTTATGATTCGGTCATCCTTTCTTGAGCAGGTCGGCTTTCTTGACGAGGAGGTATTTCTCTATAGCGAGGAACCGATCCTTGCCGCGCGTGTACGGTCGGCAAACGGTAGATTGATTGTCTTTCCCGAAGCAAAGGCGATCCATGCGCATATTGCGTCAGCCAAGGGCAACGCGAGCCGCCGGATGCTCAAGTTTATTAAGAGCCGACTCTACTACTTAGATACTTATACCGGTTATGGCCCGGTCCAGCGCGCGGCACTTCATGTTTCCTACGGCATGCTTGCGATGCTCCATTGGATCAAAGCGCGGTTCAGCTCGGCTTAAGCACGCAATTTTTTACAACCCAAAAGGAAGAATTACCTCATGCGAGTTACCCACATTGCGCACTGCACAGCCAAACAAAGCGGGCACAACGGCATTTCGCGCATTGTCTACCAACTTTAATCGCCAAGAGCGTGCTCAGGCGGCAGAGAGTGAAATCTGGAGCCTGGTTAACGACGTCCATATGGTCGCTGTTGCCACACATGAAATCATTACGCGGTTGTATCGGAAGATCTGATCATGGCCATGGTACGAACATACTCAGTGTCAAAAACACAGATCAGATGGACTGAGCTCTATCCAGTCATTTGCCTGATCTTGCTGGCAACTGCTCCGGCGATTTTTCTAGGCGAGGGAAACCGTAATCTGGCTCTGATCGTGCTCATGTTCATTGCTCCGCTCTTCATGCTGCGAAAGACGTTGTCAACCGAGGCGTTTCTGATTCTTGGCTTCGCAATATCGATCGTTACCTTTCCAGCTTTGGTACATTCTGGCGGCACGCGTTGGAGCACTGTCCTCTACAGCCTGATGTTTTGTGGTCTTTTCATTTCTTACGATGGTATGCTTCGCCGAGGCAAGCTTAGGCTGGCGATCTTCGTTAATATTGTGCGATATCTTATAATTGCTTACACCGTTGTCTTGCTCATTCAGCAGTTGTGCGTGTTGCTCGGGTTGCCGATATTCAACCTTAGCAACTATGATCCATCTGAACGATGGAAGCTGAACTCACTTTCGGCTGAGCCGTCGCATTCGGCCCGCATAATGGGGATTCTAATGATGAGTTATATCCTTGGATCGCGTATTTTGGTGCGAGCGAGCAAAACTTTCAAAGTTTCCCAGAGGCTTCATAACGTTATTTGGTTGTGCTTCTTCTGGACGATGATTACAATGACGAGTGCTACATCGATGGTCATGATCATCATAGTTCTGGTGGCTAATGCGCAAGGTAAGGGATTTCGCTTTTATGCGGTTGGTTTTCTACTTGCGATTTTTGCAATACTTCTCCTCCCGGGCGAGCTGACCGAAAGAGTTTTCGCAATATCATCGGCGGCCCTGACGCTTGACTATGAAGCGGTTCTGAATGCTGACCATAGCGGTGCAATGCGCATTGCGCCCATGCTAGTTTTGCTCGATAAATTGGAGTTACTTTCAGTTTCAGGTCTCTTCGGAAACGGGGTCGATTCTGTTAGTCTTTTTATGTCAGATTACATCTGGGGTGTCGCCGAGGGCACACCGGGTGGTGGTCTTCTCGCTTTCTGGTACGAGTATGGATTGATCGCTTTCCTGTTCTTTGTCTTCTTCACATTGAAGACCACATCCGCCTTGAAATCGCCCTCAAACTTCTTAATCTGGTTCGCGTTGATATTCATCGCAAACGTCAATAACCAGATGGTCTGGTTGACGATCATTCTGCTGCATACCCTGAATTTCTACCGCCAGAAGTCGGAGCTGGTCGGCAAACGCGAGAATTTATCCTCCCCGACCTATGTTTTTCATGGCAAGGTCGTTTCTGAGGCACATTCGGGACTTGGATAAGACCATGCTGATCCGTATTCACAAGCAAGCTACGATCACGCCGAAGGTCCGAGCAGCCATTCAGAGTAGCGATGACGCAGTGACAGTTCTTTCGGAACGCATCGGGGTGAAATCGCAGACCATCTGCAAATCGCAAGCGCGAAAAGTGATCCGAGATAGCTGGCCTTTGGTTGGGAGAACTGAAGCCGATAGTACGGCACAGTCATTGATTTTTTGTAGAATTCAGGAGAATTTCCGTTGAGAGCCAGTTGTATCCTTATCTCAGCATATGCCTGCGAAACTGGTCGTGGCGGCGAGGGTGAGATTGCGTGGCGCATTGTACATGAGCTCGCGGCTGTGCATGATGTGATTGTAATCACCCGCGCGAACCTGAGAGATACGCATGCAGCCTCGTTTGCTGTCAGTCCGCAGCCTAATGGACTGTCTTTCGAGTATTACGACCTTCCTTGGATTTTTCGTTTTTACAAGAAAGGAAAGAGATTTTTTTTGCTTTACTATTATCTTTGGCAGATCGGGGTTGGGTTGCGGGCTAGGAAGCTCAACCGAAAACAAAAAATAGACGTGTTGCACCATCTCACGGGCGGGATGGACTGGATGCCTTCCGGCCTATCATTATGTCCCGGCCCGTTTGTGTGGGGGCCAGTGGGCAGCGAGGACACTCATCCGGTAATCCTGGGTCATCTGTCTCTGAAATCGCGTTTAAAAGACAAGTCGCGGGTAGCGGTTCGGTGGGCGTTGCGCAACTTGGATCCTTTTACCCGCATTACTGCTGAGCGGGCTGACGTGGTGCTCAGTCACACGCCGGAAACCCTGCCCACCCGCCTGGTACCAAAGGCCCTTCCGTCTACCCAGACAGGTATCATCGATCATCCTAGCCTCGCAAAGCCCAAGGCCGATCTGTCCCGTGGTGAACGCCTACGGCTGATTTATGCGGGCGAGTTGAAGGACTGGAAAGGCGCGCGCATGGCGCTGGATGCATCGCTCAAAGCATTCGAGATCGGGGTTGCAGCAGATCTAACAGTGATCGGAGACGGCCCCCTGCGTGCCGAGATAATGGCGGTGGCCCAGGCCCACCCGAAGGGGAATCAAGTGCGGTTTCTCGGCAAACTGCCGATGGAGCAACTGGTTCAGGCTCTGCATGACAGCGACCTCATGCTCTACCCGACCTTTCACCATGGACTGGCAACTATAGTTCTACAAGCCATGCTGACCCGCTTGCCTATTATATGTATCGAGGGGGATGCGACCGGACGTACTGTGGGTCAAGAGGCCGGAATAACCGTGTCGTTGCACGCTGATGAGCAACCAGCTGAGGTTTTGGCGCGCGCCATTGCCGAGCTAGCAGGTGATGAGCCACGGCGCGCCAACCTCGCCCACGCCGCCCGCGAGATCGCACTGGAGCGCTACGCCTACGATGCGCTCGCCGCGCGGATCTCGAAAATCTATCTAGATCTCGCCCCCCCACCATCGTCCTGAACGCCCCTCAGAACTGATCTTGCCATGAAAAACGTAGATCGCCGAGAGGCGATGTGTGATTATCCGGGATCGCACAACTCGGAAAGCACGCCATTAAAAAAACATAATTATCTGGAAATGGATTTCTAAAAATGAATATTCCAAAAATAATCCACTACTGTTGGTTCGGCCCTAAAGATATTCCAGAAAAGGAATTGAAATGCATTAAGTCGTGGAGTGCAATTCTTCCTGATTATGAGTTGATGTTTTGGAATGAGGATTCGTTTGACTTCAAGTCGAACAACTTTGCATCTCAAGCATATGAAAATAGAGCATATGCTTTTGTGAGTGACTATGTAAGAACCAATGTATTATATGAACACGGGGGAATTTATCTTGACACTGATGTAGAGCTATTAGCCGATTTTGATCAACTCTTGATTAATAATAAATGTTTTCTCGGGTTTGAAACGCGCTCACAAATTGGTACTGCCCTAATGCGCTTCACGCCAAAACATCCAGTAATATGTGAATTTCTAAATTTCTACCAGCACAACGATTTTGTTGATGGCAGAGGGAACATCAACACTATAGCAAATGTGAGAATTCTAACTGACATTCTTAAAGCAAGGGGTTTGATTGTTGATGGTTCCCACCAAGTGTTAGATGATATTAAAATATATCCAAGGGAATATTTCTACCCAAAGAAAGTATCAGACATAAATTTCAGGGTTACTGATGAGACTGTCGCTATTCACAAGTTTTCCAGTAGCTGGATGAGTCAGAGAGAAAAAAATAGAGGTAAAAACATAATTTGGATTAACCTAATGCGCCCTTTCCTTCGACGAATGAGAAGTCTTGGTAAGAGGGCACTTGGAGGGGAAATAATCCAGAGTATTGAAGTACGGATTAGGAATATATTAAAATGAGTTCTACACGCTGGGACAAGAGGCACGGCAAAATACTAAGTGATATTTGCCTAGGCTTTAAAAGAAGTGGAATACGATATTTTATATTTCGAAATTACGAGGGTCTTCCAGATATAAACCCATCAAAAGATGTTGATATACTGGTCGACCCAATGCATATCAAAAAGGCCAAAGACATATTAGTTGATGTATATCGCGCCAATGCGATTGTGAACTATTACGAGGTTCAGCACGGCTATTTGTATTGCTGTCATGGTATAAACGTATATAGAAATCTTTTCGTACATATCGACCTTATTTTCTCCTATGTTTCCAAAGGTTCTGAGTTATTTACGTTTAATGATCTCTATGAGCATACAGAAGATTATAAAGATTTTAGAGTTTTAAATGGTTATTTTGAAGGCGTAATGATCTTCATCTCCAAACAGTTCAACTACTCCCCGGAAATGAAGTCTGAATACAAAGATATTATATACAAAACTTACAAAACGTATCCGAAATTTAGTCAATTGCTTACTGAGTTGGCTGGCAAAGATTTAGCAGCGAAAATTCTTGTTACCATTGAGGATAGAAGATTCGATGATATGTTAGTGTTTTCCAGTGCGCTGACGAAAGCACTAAGAAGATTTGCATTTGTAAAGCATCCGCTAAAAACTACCTACTTGACTGTTACGTTTTACGTAGCAAAGTTAAACAGAATTATTTTTAGATACAAGAAGTATTCTAAATCCTTTGCAGTAATGGCGCCAGATGGTAGCGGAAAATCAACTTTCCTAGAAATTCTGCTAAAGAAAATTGATTTCTGCTTTGTCAATGATGAAAGCGATAATCGTTGCCATGTCTATCATTTTCGACCTAATTTACTTCCTAATCTGGGCGCCTTAGGCGAAAAAGCGGGTGTTAAAGCACAGGATAGGGACTTTACAAACCCGCACCGCTCAAAACCTGTTGGTGAAATAAGTTCATTTATACGTATTTCTTATTATTGGTTGGATTATGTCTTGGGCTACAATTTTTACGTCAGGAAAGATGTCCAGTATGATAAGTTTAGCGTTTTTGATCGTTATAGTTACGACTTAATTGTCGATCCTACACGAACGAGACTTAGTCTGCCATTGTGGATACGAAAACTGTTCGTAAAGTTCATGCTCCACCCTAGCATCGTCTTCTATTTAGATGCAGATCCATCTGTTGTGTTTGGCAGAAAGCAAGAACTTCAACTGGCTGAAATTGCTCGTCAGCAAATAGCATACAGAGCACTGACCGAATCTCACGATCGATTTGTTTCTTTGGATGCGAACCGACCCGCCGAGCAGAGCGCTAGTGAAGCACTTAGGGTTATTCTAGATAAATTCACTACGAGACTATAAATCGCTATGAATATTTTGCTACCTGTTCCTTCCGCGTTGTTGCAGAAATCTGACCGTAAACGATTAATACCGTCAATCCATGCGGTTAGACAAGCCACATGAGCAAGCCACCACCCGCCTGCCAATTCACCTCAAACTGGAACAGCTATACAGATTCTCTGAAAAAACGGGTCTCTTTGCTGATCTGGTTGAACAAGGAGTTGACCTGCCCCCTGTCTTGGTGTTTCAAAAGCTCCAAAATTGCCAGATCGCGCTGTCGGAACCAGGGGCCATCCGCACCATCAGATGATATCTTCCAGTGCAGGCAGGGACTGACGATGGGATGTATTATCGAGTTGAAGGCCCGCAATATAGAACTGATCCGCAGCGGTTGGCTGATCGAGATCGACAACACCGGCACCCCGGAACAGGCGGTCAATGCGATTGTAGATCACATCGTTGCGGACCAATGCGCAAGGCTGGGAAAAGTGGGATGATCGTTTATTGCCATCTGTTGAATGACCGCTCTGGTAGCCCGATGGTCCTTCGCGCCACCCTTGACGCGCTGAATGCACGCGAGGATGGCGTGCTTTATGTTGGCTCGCAGGGGCGCGGCGTACTGGATGAGGCTCAGGTGACCACTCGCCGCTATTGGTACCGACGAAGCCGCTTCCGCATCGTGACACTTTTCACTTATTGCGCGAGCCAATTGGCACTTTACCGTGCTCTGTCGCGTGCGCGCGGCATCCCTGCTGATGCTACCATCTTCGTCAACACGCTGCTGCCCTTCGGAGCAATGCTATGGGGCAAGCGCACTGGACGGCGCGTGGTGGTGCACGTTCATGAAGTTTCGATCACCCCAGTCCTACTGCGTCGATTTCTGACCGGTTGTGCTGGGCGCTGCGCCTCTCAGTTGCTGTATGTGTCGAGTGACCATCGCGCACGGTTGCCGATTGTTGGCCCGCCTTCCCGGATCGTGCCAAACCCTGTCAGTCCGGCACTGGCAGCAAGGGCTGGAAACTGCGCGCGCCGCCCCAACCCCACGGGAGTGTTCAACGTACTGATGCTGGCCTCACTTCGCGGCTACAAAGGGGTCGAAGAATTCATGGCCCTGGCCGCAGCGCTGAGGCTGCGCGGAGACATCGCCTTTACGCTTGTCTTGAACGCTGAACCGAAAGATGCACGGGCTTTCGCCGCGCGGCATCCGGGGGCGTCAAACGTTACGATCCATCCTCGGACCGACGATCCAGCCTATTTCTACGAGCATGCAGATCTTGTGCTGAATCTCTCACGGGTGGATCAGTGGATAGAGACCTTCGGGCTAACGCTTGTCGAGGCCATGACCTTTGGGATTCCAGTCATTGCCCCGCCCATCGGCGGTCCTGCGGAGATCGTCACGCACGGTCGCGAAGGCTATTCCATAGACTCTCGTGACGGCGGCGCCCTACGAGACGCGGTCATCTCATTGGTCGATACGCCTGAAATCTATGCCACCATGTCACTGGCGGCACGGACGCGGGCGAAGGATTTCACTTTTGACGCCTATGCAAAATCCTTACGCGCCGCGTTGGCAATCACCAGCGAAAGTACAGCGCCATGAAAATTGCCTTACTGGGAACCGTTGGCGTGCCAGGTCGATATGGCGGCTTCGAAACACTGGCTGAGAACATTGTCCACCACCACGCCCGCACCGGCAGCGCTAGCGTGCTGACAGTGTGGTGTTCATCCAAGGACAACACCACACAGCCCACCAGCTTTCAGAGTGCCGATTTGCGCTACGTCGGATTAAAGGCAAATGGCGTACAAAGTATTCCGTATGATGTTCTCGGACTTTTGGACGCCATCCGCACTGGCCATAACCGAATTTTGTTGCTGGGGGTCTCGGGCGCGATGGCGCTGCCGCTGATCCGTATCTTCAGCCGCGCGCGCATTGTGACCAATATCGACGGCATCGAATGGAAACGCGAAAAATGGAACGGCCTCGCCAGAGCTTTTCTTCGTGCCTCCGAATGGGCGGCGGTGCACTTCTCCCATGAGGTGATTGCCGACAACCAGGCTATCGCCGAGCACGTGCGTAAAACCTATGGTGCCGATTGCCATGTCATTGCCTATGGAGGCGATCATGCATTATCACATGGCAGCGAGGGAAAGGCGCCCGAGGGGCTGCCCGAAGCCTATGCCCTCGCTCTATGCCGAATCGAGCCAGAAAATAACGTCCACACCATACTTAAAGCCTTTTCTAGCTTGGAAACCCCACTGGTCTTTGTTGGGAACTGGTGCAATAGCGCCTACGGGCAGGACTTGAAGGCTCGCTATGGTGCAATGTCAAATCTGCACATCCTGGACCCGATCTACGACCCTGACACGCTTTGTGCGCTGCGGCGTCGCGCCTCAATCTATGTGCACGGGCATTCCGCCGGAGGGACAAATCCCTCTCTGGTCGAAATGATGCACTTCGGCGTGCCGGTTCTTGCGCATGGCTGTAATTTCAACCGCTACAGCACAGAGGGCAGGGCGCTTTATTTCATGACTCCTGACGAGTTGGTGGCTCTGGTTCAGAATTTGCCACCAGAAGACGCCAACGAGATCGGCAACAACATGCAGGAAATAGCGCGCCGCCGCTATACCTGGGACCATATCGGAGAGGCCTATTTCGCCTTACTCGAAGACCGCCAACAAATGTAAAAACCTGTCGCGCCGCTCAACGGCAGGGGCGGGACAGGATAAGATTGGAAGATAGATGAAGATTGAAGATACAGTCCTGCAGGGCGTCAAGGTGATTACGCCGCGCCGCTTCGGTGACCACAGGGGCTTTTTTGCCGAAACCTGGAACGCCAAAGTCTTTGCAGAGGCAGGGATCGCGCTGGAATTCGTGCAAGACAACCACTCGATTTCGGAAACTCTAGGCACGGTGCGAGGCCTGCATTTCCAAGCACCACCACATGGCCAGGCCAAACTAGTGCGCTGCGGCAAAGGACGCCTTTTTGACGTAGCCGTCGATATTCGCAACGGTAGTCCGACGTTTGGGAAATGGGTTGGCTATGAGTTGACCTTCGAAAACGGCCTTCAGCTGCTAATACCATCGGGATTTGCCCACGGCTTCATGACGCTCGAACCTTCAACAGAGATCGTCTACAAATGCTCAGATTTCTACGTTCCACAGGCCGAGGGGGCCTTGCGCTGGGATGACCCCGCCATTGGAATTGAGTGGCCACTATCTGGGATCACCCCTGCTATCTCAGAAAAGGACGCCGCAGCGCCCGGTCTTGACGGGCTCGACAGTCCGTTCCGCGTGGAGAGCACAGCATGAAGATCCTGATTACCGGTGGCGCGGGGTTCATCGGCTCCGCCGTCGTTCGCCGCGCCATTTCCGACGGGCACGAGGTCGTGAACCTTGACGCGCTGACCTATGCCGCATGCCTCGATAACGTGGCTTCTGTCGCAGACAATCCCGCCTACGCCTTTGAGCATGCTGACATACGTGACCGCACAGCCCTTGATCGGATCTTCGCCAAGCATGCACCAGACCTCGTCATGCATCTGGCCGCCGAAAGCCATGTTGATCGGTCCATCGACGGCCCTGGTGACTTCGTCGAGACCAACATCATCGGCACGTACAACATGCTGGAGGCCGCCCGGACTTATTGGACCGCCCGAGGCCGCCCCCAAAGTTTCCGTTTCCACCACATCTCAACCGACGAAGTCTTTGGATCTCTGCCACCCGATCCCGCTGTGATGTTCACTGAGGACACGTCCTACGATCCGCGCAGTCCCTATTCTGCCTCAAAAGCCTCATCCGACCACTTAGTCCGTGCATGGCACGAGACTTATGGCTTGCCCGTTGTCCTGACCAACTGCTCGAACAATTACGGCCAATACCACTTCCCGGAGAAGCTGGTCCCTGTGATAATCTTGAATGCTCTGGCGGGAAAGCCGCTGCCTATCTATGGCAAAGGTGACAACATCCGCGATTGGCTCTACGTCGAGGATCACGCAGACGCGCTATTGCTCGTGGTACAAAAGGGCGAATTGGGCCGATCCTACAATATCGGCGGCGAGAACGAACGGTCGAACCTTGAGCTGGTCAAGACGCTTTGCGCCATCCTGGACCGCCTGCAGCCCAAGGCGGGCGGCGGATCCTACGTGGATCAAATTACCTTCGTGGCCGATCGTCCGGGCCATGACGCCCGCTACGCTATTGATCCATCCCGCATTCACAATGAGCTGGGCTGGCGTCCCTCAGTCACTGTGGAAGAGGGCCTTGAGAAAACCGTCCAATGGTATCTCGACAACGAGAGCTGGTGGCGTCCACTATTGAACCGCCACGGAGTTGGACAACGAATTGGGACCGGGAAATTACGATGACCATTTATCTCTCCGATGTTGCAAAAGGACACGACAACAACTTCAATATTATACGGATGCTTGCTTCAACTGGCGTCCTCATATCTCACGCATATCCGTTAAGTTTAGGTCGAGGTTTAGGCGATCCATTCACGGCGATTTTCGGAATTAGTCTCGGGACAGCTTGCGTCATGATATTCTTTTGCATTTCTGGGTTCTTCGTAGCGGGGAGTTTTGAGAAAAATCCATCAGTTAAAAATTTCTTATTAGCTCGAAGTTTACGCCTGTTTCCAGCATTGTTTGTTTGCTTGGTAGCGACTATTCTGATTGCCTCCCTTTTTACAGTAAGTGAGCCTGAGCACTATTGGTCAGCAACCCCAAAATATTTTTTTTGGAATTTCACGTTATTCTGGGGTCAAACCGAACTACCCGGTGTATTTCAGGAAAACATATTCAGCCCAACAATAAATGGGTCATTGTGGACTTTGAATTTTGAAGTAATGTGCTATTTTATAATTTTGGCTTTGGGTGTTTCTGGATTCCTTGCAAAAAAAGAAAAAGTTTTTAATTTTTTAGTCGTATTTCTGACCTTGTTGTTGCTATCGAAATTATTCGATTTTCCTTCTCGAGCTGGTCTGCTATTGGAGCTTGGCTACCCGTTTATGCTAGGAGTAGTATTTTGGGTTTGGCGCAGAAGCATCCCATTCGCAATAAGTTATGCGGCTGGATCAGCAATTTATATAATAACATCATATTTTCTTCCCTTACCTCAATTCACAATTTGGATTGCAGCGACTTATATGATATTTTTCTTGGGATATACGGATATACTTTCCCTGAAAAAATATAATCGTTTTGGCGACTATTCGTATGGGCTTTACATTTATGCATTTCCAATTCAGCAAATTTACGTTCAATTGGGTACTGATAACCCTCTACAGAATATTGCTCTCTCGCTACCCACGGCGCTAATATGTGCTGTAGTTTCTTGGCACTTTATAGAAAGTCCCGCCCTAAGGTTGAAGCACAACAATTCGAATATGAAAAAACATTTGGTCTAGTAGAAATGCAGCGGAAAATATTGGTTTTTGGCCGCAATGGCCAGGTCGCGTTGGAGTTGCAGGCGATGACCGAGGTCACAGCGCTTGGACATGCCGAAGTCGACCTCATGATCCCCGGGGCAGCAAAAACCGCCATCGTAGATCACGCACCTTCAGTCGTCATCAACGCCGCTGCCTACACAGCGGTGGACAAGGCTGAACAGGACGATAAAGCCGCATTCCGCCTGAATGCCGAAGCACCCGGCGAAATGGCCCGTGCATGCGCCAAACTGGATGTACCGTTTGTCCATATTTCGTCGGACTACGTTTTCAATGGCTGCGGCAGTCGGCCTTGGTTGCCTGATGATGCCACGGGGCCGATAGGTGTCTATGGGCGCTCGAAACTGGCCGGTGAAGATGCAGTGCGCGATGCTGGCGGGTGCTATGCTATCCTGCGCACGTCGTGGGTCTTTTCTGCCCATGGCGCAAATTTCGTGAAGACGATGCTGCGGCTGTCACAGACGCGGGACACCTTGAACGTTGTCGATGACCAGATCGGCGGTCCCACCCCGGCCCATGCGATCGCGGCCGCCTGCCTGACAATTGCAGATCAGCTCTCTCAAGATCCAAACAAATCTGGCACCTATCACTTCAGCGGAGCGCCCGACGTGAACTGGCATGGCTTCGCCCAAGAAGTCTTGGCTCGGGCGGGCCGCAAGACCGCGGTCGGTCCTATTCCGACCAGCGCTTATCCCACGCCCGCAGCACGGCCGCTGAATTCCCGTTTGGATTGTAGCTCTACGGAAGATGTTTTCGGTCTTTTGCGTCCTGACTGGCGGACGGCTCTCGATCATATTTTGAAAGAATTGGAAATTACCAAATGACACAACGCAAAGGCATCATCCTTGCAGGCGGCTCGGGCACACGGCTTTATCCCATCACCACAGGAGTCTCCAAACAGCTTTTGCCGATTTATGACAAGCCGATGATTTATTACCCGCTGACCACACTGATGCTGGCGGGCATCCGCGAAATCCTGATCATCACTACGCCGCATGATCAGGACCAGTTCAAACGCACGCTAGGCGATGGCAGCCAGTGGGGTATTTCGCTTACCTACATCATCCAACCCACCCCGGAAGGACTGGCGCAGGCCTTTATTCTTGGTGAGGCGTTCCTCGCGGGAGCGCCCTCTGCCATGGTCCTTGGCGACAACATTTTCTTTGGCCATGGCCTCCCGGATCTGCTTCAGGAGGTAAACACACAGACTGAGGGCGGGACCGTGTTTGGCTATCATGTCGCCGATCCTGAGCGCTATGGCGTTGTAGATTTCGACGAGGATGGAAAGGTGCGCGCTATCATCGAGAAGCCGCCAGTTCCACCTTCCAATTATGCGGTCACAGGGCTCTATTTCCTCGATGCCAGCGCGCCGGATCGCGCCCGTCAGGTCAAACCCTCAGCCCGCGGCGAGCTGGAGATCACCACGCTTCTCGAAAGCTATTTGCACGATGGATGCTTATCCGTAAAACGCATGGGCCGTGGCTATGCTTGGCTGGATACGGGCACCCATGCCTCTTTGCTCGACGCCGGAAGCTTTGTGCGCACCCTCACGGAGCGCCAGGGCCAGCAGGTGGGCTCGCCGGACGAGGTTGCATTTGAGATGGGCTGGATCGACCACGCTGCTGTGATCAAGCGCGCAAAACTGTTTCAGAAGAACGACTACGGTTCATATCTTCGCAACCTTACCAAGGGTGGGCTTTGAAGGTTTATTTGTCGGCGAAGGCATCAAGTCACCTTTGATTTGATGAAGCGGGTCTGTCCAACTGTGATGGGACGAACATTTTCCCTTTAAAAGAGTCCCGTCGGCTCAGCCCGGAAAAAGCCGCAGTTAGCTCTAATCTTTCGCCTCTTTGGCGAGATAAATGACGTGTACCCCAACCGCCTCAGTAGCTGAGGTGGGCCCTTCCTGAGTTCACGGCCGCCCACCCGATCGATCTTCCTGGCAGAAACGATGCCATTGGCGGCGGCGTAACGGTCGATCAAGAGCCGAAACGTATCAGCCGGATCTCGCCTGTAGCGTTTCCAATCCAAGATCACGCCCGTGGCCTCGTTGGTGAACTCGATAATTACCATCCCAAGTGCTTCCCGCCCGCCAAATGCCTGGCCCACCTTTATTTGTACGTCATCGACACGCCCGCACTTGATCTCGCAGCAGTGCATAATCTGCGAGCCAGCCGACGGTCAGCGCGTCCTTGGGAAGCTCTGCCAGCTCATCTGCCATCTGCGCCTGATCAGCTTGACTGTACGCCACTACGGGTGGGCATGCGCCAGATCCAGCCTCAAAACCCACCCTGGCGCAGCCGTTCAACAAGATCATTACGGCTGCGAGGGCGAAGGCTGGCTGCGTCCAGCATCTGGCGTTGCATTGCATTGTTGCGCTCCAATGTTTCTAGCCGCGCGGCAGAGCGCCCAGCGCGCTCACCCGCACGGCGAAGATTAATAATAAACAATGCGATGGTGAGGGCGGCAAGCGCCACCCCCGCTGCCCAGCGCGCCCAAGGCCGGGCGAGGATCCCGACCAGAACGGTGCCCCACATCACCGCGTCCCCTGCTTCCAGTCATCGACCCGCGCCCAGACCGCAACAGCAATCCCCGCGAGCGCCAGCGCGATAAACACCCAGCGCAGAGTGTCGAGATAGGGCACAAGCGGCAGCACTGCACCCTGCGCTTCGGCCAGCACCTCTTGGGCCACTTCCACTCCTGCGGCTCCCAAAGTGGCCACTCCGGCCGCCCCTGTCCCACGCAGTGTCCGGCTTTTCGCCAAGACCTCGCGCGCCGGGAGTGTCTCGGGTGCAAAGGGCACCGCACGCATGGCGAACGCCTCGCCCCAGTTTCGCGCGGGACCGAGATCGACGTGCATGAAGCCCGAGCGGGGATAGGTGCCGAAACCCAGAAACCCCACGGCGCGTGCCGCCTCGGCGAAAGCGGCGGGATTGTGGTTCGACATGGCGATATCAAACGCCGTGCCCAGCATGTGCTTGGAAGCCGGGGCCCCGCCCACCGCCCGGTTGTGGCTGGGGCTGCGGTATCCGGAGCGCACAATCAGCGGCTTGCCAAGGCGATTGCGCAGAGTCTGTAATTTATCCATGGCGTCGGTGTTGATCTTGATCGCGCCGGTGCCGCGGCACGCGATCTCTGCGGGCGAAAAGCTCGGCCAGCGCCAAGCGCTCTCGGGCACATCGCGGAAATGGGCATAGGTCGTCGTGGGCATGTTGGTCTCCAGAAATGCAAAACCCGCCTCTGGGGCGGGTCGGGTGGGTCGGATTGATGTGTGGTGTGGTCTTGCGTCAGTCTGTTCGACCGCGCTGGAAGGCCTCGAACATCACGTCGCGCATCGCACGGATATCGGTTTCAATGCGCTCCAGCCGGTCTGCGTCGACCTTGCGGTCCTCTGCACGCTGGGCATCGACGCGGGTGCGTTCGGCGATGAGCTCGCGGTCGAGCCGCTGCAACAGGGCTTCATTGGTAAAGGCGCGGCGGGTGATGGCGGCAATCAGGGCAAGGAAGCCACCGATCAGCGCGGTGATCGCGGCAGTCAGGCCATGATCGCGGAAAGCCTGCCCGACCTCGGCAAAGCGGCTGGGGGTGTCATCACTCATGTCGGCGCTCCCAGCGTGAGGTGATGTATGGCGATGCGCACGACGCCGCTGGTAAAACTGCCGCCTTGAGCAGTCAGCACGATGGGCGTGTCGGCGGAGAACGCCTGCGGCCCAATCACGCCGACATTGGCGCTGCCCGCTGCGACGCCGAGCGCGACCCCGAACTTTTCCGTCTCGCCTGCGACGCCGCAATCAAAGGAAGCGGCCCCGGTGATCGCTGTCACAACCCGCGTCGAAACACCAAGCACGATGGACCGATCCGGGATTTCGATGGTGGAGGCAACGGAAACCCCCGAAAGCCCAGAAAGCGTCTGCTCCAGAACCGCCATGCCGGTGGTGCCGCCCATTGCGCCCTTCGCAACCTCGACGCTGGCCGCTTGAGACAGCAGCCCCATGGCGTCGTCCAGCGGTGTCCACACTGAACCGACCTGCACGACCACCCGCGCCTCGTTCTGCACCCAGACCACCCAGCCGGTCCGTGCTGGCAGGCGCAGCCACGCGCCGCCTGCGTAAAATGCCACATCTCCGTCCCAGCCCGCCCACAAGCCGGTCGCCCCGCTGGCCACGATGTAGCGCGCGCCCTCAGCCGGGTTGCCCGGCGGTGCTGCAAGATCGCGGTCGAGCACAGAAATCTGTGTCAGCCCATCGAGCAGGCGCAGCGCCTCGTTGTGGGTGATATGCTTTTGGGCCTGCGCCGCCTGTATGAAGGGCAGCAGCAGGTTTGGGGTGGTGTCAGCCATTGGGTGTCCTTTAGAAGATCAGGGTTTGTGTCGTCGCGGTGCCGCGCCCGGCGGCTGCGGATATTTGGACCACGCGAATATCAAGGGTGTCGCCGGGCCCCAGCGTGGATCCCCAATCCGCGATCTGCTGCGCGGCGGTGTAAAGCGCGAGCGGTGAGGGAACTGTCAAGGTGCGCTTGACGGTCGCGCCGTCGAGAATATTGACTTCGTAAACCTCGCTGGTTTCCGACATTGGCACCTCGACCGCGTCCCAACTGTCTGCGCCGAGATCGCGATCGCGCCGGATCCAGCTGATGGTGTAATCCCCGGGCTCGCGCCCGCGCAGATAAGGCTGGTCAATGTGGACTGGAGAGAAGGGACGCAAGCCCTCTGCCGTTGGCGTGTACTGAACGCTGACCATCTTGGGATCCGCGAAGTCGAGACCGATCGGCCCGAGCCGCCAGTTCCAAGCGATCCCGATATC
>Ga0222707_1000172_pt1 | contig 25536 bp, 22 predicted proteins | sample AntAcemetage1574_FD_179831 | JGI IMG/M metagenome (GOLD analysis project Ga0222707, IMG submission 179831) | Saline water microbial communities from Ace Lake, Antarctica - #1574 | ecosystem: Environmental > Aquatic > Non-marine Saline and Alkaline > Saline | place: Antarctica: Ace Lake...
ATTGTGTCTGATCGCCAAGCCGCGCAACATGCCGATGAATTGCCGTGCCTGTGCGCGGTCATTTTCATTGCCGGGGAAGTAATCCGCCAAAGTATCCAGCACCAGCAGATCAGGTTGATCACGATCTAGCAGCCCGTCGATGGCCCCCAGCAGCGGCGTAGGCTCTAGCGCGCCGCCCTTCCCCAGCAATGCCAGCAATGCGTCCTCACCGGCTAAACTGCGTAGTGTAAGGTTGTCCAGATCGGCAAGGCGAACGCCCTCGGCCTGCGCTATGTCCGCCAAGCGGCGATGTAGTTCGGCGCGGTCATCCTCTGCGGAAAGATAGACGGCTTTGCCATCGCGGGTAGGCATACCCAGCCAAGGGCGTGCAATGGCTGTGCTAGCGGCTAGCTGCAGCGCCACCAGCGACTTGCCTGTGCCGCCATCGCCGGAAAACAAAGTCACGGTTCCGCTCGGGATCAGATCTTGAACGTGCCAAAGACGCGGCGGAATATGCAGACCTTCCAGATCGGACGCGGTAAAAATGCCGTCGCGGAAGCTGTCAATCTGTGAGTGGCGGATTGCCTGATCAAACGATTTCGGATCGGGCATGATTGGAAAGTCATCCAAATTGCCCGCATACTGTCCGGCTTCAGATTGGCGGATAAAACCTGCCTCTTGAGCATATGCCTTGACTGCCGCACCAAAGTCGCCGCCATGCTCAAAATGCCGATATAGGTCAAAGGCGTCACCACGGCGGTTGCCGCTCGATGTTAGCGCACCGATCCCTGCGTCAGCATCGCTTCCTGAAAGACTAACCCAGTAATCGCCAAAGTCTTGTGTTGCGTAGCTGCCAGATTGTTGCATCGGGCTTTTCCAGTCACGCGACGATCCGTCTTGAATGTATCCATAGCGGGCAAGCAGATCAGCCACCGAATGTGCAGTGTTGAAGTGATCCACCGGCGACACATCGCCCGCCTGCATTTTGGCTTTGCGGTCTGCAATGCGCCGATCACGCGCTATCTTGGCCTCCGCCTCTGCCCGAGCAAGTGCGGCCCGTTTTGCTTTCCGATGCTGGATGATCGCATGATCGGGCGTCAGGTCCAGTATCGCAGCTTTGTCGGCTTTGTATTCGTAAAACTCACCACGATTGGGCAGGTAAACAAGCTGCGCAGGCCCTGCCAGTGCCCGATCCGTGATCAATGCACCCTTGCTGGCATTTTCCAACAAGTCGAAGAAAGCGTTTTGCGTATCGTAAAAGTCTGCGCCAGCGATTGGATTAGCGGTCGGAATAAGCACGCGCCATTTCCGATTATCCTCAGTCGCTGATCGGGTCGAATGGATCAGACGGCAAGCACCACCGATTACGGCATCAACCGCTGCATCAACGTCAGCCAAGGGCAGGTCGTTCGAGTCAATGTCGAGTGTTAGCCACCGAAAATTGCCGTTCTTACGCTGCACATCATGGCTGCGCGCATCGTGGTCGGCATACGTCGAAGGGATAAACCATTGTGCGCGCTCTTTCTCAACGCTCGGCGGGTTCATCACAAGTCTTCTAATGTCGGCTCCGGTGATAGCCTCATATGGCTGGCCAGTGCCTCTTTTTGTATCAAGCCGGCCAAAACCGCTCGCGAATGTTAATGTGACCGTCATCGCCCACCCACCTTGGCGGCGATTGCGCCCAAAATATCGGTAAGTGCCTCCAGGGTTTTCTGGTCGTCGCCCTCAAAGCCAGTGGACAGGAAATAAGCAATTCCTTCTGCGTTACGCAGTTCATTATAGAGGGATATTGCTTCAACGCCGCCTGCGGTGTATGTTTGCAAATGAAGTTTTGCCGCTTCAAATTCTGCCTTAGCCCCGGTGTCGCCCCCCAGCGCGCCGGGGTTAACTTTTTGGTCAGTCATTATGCGGCCTCGCTGCTATGCGATTGCGCATCTAGCCAAGCGACAATATCGGTCTCACGCCAAAAACGCCGCTTGCTGATGTAGCTGGGTTTTGGGAATGTCGGATCGTCATTCAGACGCCGCCAAAGCCACATATCGGAAACGCCGCCGCATAGATCGCGCACGGCTTGTGCCTGAATTCGCTTTTCGGTCATGTCTAGAAACCTCACGTTTGGTTACGTTATGGTTTCCTTATTTGCAGGATAAAGCTGCGCTGTAGCTGAGGATAGACACCTTAGTTTTGGGTCTATCCTCTTTATTGATCTCGCCACGCTCGTATCGAATTTTCTGCCGATGCTTCTATCCCTAGGCAATTGAAAACATCCTGCACAAAACTGGCCCATCTGGTGTTGCTGGCTCCGCTAGGGATTTTGCCTAAACGATCCGCCCATATCAGAGAACAAGCGTGAACAATGCGGACGGCTGGCCACTTTGTCCGACCGGCAGGCTTTGCTTGTCTAATTGCTTCCCTTGCTACATCAAAAGGCACCTTGATTAGCGTAGGCCCAAATTCGACAAAGCTAAAAATTGCTCTAGGGGTGTCTGTGCTAAATGTGCCGCCAGAAACAAAACGATCACCAGTAAGCTGCCTTTTTATTGTGTGTTGTAAATCAGGGTCTAGATCACGCCACGCCGCGCTTAATTTCTTGGTCAGCATTTCGATTTCATCAACTTTTGTCGCTTCTGACTTTTTTGCAATCCGGTCGTTTGGAACCAAAGTAGGTAGCCTCCAAAGCGCTAGAATTTCTTTCGCCTGTAGTCTTGTTGAAGTTGCGTCACCAGCAGGGTTCGGCAGGGCTTTTATGATGCCTTCGAGCTTGTCCCGAGATTCAGAAAAGTCAAAGCCCTTCGGCATGATTGCTCTCTTGCCAGTCATGTTCTCGCGCCCGTAATATGCACAACATTATCCGCCCGCCTGTCGATCAGGGTCAGGACATACCGGCCCCACGCCTGCAATGCGCTGGCCTTTTCCTCTGCGTAGTCATGGCGCTGATATACTGCGACGATCCCGCCGCCTGTCCCGCTGATGTGGTTTAACACGGCCTCGGTGACGCGCACCGGCGTCCCTAGCCGTGCCATGCCGGTTGCGGCTGTCCTGCGAAGATCGTGAAAGCCCCAATGCGGGATATCAACCGCCTGCCCAGCCTCTTTCGCAGCTATCTCGGCAATGCGGTCAGCGATATGCGCCCTGCCCTTATGGAAGCCCTGCACGGCGCTGTCGCCTGTCGTGGTGAACACATATCCCGCCTTACCCTTGATCCTCTCCACGCCGCTTAGAACGTCGCGAGCGGCGTCGGATAATGGCACTTCATGGGCGCGCTTGTTCTTGGTCCTGTTGCTGGATAAATGCCACACCGCGCCGGTGATTTCTGCTTCTGTCATTTGTGCAACCTCACCCAACCGCTGGCCGGTCAACAGCAGCATTTGCGCCATCGGCCCCCACGGCTGGCCTAGGTCATTGCAAGCCTGCCAGAACCATCGGATTTCCTGATCGGTCAGAACGCGGTCGCGACTTTCCTCTTTCGCCGGCGGCTTTACCCCTGTCGCCGGTGACGATCCCAAAACATCACGCTCAACACACCAATTCAGAAATTTGCGGGTATGCGCCAGAACGCGGTTCGCCGTAACCATCCGCCCGCTGTCTGCGATTTCGTCTAGCAGGTCGATCAGGTCGCGCTTTGTTATCGTTTGAATGTCCCTGTCGCCCCATGAAGGGATCACAAAACGATCTAGGAATTGCCACGCCTGATCTCCGCTTTTCAGCTTCGCAAGGTGCCGTTTCTGAAACTGGCCCAACAGGGTTTTAACAAGATCACGTTCTGACAGTGCCGCGTCCAGTTTTGCCGCCTTGGTCGCCTTCTTTTCAACAGCAGGGTTTTGCCCCGCCTCGATCTTGCCTAGCGCGTCAGCAGCAGCAGCGCGCGCATCTGCCAGCGTCATGACAGGCCAGCGGCCCAGCGTAAGCTTTGCAGGCTTGCCCGCGAAACGATACCGCAAGGCCCATGCCTTCGCCCCACTAGGCTGGATCACAAGGTAAAGCCCCTGCAACCCGCCATCGGGTATTTCCACGCGTCGCACCGGGTCCGGTTTTGCCTTCTCTACGCTGATCGCCGTGAATGCTTTTGCCATGTCAAACTATCCTCTGGGGTAACGCACGGGTAACATATTGGCACGTTTTGCACCGTTACCCCACGTTAGTAACTTCACCTAACATGGGGCATATAGTCCAGCATTACAAGGGACTTTGCACTATACGATAGTTTTACAATGTTAGGGTTTGCTTGGTGGCGAAACTTGACTGTTAATCAATTGGTCGTAGGTTCGATCCCTACCGTCGGAGCCAAATTTCCAAAAATGAGATAGCTACACAGAACCCGTTTAGGCGGGTTTTCTGTTTTTTGGCCAAGCCGCCATCAGAGAGCAAGGCGAGAACCGCTATTCGGGGACGCTGCGGTCCAATGTCAGGGTTGCGTCTGAAAATACGATCGGCGTGCGCACGCCCTTGACGCCTTGGGGGGCAACGACAAGACCGCGTGCCTTGGCATGGGCGCTTGACAGATTTTCTCCGACCGAATTGATCGGCCCGGCGGGAACATTCTGCGCCGAAAACGCCGCAAGCAGATCACCCGATTGCCACGCCAAGGTGGCTTTTGCCAGGATCGGCAGCAGATCGTCGCGGTGTTTGACGCGCTGCTGGTTGGTCACAAACCGCGCGTCTTGTCCGATTGCGCCCAAGCCCAGCACATCACAGCAGCGCCTGAATTGGCCATCATTACCCACCGCCAAAATGATATGCCCATCGGCGGTTTCAAAAACATCATAGGGGCAGATATTGGGATGCGCATTGCCCATGCGCGTGGGCGATTGCCCAGACACCAGATAATTCATGTTTTGATTGGCCAACAGTGCCGTCGCACAATCCAGCAAGGACATATCGATATGCTGGCCTTTGCCCGTCACATGGCGCTGTTGGACGGCCGCCAGAATGCCAATCGTGCCATATAGCCCGGTCACAATATCGGTAACAGCCACACCCACCTTTTGCGGCGGACCATCCGGCGCGCCGGTGACAGACATCAGCCCCGACATTCCCTGCAACAAAAAATCATATCCAGGCAGATGCGCCAATGGCCCTGTTTGCCCAAAGCCCGTGACCGAGCAATAGATCAAGCGCGGGTTCAGCGCCTGCAAACTGGCGTAATCCAACCCGTATTGCGCAAGCCCGCCCACCTTGAAATTCTCGATGAAGATATCGGCATCCATGACCAGCGCTGTGACAGCTGCGATCCCTTCGGGCGTTTTGAGATCAGCGCGCAGGCCGATTTTTCCACGATTGCAGCTGTAAAAATACGCCGCCGTCTGTTGGCCGTTCTGGTCCACAAACGGCGGTCCCCATATGCGGGTATCGTCGCCATCGGGGCTTTCGACTTTCGTCACCTCGGCGCCAAGATCGGCCAGCGTCTGCCCGATCCATGGCCCCGCAAGGATACGGGCCAATTCAACAACTTTCAGCCCGTGAAGTGGTGACATGATAGGTGTCCTGACACGCCGGTTTTAGAAAAACGCCTGAAGACCCGTGATCGCGCGCCCGATGATCAAGGCGTGAACATCATGGGTACCTTCATAGGTATTCACGGTTTCAAGGTTCACCATATGGCGCATGATCTGGTATTCTTCGGAAATGCCGTTGCCGCCATGCATGTCGCGTGACATGCGCGCAATATCAAGCGCCTTGCCGCAATTGTTGCGCTTGATGATCGAGATCATTTCAGGCGCGGCTTGCGCTTCATCCAGCAAACGCCCCACCCGCAGGCTGGCTTGCAGGCCCAGGCTGATTTCGGTCAGCATGTTGGCCAGCTTGACCTGTTGCAGCTGTGTTTGCGCCAAAGGTTTGCCAAATTGCTTGCGGTCAAGCCCGTATTGGCGGGCCGCATGCATACAAAACTCAGCCGCGCCCAGCACACCCCAGCTGATCCCGTAACGCGCACGATTCAAACAGCCAAACGGCCCTTTCAACCCTTCGACATTGGGCAGCAAAGCGTCTTCGCCGACTTCGACACCGTCCATGACGATTTCGCCGGTGATACTGGCGCGCAGCGATAATTTACCACCCACCTTTGGGGCAGACAGACCCTTCATGCCCTTTTCCAGCACAAAGCCACGGATCTTGCCGCCATGCGCTTCCGATTTTGCCCAGATCACGAAAACATCCGCAATCGGGCTGTTGGAAATCCACATTTTCGCGCCCGAAATCGTATAGCCGGTGGCGGTTTTCTTCGCCGTTGTTTTCATCGCGGACGGATCACTGCCGGCATCCGGTTCCGTCAGACCAAAACACCCGATCCAGTCGCCAGACGCAAGTTTGGGCAGATATTTGCGCCGCTGTTCTTCGGACCCGTAGGCATAGATCGGATACATCACAAGCGAACTTTGCACCGACATCATCGACCGATAGCCGCTGTCAACGCGTTCGACTTCGCGCGCGACAAGCCCATAAGACACATAAGACCCGCCAAGACCGCCGTATTCTTCGGGGATCGTCACCCCCAACAGCCCCATCGCCCCCATTTCGCGAAAAATTTCCGCATCGGTTTGTTCATCGCGGTAGGCGGCGATCACCCGTGGTTGCAGTTTATCCTGCGCATAGGCCTTTGCCGCGTCGCGCATCATGCGTTCTTCTTCGCTGAGCTGCGCGTCAAAGGCGAATGGGTCTTCCCAATTGAACCGGTTCAGATCGGGGGCGTCTTTGGCTTTCAGCGACATTTCGGCTTCCTTTGAATTTTGCGCAACACTAGCAAGCCTGCGCAATCTTTGGTAACGATAGATATTCCACACTTGATGAGTTTTACGCATATTATGGCAAACCGGTCTAATCACACCCCCAGCATTCAAGAGCTGCGAGCATTGGTCTATTGCAGCGATCTTGGGTCTGTTTCGCAGGCGGCGGATGCGCTGAACCTGACCCAAAGTGCAGTCAGCCGGTCCATTCGCACCCTCGAAGACCGTTTGGGCGTGTTGCTGTTTCACCGTGTGCGCAAACGGTTGATCCTGTCGGATGCTGGGCGCGCCTTGGTGCATGATGCGCGCGATATTCTGGCCGTGCTGGAAAGGTCGGCAAAAATGGCGATGGCCTTTGGCAAAGGCGGCGATGTCTTGCGGCTGGCGGTTCTGCCCACCTTTGCCGCGACATGGCTGGTCCCGCGGTTGCCCAGCTTTTTGGATGCGCACCCTGATGTATCGATCGATCTGGCGTCAACGCTGCATCCGATCGACTTTACCGACAGCCCGTTTGACGGCGCGATCCAGCGCGCAACACTGGCACGCAAAGACACCGATGTGGCCCATTTGCTGGGTGAACAGCTGATCATGGTTGCCGCCCCACGGCTGGTCGCGGGCGGCATTATTCTGTCAACCGCCGATCTGGCGGCCTATCCGCTGATCCAATTGGCAACGCGGCCCGAATTGTGGAACGATTGGTTTGTTGGTGCCGATGCCACACCGATGGAACGTACCCAAGGGCCACGGGTGCAACACTTTGACATGGTGATTTCTGCCGCACAGGCGGGGCTGGGTATTGCGCTCTTGCCGACAATTTTCGCCGAACAAGCTCTGGCCAATGGCACGCTGCACAAAGTCCACCCGCGTGTCTTGCAAAGCAGCGCTTATTACGCCCTGATCCGTCCCAAGGCGCGCGCGCAAAGTGCAACGATGGATGCTTTTGCAACGTGGCTGCAGGCTTTGGTGCAAACCACCTGAACAGCGCCGCTATAAACTGGGCAGCCACAACGCCAGTTGCGGAAACAAGATCAGCAAGACCACCAGCAGCATCGAACAACCGATATAAGGAAAGGCGGCGGCGTAAATCTCGCGCATCGTGGTATCTTTGGGTGCCACCCCTTTCATCACGAATAACAACAACCCGAACGGCGGCGTTGTAAAACTGATCTCAAGCGCCAGAAGAATGATCAGCGCAAACCAGACCGGATCAAACCCCAGCGTCAGCGCCAGCGGAAAAAAGATCGGCACCGTCAGCAACATCATCGAGATTTGTTCCATGAACATCCCCAGCAGCAACAGCACCCCGAACATCACCAACAGCATCGCAATCGGCGCAAGATCAAAGGATGTCGCCCACCGCACCAGCCCCGAACTGGCCCCTGAAAACGCCAGCAACTGGCTGAATGTCGCAGACCCAAACACGATCAGATAAGCCATCAAGCTCACGCGCAAAGCCCCGATGATCGACCGTTTCATCGCCACCCATGTCAGGCACCGAAACATGGCAGCCAGCAGGAACACACCCAAAGCGCCAAATGCAGCCGCCTCGGACGGGGTAATCAAGCCGCCCACCATGCCGAACACGATCAGCACCATGACCGACAGCATCGGCAAGATATCCTTGAACACCAGCCCCAGTTTTTGACCCAGACTATAGGTTTCAACGTCATAAGCAGGGGCTGCATCGGGATCCAGCTTGGTTTGGATATAGATGGTGGCGATGTAAAAACACGCCAGAACGAGGCCCGGAATAATGCCCGCAATCAACAAGGCGCCCACATCGACCCGCGCCAATGTCGCCAGCAACACCGCCAACGCCGACGGCGGAATGATAATCGCCAAGCCGCCCGTGCCAAGGATCGGACCGATCGACATTTTCTTTTTATAGCCACGCGCAGTCATTTCTGGAACCATCAGCGACCCCAAAAGCGCGGTCGACCCCATCGACGACCCCGACAATGTCGAAAACGCCGTACCGCCCAGCACCGTCACATAGCTTAAACGCCCCGACAACCGGCCCAACAGCTTGTCGATTGCATTGAACATCCGCGCGCCAAGGCCGGTGTGAAAGAAAATCTCGCCCATCAGCAGAAACAGCGGGATCGGCACCAGCGCGAAATTGGTCAAACTGCCAAAGCCGTTGTTCAGCATCAAGGTGACACCGCGTGCGCCGCCCATAAACAGCCATGCACCGATGACATTGGCTGCCAGAAACGCCAGTGCAACCGGCATCCCGATTGCCATCAACACCAGAATCGAGCCGATCAGCAGGCCAAGTGATTCAAACCATTCCATTATTCGTGAATTCCTGCTTCGCCAGAGTGCATCAGTTCGGTGCCAAAAACAAACCGGCTGAATTCAATCGCCATCAGCCCAAAGCTGATTGGAAAAGCCGCAGTCAGGATCCATTTGGGAAAATAATAAGCGCGCACATCCAGATCGTTTTGCGCAATATTGGTCAGCATCAATTCGCCACCCTTCCATGCCAGCAAGGCACAGACCGCGACACAAGCCGCAGCAACACTGCGGCTGACGATCCGGCGCGTTGGCGCAGACAAAGCGGCGGTAACCAGTTCGATATGCACATGCCCTTTTTCGCGCACCAACCACGGCGCGCCCAGCATGGTCATATAAAGGATTGCATATTCAGACGAGGTGAACAGCCATGCAAAAGGCTGTAGCGCCAGATTGCGCATCACAACCGAGGTCACAACTGAAATCATCAGCCAGATCAGCATCGCCCCCGCGATAGCCGCCATCGTGTATAGCACCCACAGATAAAGCTTGTTGACCGTGTTCATTGCGCCCCCCGATATGCAGACGCGCCGGGGATGATCCCCGACGCGCTTTGTGTTTAGTTCGCGTAGAACAGCTCAAGCAGCCGATCATAGTTGCCCGCACCTTGTGGGCTTTCTGCCATCAGCGTTTTCATGCGGTCCCATGTGCTGGACACTGCTGCTGCCAGATAGGCTTCGGCGGCGTCGCCTTCGAGGGTGACAACTTCCATGCCTGCGGTTTCGAGTGCTGCAAAATCGGAATCGCGCAATGCGCCCAGTTTTGCGGCTGATTCCGCCTCATGCGCGATGGCGACATCTTGCAAAATGGTGCGCGCATCCTCGGACAGGCTGTTCCACTTTTCAAGGTTCACGATCACACCAAGGTCGGTCGAGAAAAAGCAAGGCTCGATGCGGTAGTTCAGAAATTCGTTCCACTTCAGGTCGATCAGACCGATCTGGGTCCAGCCTGTCGCATCAACCACGCCGCGTTCCAGCGCCGCATAGACTTCGGTGGTTGGCAAATCGATCACCTGCGCGCCCAGATAATCGGTGAAGAAGGCGTTATAAACCGCGTTGCCACGCAGCTTTAGGCCCGAAACATCCAGATTGCCGCCCGCGTCCAATGTCGGGGCTTCACGGGTCCACAAGTTATAGCAAACGCCGGAATCAAACCAACCAAGGTATTTAACGCCCATCTTTTCTTGGTGAATTTCGTCGATCAACGCGATACCGCCATTTTCGCGCACTTCCGATGCAACCCTGTTCGAGGTCACAAGCGCATCTTTTTCCGGCAAGGCACCGGCATAAAAGCTGCCTGGCGTATAGACCATGTCAACCACACCCGACCGCACGGCGTCAGGCTGTTGGAACATGCCAATTGCTTCGGGTCCGCCGCGCACTTCGATCTGGATCACGCCGTCGCCGGCGACATTGACCTTTTCGACAAATTCCAAAAACGACTGAGTGTAGATCAACGATTCAGGAAATGCGTGAACAGCGGTAATCGTTTCTTGCGCATAAACCGAACTGGCCAGTGCTGTTGCGGCAAAGATACCGCCGAATAATGTGTGTTTCATTTGGTCTTTCTCCCTATTGAGTGGCGCATTCACGCCTTTGGTGGTGATTTACGAGGTGGGCATTGCCCATGGATGCGCGGCAAAATGTGCTGCGCGAAACGTCGTTATCCGGTTGGAATATTGCGCTGTAAGATCAATATCATCCCAGCCATTTATCAATTTCTGCCGGCGCACGGGATCCAGATCAAAGCCAATGTCTTGCCCTGCGATCGTGGCGCGCCCTGTGCCAAGATCAATCTGCGCTGCGACTGCGGTCCGTGCCATCCGGGCCATCAAAAGCGCAGCCACATCGTCGTCGATCTGCGCGGTCAGCAAACCGTTGTTCACCGCATTGCCCGCAAAGATGTCGCCAAAGCTGGGCGCAAAGACCGCCCTGATGCCGTAATCCACCAGCGCATAAACCGCCGCTTCACGGCTGCTGCCGCTGCCAAAATTCCGCCCCGCCACCAATACTTTGGCGGCATGGCGGTCCAGCGGGTGGTCGGGGTTCGCTTGACGCGCGTCATACAGCAAGAAACCGCCATAACCCGCGCTGCGCGGCTGTGACATGAACCGCGCGGGGATCAATTGATCGGTGTCGATATTGGCCTCGGGCAGCGCAATGGCGCTGCCGGTCAGGGTTTGCCAGCCGCTCATGTCCGGCCCTCTAGCATCGGGCGCACATCGGTCAGATGCCCCGTGACAGCGGCGGCGGCAACCATTGCCGGGCTCATCAGATGGGTGCGCGCGCCGCGCCCTTGCCGTCCTTTGAAATTACGGTTTGTTGATGATGCGCAACGCTTGCCCGCGTCCACCAGATCACCGTTCATGCCGACGCACATTGAACAACCAGCACCGGCCCATTCCAGACCGGCCTGCACGAAAATCTGCGCCAGCCCTTCGTCTTCGGCCTGCTTTTTCACCAATGCCGACCCCGGCGATACCAGACCTGGCACAACCGCCTGCCGGCCTGCCAGCACCTTGGCCGCCATGCGTAAATCTTCGATCCGGCCATTGGTGCAAGACCCGATAAACACTTGATCAATCGCGATCTGCGTCAAGGCCATGCCCGCATCCAGCCCCATGTAATCCAGTGTGGCACGAATATCCTTGCCCCCATCAGCGCGCGGCACATGACCGGTGATGGGCAAAGCATCCTCGGGCGAGGTCCCCCAAGTCACGGTAGGGGCAATGGCGGATGCATCCATGCTGACATGGCGGTCAAAGACCGCATCACCATCCGAATGCAACTGCCGCCAATCGGCCACCGCTGCAGCCCAAGCAGCACCGGCTGGCGCAAAGCGACGGCCTTTGAGATAGGCGAATGTCACATCGTCAGGTGCGATCAGGCCCATGCGTGCGCCGCCTTCGATGCTCAGGTTGCACAGGGTCATGCGCCCTTCCATGCTCAGCGCGCGCACGGCGGCACCGGCATATTCCACCGCAAATCCCTGTGCGCCATCCGCGCCCAAGGCCGCGATCCAATGCAGCGCCATATCCTTGGCCGTCACACCCGCACCCAAAGCGCCATCAAAGGTGATCTGCAGCGTCTTTGGCCGCTTTTGCCACACCGTTTGCGTGGCAAGGATATGGGTCACTTCCGTCGCACCAACGCCAAAGGCCAGCGCCCCGAACGCGCCATGCGTCGATGTATGGCTATCGCCGCAATTGATCAGCAAACCGGGCAAGGTCAGGCCCTGTTCGGGTCCAATAACATGCACAATGCCTTGTTCGGGGTCGTGCAGATCAAACAATCTGATCCCTGCCGCGCGCGCATTCTCGCCCAAAGTCTGGATCATCCGCCGAATATCAGGGGCCACATCGCCCGTCCGCGTTGGCGCATAATGATCGACAACGCCAAAGGTCAATTCCGGTGCGGCCAATGCCATCTTGCGCGCCGCAAGCATGGCAAAACCGTGATGCGATCCTTCATGCACCAGATGCCGGTCAACCCACAGCAGCGACGTGCCATCATCGCGGCGCAAGACTTCATGCGTCTCCCACAGCTTGTCCAGCAAACTGCGCGCCACAGTCATTCTGCGGCCTCCGCACGGGTAGGATTGACCACCGGTTCCCAATGACGCGCATCGCCCGCGCCAACCCGGCTGAGGGTCATTTGCAGCTTGAACATGTCAGGGCGGTAAAGCGCAGCCAGATATTCCACGCCGCGCCCTTCGGCGTCGCGCACGACACGGTTCAGCGTCAATAGCGGTGCGCCGACACTTAACCCCAGATGACCCGCCACTTCGGGGCCAGCCAATGTGGCGCTGACGCTTTGATCGGCGGTTTCAACCTCGACACCGGACCGTTCAAGCAAGCGAAACAGGGGCGATGTCGCCAGTTCGGGTTCAGAATAATTCCGCGCGATATGTTCCGGCACATAGGTCGTCAGATGCGAAAACGGCTGCCCGTCGATCAAGCGCAGCCGCGTGGCCGTTTGCACAAGCGCCGTTGGCGATATCCGCATTGCACTGGCCACCGCGGCAGGTGGCACACCATAGCTGAACGACAACAACCGCGCGGTGGTTTCATGGCCCATCTGCACAAGCTGCGGCATCAATGTTGAAAAATCCGCTGCCATCTTGGGCTTTTGCTGCGGCGTGCGGACCCGCGTGCCGGCCCCTGCGCGACGGTCAATCAACCCTTCGGCCTCTAGTGCATCCAATGCGCGGCGCAACGTCACCCGCGAGACACCCAGTTCGACGCAAAGCCTCTGTTCTGCAGGCAGGGCTGCGCCATCGGGATATGTCCCGCGCGTGATCCCATCAAGCAACTGCAAATACACCCGACGCGCCTTACCCCCCTCTGGAAGGCTTTTTGCGGCTGTATTGACAGGCTTTGCACACATTGCTGACTGGTCCCTCTTGGTACCGAGCCTAACGGCGATTTCTATAAATGCAAGAAAGCTGTACGCATTTCATAATTATATTTGTTCTGTTCAGATAGTGATATCTGTCTTATGAAGGATACAGGTTTAACGGAGGATGGCATGCCGATAATCGAACTCCGTATCCTTGAAGGATATAGTGACGATGACAAAACCCGTTTGGGCCAAGCCCTGACCGATGCGGTACGAATCGTTGTCCCCGCACCACCGGACGCGGTGACCGTGATGATCCACGAGATGCCGCGCACCGCCTATATGCGCGGACGGACCCACCGCACACCCGCCCCTGCACAGCCCGACCAGATCAACATCGTGCGCGCGTTTCTGACCGCGATGGAACACCGCGATCTGGACACCGCGCGCGGCTTTCTTGGTGTTGTTTTCACCATGACCTTTCCGGGCAACAAACAGATGCACAGGCTCGAGGAACTGGTCGCATGGGCCACCCCGCGTTACCGGTTTGTGACCAAAACCTATGCCGGATTTGAGGCGCTGCAATCAACGGATGCGCATGCCGTTGTCTATTGCCACGGCACGCTCAGCGGGGAATGGCCCGATGGGACCGCATTTGCGGGCATACGCTTTATCGACCGTTTTGAAGTCACCAACGGGCTGCTGACGCGCCAAGACGTCTGGAACGATATATCCGAGCATAAGGCACAGACGACATGACCCCAGATATTGACCCCATTACATTGGCCGTACTGGCGGGCCGAATGGAACAGATCGCCGATGAAATGGACGCGACCCTGTTTCGCGCCGCCTTTAACCCGATCATCGCCGAAGCCCATGATGCAAGCCATGGCCTGTATCACGCGGTATCGGGCGACACATTGGTGCAAGGCAAATCGGGCCTGCCGATCTTTGTCGGCGTGATGAGCTTTGCGGTCAAAGCCGTGATCGACAAAGCCGCCGAAAATGGCGATCTGGCCGATGGTGATATCTATATCTTTAACGATGCCCATCTGGGCGGCACCCATCTGAGCGATATGCGCCTGGTGCGGCCATATTATTACGACGGAGCGTTGTTTTGCTATCTGGCGTCGGTGGGGCATTGGCATGATGTCGGCGGCGCGGTGCCGGGCAATTACAACCCCGCTGCCACCGATGCGTTTCAAGAAGCCTTCATCTTGCCACCCGTGCGGCTGGCCAAGGCTGGTGTGGTGCAAACCGATATTATCGACATCCTGCTGCGCAACACACGCCTGCCGCAATCGGCGCAGGGTGATTTGAATGGCCAGCTGGGCGCGCTTGATCTTGGTGTGCGCCGGATGGATGAATTGCTGGCCGAATATGGCGCAGCCACGGTGCGCACTGCGTTGGATGCATTACAAAACAGTGCCGAAACCTTGATGCGCGCCGAATTGACGGCGCTGCCAGACGGGCGTTGGACCGCAACCGATTACCTTGATAATGACGGGATCACCGACACGCCGCTGCCGATCACCGTGACGCTGGAAATTGCGGGCGATACGATGACGCTTGATTTTGAAGGGACCGCAGCGCGCTGTGCGGGGCCGGTGAATATTGCCCTGCCCACAGCAGTGGCCACGGCCTATGTCGCGATCAAACATATTTTTCCCGCGCTGCCCGCAAACGCAGGTGTGATGCGCCCGATCACAGTGAAAATACCGCAAGGATCGCTGTTATCGGCGCCCTTCCCCGCGCCCGTTGGCGGTTATACCGAAACGATTTTGCGCATGATCGACGTGATCTTTACCGCCGCCGCCGGTGCCGCCCCCGACCGCGTGGTGGCAAATGCCTATGGCACGATCAACGCGCTGTCGATTTCCGGCACCCGCGATAACGGCAAACCTTGGGTCATGTTCAGCTTTTACGGCGGCGGCCATGGCGGATCGCGGGATGGCGATGGGCTCAACCACGGCAATGCGCCGATTTCGACCGCAACAATCCCGCCAATGGAAATCCTCGAAGCCGCCTATCCGGTGATGTTCAAACAATGGGCCTTGCGCCCTGATAGCGCGGGCGTTGGCACCCATCGCGGCGGCCTTGGCGCGATCTACGAGATCGAAGTCCTCGAAGGCAATGGCGCAAAGGCGTTCTTGTTTGGCGAACGCGGCCGTCATGCGCCTGCCGGTGTTGTCGGTGGCGGTGATGCGGCGCTGAATGTGTTCCACTATGAGCAAGACGATGGCTGGCACAGCCCGCCGATGGCATCAAAAATGGTCGGTATCCAGTTGAAAAAAGGCCAATCCGTGCGCTTGGAAACCCCCGGTGGTGGTGGTTATGGCCCTGCATCGCAGCGCGCACCCGCTGCCGTGGCGCGCGATGTCGCGGCCGGATTGGTCAGCGCAGAAAAAGCGGACGCAGCCTATGGCCCCGCATGGCGAAAGGTGACCCAATGACCAAGATACCCACCCATAAGATGATCGGCGTCGATGTCGGCGGTACCTTCACCGATATCTTTGTGCTGGACGAAGCAAGCGGGCTGGCCGAAGTCGCCAAAGTACCCACCTCGCGCCCAGATCAATCCGCAGGGTTTCTGAGCGGAATCGGCGCGCGGGTGGACGATCTTGCCACAGTGTCCGTCGTTGTGCATGGCACGACTGCGGGCACAAATGCCCTGCTGGAACGTAAAGGTGCCAAGATCGGTGTCATCACCACCACCGGTCTGCGCGATGTTCTGGAAATGCGCCGCCGTGACCGTCCGCGCACATGGGGTTTGCGCGGCGATTTCACCCCCATCGTTGACCGCGCGCAGCGACTCGAAGTGCCTGAACGCACGCTGGCGGATGGCACGATCCGTGTGCCGGTTGATCTGGATGCGGTCAGGGCCGCCGCCCAGCAGCTGATTGATGATGGTTGCATCGCTGTTGCCGTGCTTTTTGCCAATGCCTATGCCAATCCAGAAAATGAAACGCTGGCCGTGGCTGCCGTGCGCGACATCTGGCCCAATGCGCATGTGTCTTGTTCGTCCGAAATTTTACCCGAAATCCGCGAATTCGAACGTTTTTCAACCACTGCCCTGAATGCCTATCTGCAACCCGAAGTGTCGGGCTATCTGGCGCGCCTTGAAACCGCGCTCAAAAGCAGCGGCTTTGCGGGCGAATTCCTGATCGTGCAGTCAAACGGCGGCGTGATGGATGTGGATACAGCCACCAGATTGCCGGTGCGCACGGCATTGTCAGGTCCGGCGGCGGGTGTGGTCGCCGCAGGCTATATCGCGCAGGCGGCGGGTTTTCCCGATGTGATTACCGGCGATATGGGCGGCACGTCCTTTGACGTGTCGCTGATCGCGCAAGGCCAAAGCATGCTCAGCCAGCAAACCGCGATTGATTTCGGCATGGTCGTGCGCTCGCCCATGATCGAGATCACGACAATTGGCGCAGGCGGCGGATCAATCGCGTGGGTCGATAAAGGTGGCTTGCTGAATATCGGCCCTGAAAGCGCAGGCTCCACCCCCGGACCTGTGGCTTATGGCCAAGGCAATACCCGCCCCACCGTCACAGACGCCAATGTCGTGTTGGGCCGGATTGATCCTGATAACCCGATTGGTGGCAAGCTGACGCGCCTTGATGTCGATGCTGCAAAGGCGGCGATTGCCGAACATGTCGGCATACCGCTTGGCCTTGACGCGCTGACCGCCGCCGAGGCGATCTTGCGCGTTGCCAATAGCCGTATGGCAGGCGCGCTGCGGTTGGTCTCGGTTGAACGCGGCTTTGATCCCAAACGCTTTGCCTTTATGCCTTTTGGTGGCGGTGGTGCCTTGCATGCCGGCGCGATGCTACACGAGGTCGGATTGGCCCGCGCCATCGTGCCGCGTTACCCCGGTGTGACATCGGCCATGGGCTGTGTCATCGCCGACATGCGGCAGGATTTCGTGCAAACGCTGAATGCGATGCTGGACGGGATCGATATTGCCGCTGTCACCACCCATATGCAGCGCCATGTGACCGATGGGCTTGCGATGCTGGATGCGTCACGCACGACATTCCAAGCCCGCGAGACGTCATTCACGCTCGATATGGCGTACCTTGGCCAGACCCATACCGTCAGTGTGCCACTGGCTGTGACCGTGCATGATGGCATCGTGATAGCGCCGACCGAAGCCGCGATTGGCGATGCCTTTGATGCCGCGTATCATGCGACCTATGGGCGCTTGCTTGCCGGTGGGGTGCGGCGCGTGATCAATCTGCGCTCGGCGGTCACGGGCAAGCGACCGCGCTTTGATCTGTCCACGCTGGCCCCCAAAGGCGGCTCGGTCGCCGCAGCCTTGCGCGGTACACGGCAGGTCTATTTCGGCGGGCAATGGCACGAAACGCAGATTTACGCCCGCCTTGCGCTGCCTGTCGGGGCGGTCATTTCCGGCCCTGCCATTTTGGAACAACCCGACACCACGGTGTTGATTGAACCAGAGCTGACAGGCACGGTGGATCAGTTCGGCAATACCTTGATCGAAAGGAAAACCCCATGAACCCGCAGCGCACCGCCCTGTTGACGATTGATTTGCAGAACGATTTTTTGCACCCCAAAGGTGCCTATGGCCGCGCGGGCCAGACAGCCGACGCCATCACCGCCCTGCCAGCGCGGATCGCGCCCTTGCGCGATGCGCTTGTCGCGGCAGGCGGGGTTTATATTTCGGCGCAATTCACCTTGGTTCCAGGGCGCGATGGCGCGCCGCTGATTTCGGCCCATTTGCAAAAGTTGCGGCCTTTTCTGACCAAAGGCGATTTTACGCCCGGTGCGTTTGGCCATGATCTGGTCGAGACGCTGAAACCAGCCGATTTCACCATTGAAAAGGTTGCCTATTCCGCCTTTTACCAAACGCGGCTGGAATATATCCTACGCGCCATGCAGATCGACACATTGATCGTCGGCGGGATCGTCACCAATGGCGGCGTGGCAAGCACCCTGCGCGATGCGCATCTGCGCGACATTCATACCGTGATGCTGTCGGATGGGTGTGCTGCATTTCACAGTGACGTGCATGACGCCACACTCATGTCGCTTGGCACGGTGACGCGCATCCTGACCTGCGCCCAAGCCACAGCCGAAATCGGAGCCCCCCAATGACCCTGCGCGCAAGGCTTGGCCAACCCCAGATCCTGATCGCACCTGGCGTCTATGACGGGCTGACCGCTGCCATCGCAACGGATGCAGGTTTCGAGGCGCTGTATCTGTCGGGCGCCGCCGTCGCCTATACCCGTTTGGGTCGCCCCGATATCGGGCTAAGCACCGCCAGCGAAATGGCCGATACCATGGCCTTGATCGCCGATCGCACCGATCTGCCGGTGATCATGGATGCTGATACCGGGTTCGGCAATGCGCTGAATGCGCGCCGCACGATCCTGACCTATGAACGCGCAGGTGCTGCCGCCGTGCAGATCGAAGACCAAACCTATCCCAAACGCTGCGGGCATCTGTCGGATAAATCCCTGATCTCGGCCGTCGAAATGGTCGGCAAGATCGCAGCCATGGCCGATGCGCGCCGTCAAGATACGCTGATCATCGCCCGCACCGATGCCATCGCCGTTGAAGGCATTGATGCCGCGATCGACCGCGCGGGCCGCTATATTGATGCAGGGGCAGATGTCTTGTTCATCGAGGCCCCGCGCAATCAGGCCGAATTGGGTCGCATCGCCAGCACCTTCAAAGGCAAAGTGCCGCTGCTGGCCAACATGGTCGAAGGCGGCGCGACGCCGATATCTTCTGCACAGACCTTGCAGGATCTGGGCTTTGATATCGTGATCTTTCCCGGCGGTATCGTGCGGTCCTTGGCGCGTACCGCCCATGATTATTACCATAGCCTGAAACAGGCCGGATCGAATACACCATTTGCTGACCGGATGTATGATTTTGACGGGCTGAACGCCGTGCTTGGCACGCCCGATATGCTGGCGATGGGAAAGCGCTTTGATGGAACATCCTGATATTGCAGCGCCGCTGGCGGCCTATGACATCGACGTCGACACGCTTGTGATCGGGGCCGGTGCTGCGGGGATGATCGCGGCCCTGCGCGCACATGAAGCAGGCCAAGACGTGCTTGTCATCGAGGCGGACGCCCTGCCGTCAGGTTCAACCGCGCTAAGCGCGGGTTTGATCCCCGCCGCCGGAACCCAACTGCAACATGCCGCTGGGATCGTCGATAACGCGGGCCTGTTCGCCCAAGATATCCAGACCAAAGCCCATGGCGAAAATGATCAGGCATTGGTCGATGTACTGGCGCAAAATGCGGCATCCGTGATTGACTGGCTTTGCCAAACCCACGGCCTGCCGTTTTCGGTGGTCACTGACTTCGACTATCCCGGACATGCGCGTCGCCGGATGCATGGCCTGCCCAGCAGATCCGGCGAAGAACTGGTGAATGCCCTGCGCGGCCGGATCGAACATCTTGGCATCCCGCTGATCTGCGAACGCCGCGCGGTGACGCTTTATGCGCAGGGTGCGCAGATGTCGGGCGCGCAAGTGATACGCCCCGATGGCGCAACCGAAACCATTGGCGCGCAACGAATTATCCTGGCCTGTAACGGGTTTGGCGGCAACCGCGCGATGGTCAGCCGCTACATGCCCGAAATCGACAAAGGCCTGTGGTTCGGCCATGACGGCAATAACGGCGATGCGATCTTATGGGGTGAACAGCTTGGCGCGGCCACGCAGCATCTGGGCGCGTATCAAGGACACGGCAATGTCGCCCACCCGCATGGCATTTTGATCACTTGGGCGGTTATCGCTGCAGGCGGATTTCAGGTCAACATCGCAGGCCAGCGCTTTTGGAACGAAGCGCAAGGCTATTCCGAAGCCGCGCGCGCCGTCTTGGGCCAACCGCAAGGCTATGCTTGGTCGATCTTTGATGCCCGTATCGCCGCGATAGCCCGCCAGTTTGCGGATTTCAAAAATGCCGAAAGCCAGGGCGCGTTGGTCTGGGCTGATACATTGGATGCGCTTGACGAAAAATGCGGTTTTGCGACCGGCAGTCTGGGTCACGCCAATGCCACACGCCCTGTACAGGGCCAAGATGCCTTTGGGCGCATATGGTCGGGCCAAACGCTTTGCGGGCCGTTTTGCGCGGTCAAAGTCACCGGTGCCTTGTTTCACACCCAAGGCGGTCTGGACATCGACCCCCAAACCGCGCGCGTCAAAATGACCTCGGGGGGGCTGTTTAAGAACCTTTATGCCACAGGCGGCGCTGCGGTTGGCGTGTCTGGCACGTCCGACAGCGGCTATTTGTCAGGCAATGGGCTGCTGGCGGCAAGTGTTCTGGGCAGTATCGCAGGCGCCGGCACCTAAGTCGCGGCTGAACGTCCTGTCTGCCTTGGCATCATGCCAAGCTCCAGCTTGATCGTCAGGTCAAAGCAAAAGGGCGCGGCAAGTCCGCGCCCTTTTGGTGCTTTAGTCCGCCCGGCCCTGCACGAGCGGTGTCTTGCTGTCAGGTCCGATCGTGCGGTTGATCAGGATCAGGCCAATCGCAATGCCAAGGCCCAAGAAGTCCGTCAACAGCCCTCCCGAGATCATGAACAAGGACGCGACCAACAGACCGACCCTGGTTAGCGGCCCTGCAGCTTTGCCCCAAAGCCATGCCTGCACAGCGGCCGCAAGAAAGTACACCCCGACCAACGCCGTCGTCAGCGCCTGCAGGATTTCCAACCATGGGGCATTCATCAACAAGGCGCCGTTGTAAAAGAACATGAACGGCACAATAAACGCCGCCAACCCGATCTTGAACGACGCAAAGGATGTGGCCATCGGGTCCGCACCCGAAATACCGGCCGCCGCATAGCTGGCCAGTGCCACAGGCGGTGTGATGGCCGACACGACGGCAAAGTAGAACACAAAGAAATGCGCCGTCAGCGGGTCAATCCCCAGCCGGATCAGCCCCGGTGCCACGACCGAGGCCGCAACCGCATAGGCCGCTGTCGTCGGCATCCCCATCCCCAAAAGGATCGCGATCACCATGGCAAAGAACATCGCCAGCAACTGGCTGACGCCTGCAAGGCCCAGCAGCAGGTTCGAAAACCGCGCGCCCACACCTGTTAGCGAAATCACCCCGACGATAATGCCTGCACAGGCGCAGACTGCAATGATCTGGATCGACATGCTGCCCGCGATCTGGAACGCATAGGCAATCGACCGTACGCCCATCCGGTAAGGTGTCAGCCAGCTGACCACCGCCGCCGCCGCCGTGGCATAGGTGCCCGCACGGATCACCGAATAGCCTGCGAACAGCGCCGCGATCAGGATGATGATCGGCAAGAACAGGAATACCTGTTTCATCATCGCCTTGACCTTGGGCAATTCCTCTGCCCGCATGCCCGTCATGCCGATGCGCGCGGCCGACAGATCGACCATGAAATAGACCGATGCGAAATACAGGATCGACGGGATGATCGCCGCGATGGCGATTTCCTGATAGGGAATGCCCGTGATCTCGGCCATGATAAAGGCCCCTGCCCCCATGATCGGCGGCATGATCTGCCCGCCAGTCGAGGCCGCAGCCTCGATCGCGCCGGATGTCTTTTTGTCGTATCCGACCTTGTGCATCAGCGGGATCGTCAGGCTGCCGGTGGCCACGACATTACCTGCCGACGTCCCGTTGATCATCCCCATCAGCCCCGAGGCGAAGATAGCAACCTTGGCAGGCCCGCCGCGCTGCCGGCCGGTCAGGGCGAAGGCAAAGTTGATGAAATATTCACCCACCTTGGACGCCTGCAAAAACGCAGCAAAGATGATGAAAAGAATGATATAGGTCGAGGATACGGACGTCGTCTGGCCCAGGATGCCGACATCTGTATAAACTTGGCTGAAAAACCGCTGCAACGCGATCTGTGGCGAATTCAGCACGCCGGGCGCCAGATGGCCCAGCCAGACATAGATCAGGAAAATCCCCGCGATGATCGGCAGCGCCAGCCCCGTTACCCGCCGTGTCAGTTCAAGGATCAACGCGGTGCCCGCGATCCCCGCCAGCGATATGCCCAATGGTGCAAAGGATGTGCCGGTCGTGGCCCGTATCGGTGTGTTGTAAATCGTGACAAGATAGCTTGCCACCGCCAAGGCCGCGACAACCAACACCAGATCGGCAGGATTGACCCGCGTGCGCGGGCGCTGATGCACCCATGACAGCGCAATCGCGCCAAAGGTTGCCCCAATCAGCGGGATACCGAACAGCCAGCGTTCGTTGAACTGGATCGTCGGGTCCATCCCGTTCCAAGATGTGCCAGCCGCAATCAGGCTTTGAAACCAAAAGGTTACGCCCAATGAAAACAAGGCCGGTACCATCAGCGCATAGCCCAGATAGCTGAACAACCGGTCACGGCCCGTGCCGGTCCGGTCGCTAAAGGACGTGCCTGAAAACATCAAAAACCCAAGCGCCGTGGCCCCTGCGATATGCACGGTCCGGTACGTCCAGGATTCCATCGGCAGCCGTGGCAGGAACGGCAGATTGACCACACCGCCCGTCATGTCGAGGATCGAAAGCCCGTTCAGTGCGGCAATATGAAAAAACGCATAGATCGCAAGCGCGGCAGCCATGACCAAACGCACCCAGCCTTCGTAAAGACGGCGGTTGTATTCAATGACTTCTTCGTCCGCGCCTTCGGCAACCAGCGGGCCGGTGTCATCATCAAATTTCGAAATATCGGCCTTGGTCATTACCCAGTTTCCCTCATACAAAACGGGGCAACGCCCCGGCATGGCAGGCGCAACGCCTGTCAAATAAGGGCCGGTGCTATCTGCGCCGGCCCTGATATGTTTATTACTTGATCATGTCCGCAGAGATGGTTGCACCGTTTTCGGTGAACCAACGTGCAGCACCGGGGTGCCATGGAATAACCGTGTTTTTGTCCCAATTTTCGAATATGGTCGTCGATGCGGACGAATGGATCTGCATCATCCGTGCGTTGTCTTCCATGATGACCCGCGTTGCTTCGTAGACAAAGCTTTCGGGCAGATCACAATTGACGATGGCAAAGTTCCACATCGACACCGCGCGCGCGGGCTCGGTCAAGCTGGCATAGGTGCCGGCAGGAATATCAAAATTCGACACTGGGAACATCGATGTCATCATCGCCTGTTCTTCGGCGGTGAATTCGATGATATTGACATCGTTGGATGCCTCAAGCTCGGCCACCTGAGGGATCGGCACACCGGCGGCAAAGCCGATGACGTCGATCAAGCCATCCTGCAACTGGCCGCCCAGATCGTTCCAGCCGCCATTGCGGCGTTCGAACTCGATGCCAAGTGCCGTCAGCATTTCAGGGAAATAGGTATCGCCTGTCGACCCAGCTGGGCCAAAGCCGATGCGCGATCCTGCTGGGATCTCGCTCAACGCGGTGATGCCGGAACCGGACAGAGCCACCGCATGGAACGGTGTTTCATACATCGGGAAATGCGCGCAGACATTGGTCATTTCCAGACCGGGTGCCAGTGGGCTTTTGCCTTGGATGCTGACCTGTGCGGGGCCCATCGTGGTCATGCCCATCGCGGCTTCACCGGTGTGGACCAATGCCATGTTCTGCATGGGTCCGCCGGTGACTTCGGCGCCGCCGGTCACGCCCAGTTCTTCGGAAATCAGGTTGGCATAGCCGGACCCATAGACGAAAAACGTGCCGCCCTGCGATGCGGTTCCAACGGTAAAGCTGGTGGGCCAGCCCGTGCGGTCAACCTCTTGCGCCAATGCGGGCATGGCCGCCACAAATGCGATGGCAGATGTGCCAAGAATAGATTTGATCATCGAATTCCTCCCGGATGATAAGACAAAACCGCCGCATGTCGCACAAACGACATTGGTCAGCGTTTCGTCGTGCGAAAATAGCGGTCAGGACCATGCTGTCAAATGGTTAAGCGTCGAAAGCGACGCTTTGTCAAATCGCGGCCGCAGTTAGCGGTGGATCTCATGACAGATTCAGCACGGCCAAAGCGGAATCCCGTAGGCGGCCGCATTCTGCCGAGTGCCATGAAATCGGGCCCTGTTGCAAAGCCGGCCGCGACGCAGCGTTGAACAACACCACCTCATCAGCGGCGGCAGGACAGTCGCCGTTGGCCGGTTAACCGCCCCACAAAACACATACGCAGAGCCACCAAAGGTGACGCCACGCCCCGCGACTATGCCAAGGGTACCCGCCGCATATGTCAGGCGGCTGACAGTTACTGCGCGCCGCTATACCGGCGCGCACCCCCGCATGACCGATCTGCAAAAGCGTATCTAGCTTGAGATTTCAACGCCAATGCCAGCCAATCAGATATGAGCGCGCAGCCGCATGGGCGACATTCTGAAAGTTCCAGTTTCGCGGCAGCGTGGCGCCAGCGGCACCCCTGTGCGGTGCTACGATCGCTAGCCTGCGCTGTCGGGTGCGGCTGATTGAGCGATTGGCGGCCAGCAATGCCGCCTGCCAATTTCACCTTAAAAGTCCTGCCAGTCATCGGTACCCATAGTGTTGGCCCTGCCATGCGTCCCGTTCATCGCCGCAGGCGCCGCTTTGGCGGGTTTCTGCTGGCTGCGCGGAGATTGGAACATCATGACATTTTCTGCCGGACGCGGCGTCTGCGCGGCGGAGGGGCCGGACGTGTTGTCCAACTGGAACCGCGCAACAAGTTCGCCAAGATTGCCTGCCTCGGCGTTCAGCGCATGGCTGCTTGCGGTGGCCTGTTCGACCATGGCGGCGTTTTGTTGTGTCACCTTGTCCAACTGCGTGACCCCGATATTGATCTCGGCCAGCCCTGTCGATTGTTCCGCGGCACCCGCCGCAATTTCCGATATAAGGCCAGAAATATGGCTGATATGTTTCGCGATGCGCGTCAGGACTTCGCCGGCCTCGCCAACCAGGCTGACGCCATTGGCGACCTGATCAGAACTGCCGGCGATCAGCGTCTTGATCTGCTTGGCCGCCTCAGAGGAGCGTTGCGCCAGAGCGCGCACTTCTGATGCCACCACAGCGAAACCCCGGCCGGCATCGCCTGCGCGTGCCGCCTCTACCCCCGCGTTCAGCGCGAGCAGATTGGTCTGAAACGCGATGTCATCGATCACGCCGACAATCTGAGAGCCCGATTTAAAACTAGTTGAGTGAGTTCAGCAGGTTGTGATTCTGTTCGGTTGTGCAGCTGAACGGAGACCCCAATGGCCTGGACCGAACTCACCCGCCGTCAACATGACCGAAAAGGCG
>Ga0222707_1000179_pt1 | contig 24776 bp, 21 predicted proteins | sample AntAcemetage1574_FD_179831 | JGI IMG/M metagenome (GOLD analysis project Ga0222707, IMG submission 179831) | Saline water microbial communities from Ace Lake, Antarctica - #1574 | ecosystem: Environmental > Aquatic > Non-marine Saline and Alkaline > Saline | place: Antarctica: Ace Lake...
ATCTGCTTCAGCACTGAATGTCAGTCGTTCAGACAAGAAGCTGATAGTGACGCCTTTATCGTTCAGTGTGCTTATGATGTCTTGCAGGTCCCTCAGGTCTCTTGCCAGTCTGTCGATGGAAAACACGACGACAGCATCACCTTCACGGGCATAGTCAATCATGGCCTGTAGTGCTGGCCTGTCCTTGGCAGACTTACCTGACAGCTTCTCTTCAAAGACCTTATCGACTTGTCCAAGGTCCTGACGGTCTAAGTTCTGACCTTCGCTTGAAACACGCTTGTACCCTATCACTGACATAGCAGTCCCCTTTTGGTAACATCTGATACTAGACTACGATGATTCTAGTCACATCAGCAAGTGAAATAAGTCTAATGTTACCCCACAAGCAGTAACACAGTAACAGCACCAATACCCTACACCCTATGTTACTGTTCACATAGAGCAGAGCCAGCAACCACCATCTGTGAAGTTACATCCAACTAGCTATATGGCTTTCACACTAAGCATGTTGTTGCGCCGACAGTGCTGATTGAGGCCCTCAGGGGAATGTTGGCTGTAGTATCCTCCGAGGGAATATGGCGCAGGCGCAAGCCGAGCAAACTCGTTTGACCCCATGGTGGAAATTAGCCTTTTGAAAAAAAACGACAGCAAGATAATAGGTGACGCCTCAAGATGTTCGATCTGATACGGGTGCCTTATGTGACCTGCCGACGAAAAAGGCTTGCGCTGATCACCACATAGACCTCTGGCAGTCGTAACAATAGTTCTTGCTTACTGTGATGGATACTCATTGCTGATAACCACATAGAACAAGGAACTTGAACTATCCACTTATGTTCTCTCTCCTACTTGTAATACTACTAGTTGATCAGACTTCAGCTATCTAACTAAGGGAGGGAACGAGGGGGTATAGCAAGCCTTTTTCCTTGTGAGAGGGCTAGGGGTTCCTGCGACCACTGATGAGACGTTTTTCTTGTCCATCACATTCAATAGAGAAGGCCGGAGCCAATGGTGTCCATTCTTGTTCGCGGCAATAGTTGACGTATTCTTTCTGTAACTCATTGCCGACCTGTAATGCACCATCTTGGGGGCATATTAAGCAGTCGTGCAGGATGAAGATGGGTTGTTGTAGGCGTTCGACCAACCGCATCATGATTTCCGTTTCATGGATGGCTAAGGCTTCACTGTCCATTACACCCTTCTGTAATGCCTCAAGGCACATAAACCTTGGAATAATGACCCTTCTGATCTCGGACAGACGCTTTTGGGTGATACCAGCATCTTTGATACCCTTACTTGGCTGTCGCTGGTTGCTAGTGCCTCCCCCAATGGCTGATTTGATGACAGCTTTAACTTCATCACGGTGGATGCCTTCAATCGCATAGGGGTCTTTAAATCTGGTCGTAAACGGGATGTGGCCTGTAATGCAGCATAGAAGTGTCAGGTACATCGCACTAACATCAACCTCTGCAACAGGTTGATCGTCGATTGTGCATTTGAGGCGTTCTACTTGCCTCATGTTTGTCCATGCACCGTAGAACCGTCCGCCTCTGGTCAGTTCCTTGTTGCTGAACGTGCGCTGGGCCTGCCACATCTTTTGACTGCGATAAGTCAGTGGCTTTTGCTTCCATAACGTCCAAATAGATTTGGTACTTTGGTCGATTTCCTCATTGTCGACCTTGGTCTTCAAGGCTGATGTCTTTGTGGCGTAGACCATATCTGATGATTGGAAGTTAATCCCGTAGCCTTTGCTGAGAACGAAGTCGGCAATCAGATAACCATGACAGTTGCCTTCACCATCATGCAGGTTGATCTTTGCCCCAACCTTATGGGTTATCCAGCCGTGTTTGATCAGGGCTTCGCGTAGCTTGATGGCGACTTTGTAACCGACCTTTGATCTAACGCGCCAATAGGCTTCATCGTGAGGCCAGCCAATGATGAGTTCGCCCCCCTTACGGTTTACTCGGTCTTCAAGACGCTGGGCTTGCAGGAGGAAGCTCGACAGCAAGACGCGCATCTTTGTGTTAGAGGAGGTCCCATTCGTAAGGCATCCAAGGTCATACAAAAGCCTGTCGATTTTGGCTGTATCGGTACCTGTATCTGGCTCCAGTAGAGGTGACAGAACCTCGTGAAACTGATCAGACACAAACAGGTTGTCCAAGCTATTCGGATCGCTGCTGAGGAGCTTTGTGCGGGTCATTTCAGTATCCCATCAGTCAACCGTGAAACACCTTTGCTCATCACAGTATCGAGAGTAGCTCAAATGCCAAGGGTCAATTGCGGTAAACCTGCCATGGATCAGGCGTCCCCGTACGGGCCGTCAGGGGTACCTTAGGGCGCTTGTCGTGCGTTTGGCTACCCTTGTAAGGAAATAGCCGTTATGGCGCTGTATGGGCCTCTTTCGTGGGGGTGCTGGGCTGAGTCTCAAACTCAGAGTTAAGGAAACTCCCCGTAACCTATCTGAGAAGTGCGCGTTCACCGAGCCATGGGTTTAGGGCAATTGCCATTTTGAGTATGACCTGCGCCTCATCATCTTCGCCAAGTTCGATGAGGGTCCGCGCCTTTCCAGTCAAAGCTCCAGTGTGGCGTGGGTTCAATGAAATCGCTTGATCGAGGTCAGGTAAGGCGGCCTGATAGTCCTTGCGTAGAAAATTCACAAAAGCGCGTTGATTATAGCCCTCTGCATAGAACTGGCAGTACGAGACAAGCGCATTGAGCCGATCAACCGCTCTTGCATAGTCACCAACGCGTATTGCACGTAGGCCCTCATCTAGCATCAGCTGTGAAGGCATGTCCGGTGCTTCCAGCCATAGCGCCCACAATTGATTGGAATATGGTATCGCCACCATCTGATTAGGTGCAAGTTGCAGCTCTGTATAAATCTTATCGACCGCTACCGAATGGTCCGGTGCCACGGGACAACCGTCAGCAGCAGCATGTTGAGCGAAAAGAGCTAATAGTATTGGAAGAAGGGTGCGCATAGGGAAGCTTGAACGCGCTAATCTGGATAGGTCAAGCAAAGATTCCAAAATCGTTTGACCGCGCTTGATCTGTGATCTCAAGTCAGTGTGCTGGGCTAGATCAGTACTCGATATCGTAGTCAGACTATGGCACTGCCTTTGTGAAAGAATGGCATCAGGTGTTTTTCCATGATCCGGAAGGCAATGTGATCGAAGTCCATCAGGCTGTGGGCTGACCGACAGAACGCCAAAACTGAAAGATACCTGTCACGGTGGCAGGGATAGCATCAGCGGCGTCACCTAGTACTTGTTGCAGCTGCTCGTGCGGTATGCCCATCACTGAGTGGCCATTGTCGTCCATCAGATGCACCATGATAGGCGTAACCAGATGTCCGTCAGAGCCGCTCTCCGTCAGCCTCAGCCACTCCTTGGGGCGCAGGGCAACAGCATCCATAAAGCCTTCACACCAATCCATGGCAATCACATGGCCTGCGTTGGCTTCCCAGAAGATTGGCTCAACCTCAGGCTCAGGTAGGGTAAGCCCGTCCAAGATGGTGTCGTGCAGATCAATGATGATTTCAAGAATATGGGTTGGTAGCTTTGTTGCTCGCTCCCCCATGGCAGCACTCAGCCATTCGTCGTGTGGGATCGGGACAGCGGAGCAGACGACACCATGCAGAAACCCATCCAGATCAGACAACATCATGCAGTCGTCAGGGCTGTCATCAGACGACAGGTAGGTGTCCAGACTTTCGAGGTCGATTTCATCTGACATACTGGAACCAGCTCCTAGTTGTTGCCATACTCACCAAATGACACTTTGGTAACAGACATGGACTAATGCGCACCGTGAACAAGCACATCAACAAAATATTTGTCGTTGTCATTACGTTTGCTTTGATCGCCAAGGCGTACGTCATTTTAGCATCATAGGCGTTTCAGAATGGTGTCGCACCTCATGGTTCAAAGGCTGGAAGCAATACCCAACTCGAAGATCACCATCACCTGCGGTGGGTGTCAGCACAAAGTTGAACATGAAGTAGCAAACCTATTGCTGGTAGTTGATGGCAAGACCACGACACATGAGGTTCGTACCAGAGCTACCTGCCCAAAGTGCCATCAGGTCGGCAACAATACATACAAAGTGATCTGAGCTGTTGTCTGGTACATCACAAAAAGTACCCGCTCTGAGCGTGATCTGCGGTTTCTTGCTGTGTCGCTCGAACCTATCGAAAGTTGTGACAAGATATCGACCAGTGACGCCATGACCAAGCTATCAGCCATCAGCGGCCATGTGATCTATTTATACTGCCGTTGTGGCCACTCTGCTGGTCTACCAGTGCTGGACCTGTTGAAGACCCTACCAGAGGCCACCACGGTATCTCAGGTCGCTCAGGCGGCGCGGTGTAAGGGCTGTGGAGCAAAGGGAAACATTGTGTCCACACGCATCGTTTTCGCTTTGCCTGACTGATGATCCACGAAGCCGTAAGCTGCCAGCAATATGGTACTAAAAATGCACAGGATATGGTACTAACGTGATTTCGAGATGAGTATAAAAATCACTTAAAATCAGATGTTTAAGTAACTTACATGGCTTGATGTGAGTCCGTGTGGGGGCACCATAAAAAACCTTAAATTCAATCTGTTAAGTGTTTCGCGGTTTTCGTCCGTCCGACTGTCCGAATTGATCCGAGTCGGACAGTTGGCCTACGCATAATCCTCGGGCCGCTCAAAGCGTTTCCGGCATGGGGGGATCCAGCTGAAATATGTGCTGCCATTGCGGTCCATCTGATGCCAGATCAGCCAGCAATAGGCGGTCGCGGTGCTGCCCGTGGCGGACAGCTTGCCCTTATGCATTACGACACGTTCGCTGAATTGCCAGACGTTGGTCGGAGGTGTCGCCTCGAAAAGGCGATCATGCCGTCCAACCCCTTCGAGGAACGCGCTGCGCATAATCACCGCCACTGCGTGCTGGTCGCCAGCGCGGTGGCGCGCGCTGTTCAAGGCCGACAGGCAGATCGCGGAAGCCATGCTGTCCAGCGCGGCCTTGTCCGCCGCAGCGCACAGTGCGTCGCATTCCGCCCGGGCCGCAGAGCGCTTTCGCGGCTTGGGCGCAAAGGTTGTCGCGTGTTGGTTTCCTGAGAAAGCCAGATCGGTGCCGGCACAGCAATGCAAATGCTGGATGCACTGACCAATTGCCGAACTGGTCACGATTGATGGGCGGTGTACAATGGTATACTTGCATTTTGACCGCATTTGGCGCATTGCATGCGAAAGGCTTCAACAGCCCAGATTCCTATTTGAAAGATCGGAACAGTTCCATGACGAACAATGCCACGCCAGATATCATTTACACCAAAGTTGACGAAGCACCCCAGCTTGCCTCGGTATCGCTTTTGCCGGTTATTCAGTCCTTTGCCAAAGCGGCTGGTGTCAGTGTCGGGGTCAAGGATATTTCGCTTGCCGGCCGGATTATCGCGGCATTTCCTGAAAACCTGCGCCCCGATCAGCGCCAGCCCGATGATCTGGCTGAGTTGGGGCAATTGGTGAAATCACCCAATGCCAATGTCATCAAGCTGCCTAATATTTCTGCTTCGGTGCCGCAGCTTGTTGCGGCAGTGAAAGAATTGCAGGCCAAAGGCTATGCCATTCCCGATTATCCGCAAGACCCGGCAACGGATGCTGAAATTGCCATTCGTGCGCGGTTTGACGCGATCAAAGGGTCGGCTGTGAACCCGATCCTGCGCGAAGGCAATTCGGATCGTCGCGCGGCTGTTGCGGTCAAGAATTATGCGATGTCCAATCCTCATTCAATGGGTGCATGGGCGCCTGACAGCAAGACAGCCGTGTCGACGATGTCTGGCAATGATTTCTTTTCAAATGAAAAATCGGTCACGCTGAGCGCTGAACAAGCCGGTGACGCGCGGATCGAACTGGTCGGTGCAGATGGCAGCGTCACCGTGCTGAAAGACAAAGTGTCTTATACATCCGGTACGGTTGTTGATGCGACGTTCATGTCGGCCAAGGCGCTGGATGCGTTTTTGGCGGAACAGATCACAGCGACCAAGGATGCGGGCATTTTGTTTTCGATCCACCTGAAGGCCACGATGATGAAGGTGTCCGACCCGATCATCTTTGGTCATGCGGTCAAAGTGTTTTTGCAGCCGGTCTTCGATACCTATGGCCCGACATTGGCCGCAGCGGGCATCAGCCCCAATTCGGGCCTTGGTGCTTTGTTGGACCAAGTCGCCAGCTTGCCACAAGGCGCTGAAATTCTGGCCGCGATCGATGCGGTCATGGCCGAGCGCCCCGCGCTTTACATGGTGAACTCCGATAAGGGCATCACCAACCTGCATGTCCCGTCTGATGTGATTATTGATGCGTCAATTCCGGCCTTGATCCGCGCAGGCGGCAAAGGCTGGGGGCCCGATGGCAAAGCGGCTGACACCAACTGCATCATCCCCGACAGTTCTTATGCGCCGATCTATGACGAATCCGTGGCCTATTTCAAAGAGACCGGCGCGCTTGATCCGCGCACGGCAGGCACGGTGCAGAACGTCGGATTGATGGCGCAAAAGGCCGAAGAATACGGGTCCCACCCGACAACGTTTGAAATTCCCCATGCAGGCACTGCGCGCATTGTCTTTGCCAATGGTGACATCGTGCTGGAACATGCGGTGGAAGCGGGCGACATCTGGCGGTCAGCATCGACCAAGCAGGCCCCGATCGAAGATTGGGTAAAGCTGGCGATCAGCCGTCAAAAGGCCGAAGGCTGTCAGGCGATCTTTTGGCTAGACGCCGCGCGCGCGCATGATGCGGAGCTGATCAAATATGTGGAACCGATCCTTGCTGCCGCTGGTGTGGCTGACAAATTCCAGATCATGACGCCGCGTGCGGCAACGCGTGTGTCATTGGAAACGATCCGCAAGGGCAAAAATTCCATTGCCATCAGTGGCAATGTCTTGCGCGATTATCTGACCGATCTATTCCCGATCCTAGAGCTTGGCACATCGGCCAAGATGCTGTCGATCGTCAAGCTGATGAACGGTGGCGGTATGTTCGAAACCGGCGCAGGCGGGTCTGCCCCCAAACATGTGCAGCAATTGGCCGAGGAAAACCACCTGCGTTGGGATTCGCTGGGGGAATTCTGCGCGCTGGGTGAGAGCCTGAAATTCCTTGCTGAAACCAAAGACAACGACAAGGCGCGTATCCTGGGCAATGCTGTTGATCGGGCAACGCAGGGTGTGTTGGACAACAACAAATCACCCCAAGCCAAAGTCGGCCAGACCGATAACCGCGCCAGCCATTATTTCTTTGCCCTGTATTGGGCGCAGGCGCTGGCAACCCAGAACGAGGATTCAAGCCTGCTTGCGACCTTTGCGCCGATTGCCCGCGCCTTGGAAGAAAACGAGGCTGCGATCCTTGCAGAACTCAGCACTGCCGAAGGCAAACCGGCTGATTTGGGCGGGTATTACCTGACCGATGCCGACAAAACCGAAAGCGTGATGCGGGCATCGCCGACCTTGGTCAAGATCCTGAGTGTTCTGTAAGCGGATCAATCGCGCCTAAAATAAAGGCTGGCCTTGCGAAAGCAGGCCAGCTTTTTTCGTTGGCGGTTACTTTGACACCGTGTCGCGGTGCCAGAACACGATCCTGCGCTGCGAGAATGTGACAAGGGCATAAAGCCCAAGGCCAAGGATGCTCAAATACAAGATCAGCGAAAACACCCGTGGTGTATTCAGTTGTGACGCCGCAACGCGGATCAATTCACCAAAGCCTTTGCCGCCGCCAAGGAATTCTGCGGTGATCGCACCGGCCATGACGCCGACTGCGCCGATTTTCAGGCCGGTAAAGATTTGCGGCAGCCCCATTGGCAGTTTCATCTTGAACAGGGTTTGCAGGCGGCTGGCACCCATCGTCTTGAACAACATCCGCGAATTTTCGTCCGTCGCATGCAGGCCCGCGGCTGTGCCGACCACAATCGGGAAGGTCGCAATAAAGGCGGCAAGCGCCACTTTGGATTCGATGCCAAACCCGAGCCACGCAATGAACAAGGGCGCAAAAGCCACTTTGGGCATTGTATCAAGGGCGACCAGATAAGGCATGATCGCGCGTTCGCCAAAGGCGGTTTCGCCCACCAAAATCCCCAGCGAAAAGCCGATCGCCATGGCCAGCGCAAAGCCGTAGATCACCTCTTTTGTGGTGATCCATAGCGCAGACAGCATGTAATCACCCGTGAGCAGGTTTTTACCGACAAAGATCATGTCGTTGAATGTCTCGACCGGTGTTGGCAGCACGATGCTGGACACAAGGTTAAAGCTGGTGGCGATCTGCCACAGGCCGACAAAGACGGCAAAGACGAACAGCATCAGAATGCTGCGCGGTATCTGATCGACAAAAGATGTGTGTTCCACCCAGACCGTGTCGGGGGTGACGTTGTCGTCTGTGTTGAGGTTTGCATCGCTCACATCGCTTCTCCCTTGTCCAAAAGTCCGCGAATGTAATTTACGGTCTCGCCAAATTTCGGTGTCGTCATCATATCAAGCGTGCGCGGACGCGGCAGATCAACGGTTACGACCTCGGCCAGACGACCGGGGCGTGGTTTCATGACATAGATATCATCCGACAAAATAACCGCTTCTTGGATCGAATGGGTCACAAGAAAGGCGGTGGCGTTTTGTTCGGTGCAAATCCGCTGCAATTCCATATTCATCATATCGCGCGATAATTCATCCAGCGCACTGAACGGTTCATCCAGCAACAAGACCGCAGGTTCGGTAATCAGCATCCGGCAGATCGAGGCGCGTTGCGCCATGCCACCGGATAATTCATTGGGAAAGACGTCTTCAAAGCCATTCAGCCCGACGATATCCAACAAGGCGCGTGCCTTTTCCTTGGCCTTTTCGGCAGCAGCGCGACCGTCACGAATTTCGATTGGCAGCACGATGTTTTCAATCGTGGTCCGCCATGGGAACAGCGTTGCTTGCTGGAACATCATGCCGATGTCACGGCGGGTGCCGGTGACCGGTTTGCCCTGCAAGACAACGCGCCCTTTCGTCGGCGGGATCAACCCCGCCATAATTTTCAGAAGTGTTGATTTTCCGCAGCCACTCGAACCGATCACCGAAGAAAAACTGCCTTTGCGTAAGGTCAGGCTGACGTCATCAAGGGCAATCACGCGGTTGCGTGCATAGGTCTTGCTGACATGGGTCAACTCGTAGACGGGCGCGCCCAAGGCGGGTTGCACGTCAGACGTGGCTGCGGAAATTGTCGTCATTACTTCATCGCCTCATGCGCCAGTGCGGTGAATTCGTTGGTATAGGCTGCGGTCAGATCGGGCAGGGGTGCCGCCAGATCGCCACCTGACACAAGGCTGGCTTGCCATTCTTCCCAAACCTCGGGGGGCTGGTAGCCAAGACCGTTGGTCATATCGACGGGGATCGTTTTTGAACGCACCGCGTCAAACAAGGCCGACTGGAATTGTACATCTTCGCCTTCTTGCGGATTGGCGTCTTTCAGATGCGCCAGCACGGTGTCGCGGTTGGCATCGTCCAGCGCAAAGGCGTGACCACGCGCAAAGGCGCGCACAAAGCCTGCGACCATCTCAGGGTCGTTTTCGATCACGTTCCCCATTGTGGCAATGCCATTGCCAAAGAAGCGGGCGAATTCGCCTGGTGTGATGTCACGCACAGCCATGCCGCGCTGGTTAAGGATTGCGGCATCCGCCGTCGAGGCCGAATAGGCATCCATCGCGCCGGTGGTAAAGCCGACGGTCGCAGGGCCGCCGTCACCCACGGTCAGGAATTCGTAATCGGTGCCTTCGGTCAGGCCAGAGCCGGCCATGACATTGCGGGCGAAACCGACTTCTGCGCCATCGGCGGTGCCGGTGCCGATGACTTTGCCACGCAGACCTTCGGGGCCTTGAATGTCGGAATCCGCACGCACGACGACGCCAAAGTTACTGCGCGCCGCGACGTTATAGATAAAGACCGCATCTTCGCCACGCGCCCGTGCCGCAAGAACAGGGCCGGGGCCGGGACGGCCAAATTCGGCCTGACCGGCGGCCAGTGCTTGCAGCACAGCGCTTGAACCGTTGATCGATTCAACGGTGACGTTCAAGCCTTCTTCTGCGAAATAGCCTTCGCCGATTGCGACGAATACCGGAAACGAGTTGATCGCCGATGGGCTGGGCTGGACGAATGTCACATCGCGCAAATCCTGTGCCATCGCGACAGTACTGAGTAAGCCGAAGACAGGAACGGTCGCCAGCAACATTGTAAAGGTTCTTCTGGTAGTCATTTGGGTCTCCTCCCGTTGTGTTTAGTCGTTGCCGCCCGGTTAACCGGATGGCGCCATGCGTCATGCGTTGCGCACGGTATTTGCCAGTTGTCCGATCTGGGACACATCACAGACAACTTGATCCCCCGCTTTCAAAAACTGCGGTGGGTCCATCGCATAGCCAACGCCCGACGGTGTGCCGGTGGCAATGATGTCGCCCGGTTCCAAGGTCAGACCCTCGGACAGGGATGCGATCAGCGTTGGAATATCGAAAATCATATCAGCCGTTTTGCCGTTTTGGCGTTGTTGGCCGTTCACGCTGAGCCGGATTGACAGATCATGCGGGTCCTTGATCGCGTCTTTTGTGACGATCCAAGGCCCGATGGGGCAGGACCCGTCAAACCCTTTTCCTTTGAAATACTGTCCGCCATGGCGGCGCTGGACGTCGCGGGCGGTGATATCATTCAAAATCGTATAGCCGAAAACGTGATCAAAAGCATCGGCTTTGGCGATGTTGCGTCCGGGCTTGCCGATGATGACGGCTAGCTCCACCTCGTAGTCGATGTCTTGGGATACGGTGGGGAAGATCAGTACATCACCATCTGGTGCCACGACAGATGTTGGCGGTTTGGTAAAGAACACCGGATGTTCGGTGACGCCAACTTTGATGTTTTGCGCCTTTTCGCCTTCGGCGATATGTTCGGCGTAATTACGCCCGACGCAAAAGATATTTTTGCGCGGATAGGGGATTGGAGCCATGAGCACAGCGTCAGACACGACGGCATCTGCATGCTGGCCGCTGTCCGCTTGGCCCACAAGGGCGACCACGGCAGCCATTGCCGCATCACCGCCTTGGATCAGCGATTGCAGGCTGTCTGCCTCCACCGTTGTTTGTGGATCAGCGGCTGCTGCTTGGGCGATGTTCAACCATGCGCCGCTTGCCATTTGCGCCGCAGCAGCGGGTTTTCCACCGATTAAAAGTGTCGCCAGTCTCATAAATATTCCCCCGTGAAAAACGCATGCGGGCTGATCCCTGACGCGATACCGAACCATCATACATGCAGCATGATGGCCTCACGACCGCCGGCGGGAACCCACTTGCTAATATCAAGATGGTTTTGTATCCCTGAAATCAATCAACCAATATGCCGATTGGTCGGAACGCGATGTCAAAGACCGAAATACTTGTCCAGCGCGTCAAACAGATGATCGACAGCCACGGCTATGCCCATAGCGACAGGCTGCCGTGCGAACGCGAGATGTGCCAAGCCTTGGGTGTGACGCGCAACCAGCTACGCCGCGCTTTGGCCGAACTCGAAGGGCAGGGGCTGATCTGGCGGCATGTCGGGCGCGGCACATTCCTTGGTGCGCGACCGGTGCTGAACCTAGAGGATGTCACCTATCTGCGCGATCGGGTGAAACCTGCGCAAGTGGTGTCGGTGCGTCTCACGATCGAGCCGGCACTGGCACGGCTTGCTGCGATTTATGGCAAAAAGGCCGATCACGCGGAAATCCAGCATTGCGCAGATCGCTGCCGCAATGCACCCGATTGGCGCGGCTACGAGGCGTGGGACAATAAACTGCACCATGCGATTGCACGAGCATCGCAAAACCAGTTGCATCTGTATTACTTCGAGACATTGAATGTCGTGCGCAGGTCTGTGGTTTGGGGACAACCGCGCAAGACTATCAAACCCGCCGATGGTTATTCCAGTTTCCGTGAACATGACGTGATCGTGCAAGCGATCCTGAACCATGACGCGGATCTGGCGGCACAATCAATGATTGATCATTTGCGATCGGTTTACAGCCGTATTTTGCCGTCGATGAATTTGGGTATTCCCGAAGAATATGCTTGATCCATCGGCGTCTCTGCGCCCCCACGCCCGCATCAAACAGGCCGTGGGTGCGATCTCAGGTTCAGTCAGGTCACGGTGACGGTCAGGCTGCCCAATCCGGCAATTTCCATTTCCATCACATCGCCTTTGACCACGGGTCCGACGCCTGATGGTGTGCCAGTCATGATCACATCGCCTGCGGCCAGTTCGAAATATTCCGACAGATAGGAAATCATCTCGGATGTCTTCCAGATCAGCTGGTTCAGATCGCCTTGCTGGCGCAATTCGCCGTTCACTTTCAGGGTGATCGCGCCGCTATCAAGATGACCGACTTCGCTGACGGTGTGGATCGGACCAATCGGGGCAGAGCGTTCAAACGCCTTCCCGATTTCCCACGGGCGCCCTGCTTTTTTCATCTCGCCCTGAAGATCGCGGCGCGTCATATCAAGCGATAGCGCGTAGCCATACACCAGATCAAGCGCATCCTCGACCGCGATATTCGTGCCGCCGGCCTTAAGAACGACGGTCAATTCAGCCTCGTGATGGACATCGGATGTATGGGGTGGATAGGGGAATGTGCCGGTGCTGTCTAGATTATTGGGGTTTTTCTGGAAAAAGAACGGCGCTTCGCGGTCAGGGTCATGGCCCATTTCAATGGCATGGGCGGCATAATTGCGCCCGATGCAATAGACGCGCCGCACAGGAAAAGACCCGCCCGAAGCCACAGGTATTGTTGTGACCGCAGGCAATGGGATGACAAAATCGGACATTCTACCGCTCCAGTTTTCATGATTTCACGCACACTAGTAGATAGCGCGCAGCGAGAGATCAATCTGACCAATGCTGTAATTGGTTGATGACGAGGCCGATCAATGGCCGCGACTGCCAAATGGGATCAAGCTGATGTTCGCGACAGCAAAGCGCGGTGATGCATCAAAAATGCTGGGCCAATCTCACGCATCAGCAACACCCGCGACAAAGCACCGCTCGACGCCACCCGTACGCCAAAGCCGGGTTAGGAGGCGTCATAGAAATCGCATCGCTGGTCGGCGCATGCGGGGCAAGCCCCGATGATCATGGATTCAGATCACATCGGCAACCAACCGTGACACGGTGCGCGCCTTTATCGGGAAAACTGCCGCCGGCCGACCAGAACCGCCTCCTGACGCCCGAAGGTGAATTGAGCATAAAAGGGCAGCGCCGCATGCAAGCTACCGTATTTTCGCACGCCGACTGGAAACGTCTATCTTAAGATTATTCAGTCATGACTTTTATTGACATATAGATGTGACAATCCGGCACATACGCTGGATCACAAATATTTATTCCGCAACATCAACAAAGGAGGATGAATACATGACTGCTGAAGAAAATGCCAAAAACATTGCTGAGAACGAAGCACGCATTCTGGAGCTTGAAGCTGTCGTTCTTGGAAACAAGTCCCGCGCATACGATCACCGTTCTTTGATCGAAGAAAATCGCATGATGCTGCTTAGCAATTACACCGCAGCCTTTGCCGGTAACCGCCAGCTTGCCAATATGAACACCGACGCGATTTTTTCAAATCGCATCGCCTTTCTGCGGACATTATCGCCAGAGAATGATGTGCAGACGAATTTTGTAAATTCGCAAATCAACAAAGCCAGGCTTGATGCGCTTGTTCATCGCGCCGCACTCAATAGCAAAGTCATTGAAATCAGTGCAAGAATGGCCGAGATCAACGCGCAACTGATCGACGTCAACCGTGCCATTATGCAAGCTAACGAAGAAATTGTTGCCTTCAACGGCGCGCAGCTTGCGGCAAACTCGGCGATGATTGCAGGTGAACATAGCATGGCCGAGGCCACTGTAAGTGCAAATGCGGTGGTCATCTCGACGAATGCGGAGATCATTGCAGATCTAGGATCAACTGCATCTGAGAATTCAGCCAAACTTGAAGAGCATCTCACAAAAACCCTCGAGAATCGTGAGAGTATTTCGCAAAATAAGGCTGAAATTTCAGAACGTCGCACCAAGATCATAGTGAACCGAGCAATTATCGCGTCCAACCGCGCGAAGATTGCGCGCGGATAAACGGCGCGCACAGCTCCGGTTAAATGTAAAATAGGTGGCACCGGATTTCGCTGCCACCTAATTCAATGCCGCACCCATAACCGATATTTGCTGGATTTTCGTAAGCGCCCAGTTGGGGCAGGTGTCGCGGAAATCGCAATGTGTTGCCGCGCGATGCCCGCCGATGCCCGCCCCCTGACCTAGCGCCAATAAGGGTTGGACCACGCGCGTTGTCCTGCGGCGTCCGTCACCGTGATGCGCAACCATTTGCTGTCTTTGAAACGGTCCAGCTTTACCCGTGTGCGCGTCATGGATTGACCATGAACCGCAACGGCCGCAGACCCCTGACCCTGTACAACCACCGATCGTACGGCAGAGCTATCAATGATCACAGCATCGTCGTGCCATTCAATGCCCCACAGGTCCGGACCGGTTGAACTGTAGTGATGACCAGCTTTCAGCGCCGCAAGCAGCGCCTCTGGTGTGTTCTCCTCGGCCTTGACCATGACCCATCCACCAAAGTGGTCGGGTTCAGAAAAATGCGCGTCATCGGTCGCACACAGCATCAGCTTGCGGCCTTCGGTCAGCAACTGATCCAGCGTATAAAACCCGTGAGGACGATCACAGCCGGTCGCGCAACCATGGTTGTAGACCTCAATCGCGTGGGCGGCCTCGATCGAGCGCGCATCTGCGGTTGTCAGTCCGGACCATTCGGGGTGTGCCACAGCGACAAAGGCCCCCGCAGCGCGGGCACGTGCGGCCAGCGCGGGGCCACTTTCCTGATCGGATGTCGCGTAGAAATCGGGCACGTCGGCATATGCGAAATCGGCCGGCAACCCGACAGCAAGAATATGCCAAAGCTCTCCATTCTCCATTGCGCCGGAATGCAGTTCGGCACCGAGGATGGTTGTGAAGTTTGCATCCCTGAAGCCGGTCGTATCCGTGATCGGATAGTCATAAAGCCCAATGAAATGGTCGGTTAACGCGATAAAGTCGTAACCTTCGGCCTTGTAGCGACGGCAAACCTCAGCAGGGTCCAGCACTCCGTCTGAGCGGGTCGAATGCGTGTGAAGATTTCCACGCCAGAATTTACCGGGAAGTGAAAAGATGTCAGTCTGCATAATATAAACCTCTTGCCTCATGCGCTTGTGACAATGCTGTGTGAAAGTGCTGTGACGAAAGGGAAGCGAGCGCAATGAAAGATCTTAGTTTCCTGCCAGCGCTTCTGGCAGCCAAAGACTGGCCAGCGGCCGAGCGGCTGTTGCGACGTCTTGCCAAGGGTAAAGCGCCACATTCTGCTGTCTTCTATAATCTCGCCAAAGTGTTGGAATCTGGCGGGAAACCGGACCAAAAGAAGCATTGGCTTGAAAGAACTGTTGCCGCGAACCCAAGCTATGGTCTTGCTTGGTTCGAACTTGGGCGGGTCGCACTGGAACACAACGCGTTGTCGGATGCCTTGGCCGCCTTTGTTCGAGCATCGGTCTTGATGCCGGACGACGCAGACACACAACGCAATCTTGGGCGCGTCGCCTTGCGACTGGGAGACTGGGATATAGCGACGGATTGTTTCTTGGCGCACAGCGATCAGGAGGCGCGATTGGCCCGCTATCGAATTGCCGCTGAGACAGGATCAGACATAACGGACTTACGCGATGCGTTGCTCGCCGAACGCAGCTGGCGGCCTGAGGTGATCAAAACCCTGACCCGCACAGCAAAAGGGTCTGTCCCGCTCAGCCTTGAACCCTAGCGGCGAAATACCTTGCGGTATTGGCCCGGCGTGCGCGCCAGCTCATCTTGCACAGCGCGGTTGTCTGCGACTTGCACAGGTGACATCGCTGCGATCTCGAGCGCTGTCTCTTTTTGAACGGGCACGGCCTGTGCGACGGGCGTCCCCTTGGGGATCACACCCTCGAACCCCGGCGTGAGAAGCGCAGGAAAATGCACATAGCCATCACTATAGGTGTCGCAATCGACCACACCGCCCAGCGTGGTAAATGGCAGATCAGGATAGCCCTGTGGGTGCATGAACAAAAGCGACCAGCCGGGCGGCGTTTGCAATGTCCAGAAATTCATGAATTTCAGAAAAAGCTGTTGTCCTGCATAGGGGCTGCCCTCGGCCTGCTCGGGCACATGAACGCCAATGGGTGCGCGGCTGATGTTGGCGTCTGTCAGGATCGGCGGGTCCCAATCCCACGAGACCACCCCCCCGCGCACGGTGATGTCTGTCGGGCACAAGATCAGAACACCCAGCCGCATCGCATCAATGATCGGCGGACAGTGTTTGAGCGTGCGGACGGTCGCGCCTCCAAGGGTCACGGCGTCAATTTGCGAAGGCATCTCGCCCAGCCAATCGGGCAGCGCATGGGTGGCGCGGACTGGTTTTGGTAAAAGCGGTTCCAGCAAAGGATGACATCGGGCGATTATTTTCATGCGCAAAGGTTAGCGCATTTCGCGGCGCGTTAAAACTGCGTGGACCAACGCGGCGCTCACCGTGATTAAAATGATGACCGAGCCTACGGCATTGATCACTGGCGGATGGCCGTTGGGGTTGCGGCTCATGGCGCCGATCTCGGTAGCGAAGGTGCAGGCTCCGCCTTTGGCAAACATCGTGGTGTTGTAGTTCTCAATCGAGGAGAGCAGGGCGATGACAGCAGCAGAGGCCAAGGCAGGCAACAGAAACGGCAAAGTTATTCGTCTGAAGACCAGAAACGGGGTTGCCCCCAGATCAAGGGCCGCTTCTTCCAATTCAACCGGCTGGCGTTGCAGGCGCGCCATCAGAATCAGCATGGGGTAGCCCGCAACAAACGTTACTTGCGCCATCATGATCGTGAAAAGTCCTGCCCCAACGCCGAGCCGGCTCCAGAACACCAAGGCCGATAAGCCCAACACAATCCCCGGTGCTAACATTGGCGACAACAGAACCCACCAAAGCAGCCCATTGGCCCTGCTGCGCCAGCGGGTCAACATCACAGCGCCGGAAAGGCCGAGAATGAGCGACAGTGGCACCACCACTGCCGCCACCTGAAGCGAATTGCCAAAACAACCTATAAACCGGTCACGATCCAGCGCACGCAGCACCGGATCGGCGCGCAACTCCGCCTCGGACATCCAGAAGAACGCATACCATTTGCCCGTCAACCCGCGCCAATCAGTCACCGAGGGCGGCGAGGCATCGTTGAATGACGCGATGATCATCAACACCAATGGTGCAAACATGAATGCCAGAAACGCCCAGATATAGGCATTCAAAATGCGTTGCGACGTCATTGCACCCTCGCAAAATCTTTGAGCCTTGCCCGCATGATCCACATGAACAGACCAACGATCAAAAAGCAGATCAGCGTATATGCAAAACTATAAGCGGCACCGACGTTGGAATTGTTAACCTCGAAAAACTTGTTGTAGATCGTCTGGCTGAACCATTCCGACTGGAGGCCACGACTGATGATCCGAGGCACCGAGAACGCGCCAGCCGCCAGCATGAACGTCGCGATACAGACCACTGCAATACCGGGTTTGGAATGCGGAATGATGATCCGCCAGTGCAGGCGGGGCGCTGATGCGCCAAGATCACGGGCCGCATCGATCTGGTTACGGTCCAGCGTGCTCATCACGTTGTAGATCGGGAAAACCATAAACAGGACATAGGTGTAGACGATCACAACAAAGACCGTTAGCGCCGAGCGCTTGAACTGGATCGGTTCGGTGATAGCGCCAGCCCACATCAGTGTTTCATTGATAAGTCCCCGATTATCGATGATCGAGGTCCATGCGTAGATGCGCATCAGTTCCACGATCGCATAAGGAATTATCAGGCCCAGCATCAGCCAGACCACCTTCTGCGGCGGCGTGGCAAGCGCAACCTTGTACGCAACCGGATAACATACAACCAAGGCAAGCATCGTTGCGCAAACCGCGAAAAATAGCGTCCGCACGAGTATTTCCATGCCAATACGCTGGTAGTTCTGGCCGTCGACTGCATATCGCAGCCCCAGCAGCGACATCGCCTTTCCGTTCAGGCTGGCATCGCTTTGCGCTTGCGCCTCCTCCGAGCGGGGGATCAAAACCGGCTTGCTGATCGCTGTGAAATTGCCAAAGCCCAGTCTTGCAGAACTGGCCTCCTCGACAAGCAGTTGCTGATACAGGCCCGCTGCAAGCGCTTCGATTTGTCCAGCAGCGGCAATCTGCTCTGCGATGGAAGCATCTGCGGCAACGCTGAGCAGCGGTAAGTCATAAAACTGGTCAAGGTAAACTTCTGCGCCGTCTTCACGCACCAACCGTTTTTGGGTCGTGGCGCGGTCGCATTGCAGAATGTACGGACGCGCGGCATCCGCGCTCAACGTAGGTGCAGCCATGCCCGACATCGACGGCACCGCCATCCCGCCATTCTCAGACGCGGGCGTGTCGGGTTCGGCATATTGACCAAGGATGTTCACGCAACTGGCGGCATCCCTTTCGAGCGAACCAACGATTGAGCTGTCCAGCTGCCGCACAGGCTTGGTCAACGCCATTTCAAGCATTGCCAGCTGCGGCAGGATAATAAGCACCAGCGCCCAGCCCAGAACAGCCGCAACGAACAGAGTAGTCAGCCCTTTGCCAAAACTGCGGACCAGATCTTTCATTCTGCGGCGATGTCCTGTCCGGTGCGTGCCACCGGCCCAAGCGGCAGAATAGTCGCGGTGGTGCTCATGAATCCGATCGTGACCTGAGTGCCCATGGCAGGGCTTGTCTCTGCGGTGTTGGGGACATGCATCGCCACGCAGGCCCCGCTTTGTGTCGCCATGAACAGATTCACAAACGGCCCTTCAAGATCGCGGCGCAACAGATACGTGTGCAGCACGTTCTCCACCGCAGAAAAGCGAATGTTTTCCGGCCTGACAAACAAGATCGCCTCCTGCCCGACCACAAGTCCGGTCGGGTTGCGCCCGTTGAATTGCCCATGCGGGGTATCAATCCGCGCCATCTCCCCATCTTGTGCCAAAATGCGGCCTGCGAATTGATTGGCTTCACCGACAAACGACGCTGAAAAAGCCGACACTGGGTTGGAGTACACCTCATCAGCCGTTCCAACTTGTTCGATACGCCCCGCGTTCATGACGGCAATCCGGTCGGACATGGTTAACGCTTCGCCCTGATCGTGGGTAATATAAATAAAAGTCACACCAGTTTTCTTCTGGATGCTTCGCAGCTCGGCTCTCATATGTTGCCTGAGCTTCAGGTCCAGCGCCGACAGCGGCTCGTCCAGTAACAGGACCGACGGATCTACCGCCAATGCCCGCGCGATTGCCACACGCTGGCGCTGGCCACCGGACAATTCACCTGGCGTCTTCTCGGCCTGATCCGTCAGGGCCACAAGATCGAGCAGTTCTTGTGCCTTGTCGCGGCGCGCGCGCTTGGCAACGCCGCGTGCTTCCAGCCCAAAGGCTACGTTTTCCCAGATCCGCATCAACGGAAACAATGCGAGGTTTTGAAAAATCAGCGCGGTTTCGCGCACATTTGGCCCTTTGCCGCGCTGATCAGCGTCTCCGATCAAGATACGCCCGGCAGATGGTTCCACGAATCCTGACACAGCCCGCAGGATCGTTGTTTTTCCACAGCCAGACGGGCCAAGAATAGAGAAAAATTCGCCTGCCTGGATCACAAGATCGGTCGGATGGACTGCCTTGAACCCGTTCGGGTAGGTGACCTCAAGCTGCTCGAGCGTCACTGATTTTCCGCGCATTGCAGCTCCTATATAATCACAAGGGCGGCACCGGTATTATCCGGGGCCGCCCAAAGTTTCAAAGCCGTCGATCAAGCGTTGGTGATGATCTCAACGAACTCGTCGCGTACCGGTCCGAAGAACGGCGTATCCGCTTGCCACCACCACATGTTGCCAAGAACATCGGAGGTATAGACTTCGTTGAACTGTGTCTTGAACTCTTCCGACGCAAAGTCTGCCGCACCCACAACCGCCGAGTTATACCCTGTGTTGTTGGCGAACATGCCGCCGGTTTCAGGCTTGAGCATGAAGTTCATGAAGGCGACCGCCTGTTCGGGGTTTTCTGCCTGCTTCAGTATGCCAAAGCTGTCCAACCACGTGATGATGCCTTCCTTCGGCGCGCGATAGACAAAATCGGCATTGTCGCGGTTCAGCAACAGCCCGGTAGTATCCCATGTCTGGCCAATGATTGCACCAGCTTCGGTAAAGGCCGAGCTGGCTTCGGTCGCGTTGTTCCAGAAGGCACCAAAGTTGTCCTTGCGCTCAAGCATCCACTGGGTGATGGCACCCCAAACGCGGCGCGCATCGTCTTCGGATTTGTAGACGTCCAGCATGCGGTTGGACGGTACTTCGCCGATCGCATCGAGATAAAGACCTGTGCCCATGATCACGGATTTCTGACGGAACGCCGCTTTGCCCTTAGCCGCATCGGCCCAGAGATCGCCATAGGAGACTTGACCGTTGATCGGCATCTGCGCCTGATTGTAGGTCACACCTTCTGTGCCCCAGTCGAACGGCAGCAGGATCTGCTCGCCCTTGAACACACCGCCCAAGGCTGCACTGTCACGCAGGAACGACGGGATCACGTTGTCCACATTGACGCCCGCAGGAATAGCGGCAAAGAAGCTGTCGCCGTTGTCGTCGATATAGCCTGCAGAGTTGGTGATCGACGGGAACACGATGTCAAAACCTTTGCCACCATTGGCGCGGATTGTGCTTTCGGCTTCATCGTTGGAACCGAAGGTGGTCAGCTCAAGCGTGATCCCGGTTTCGGCCTCGAACGCTTCAGCTATATTGGGCTGGATGTAGTCACCCCAAGCAAGAACCTTGACGCTGCCGGACGCAGCAAGCGCGTCATTAGCCCTCAGTATCATTGGGGCAGCCAGACCAGCTGCAGAAAGTTTCAGAATTGTACGGCGATTGAATGACATGATGTCCCCCAGAATATTTTGCCCAACCTTGGGTAATGGGGTGTTGCGCTTGTTTTGTAACAGGCGAGTTGCCTTAAGATGAACATCTCGTGAAGTTTCTCAAGGCAGTCAATCGGTCGGGTTCATCGCGTGCCTATTGCATCTGATCGGTTTGGATTGCGTGGTGGCCGACTTCAGCACGCTCTCGCGCCGCCGTCTGCGCCGGAACCGGGCAGACGGTGCCGACTGGTTCCGCCACGTCCTTACCATCTTGGGCAAGTCGCCCTGCATTCCGTCTCGTGATTATTGTAACGGCAACAAAGAAAGCGGCGCATTGATCAGCTTGTAGCCTGCTCGCTTTTCGGCCCCGGTCTTTTCGAGGTAGCCACGTTTGATCAAATGTTTCAGTGCCCGAAAAAACGTGCTGCGGGATATGTCTGCCATCAACGGATGTTCTTGCAATTCGACCAGCGAAACCTCTGGCTTGGCACGGGTCTGTATGGCAACGGCATAGAGCAGGCGGGTCTCCTGCTCTGGCAGATCAGCAAGTCCAAGATCACGTTCCATATCCAACAGAAGCTGTCGCAGATCTGCTAAACGCATTAATCCGTTCGTCATCACTTGCGCCACATGTCGACTTGGGCCGGATTTGTACAAAGTTGCGCGACAAAGTTGAAATCGTCCATTTTGCGGCTCATTGCTCTTAATCTATTGCAATTAAAGGTAAAATTTGCAAACAAGACGCACTGGATAACATAACTACTGGCATTGATTTTACTGACGCAGGCTGAAACCAGCCTCTTACGCAGAACGCCGTAACATGGGGTGATACCCCGGGCCCACCACAGGTTTTTCATCCTGCCAAGACCGTATAGGTTGACAAGTTAACGCATGACAGGTGAGATTGCAACGCAACGCCGCGGCGCATTTGTTTCGGTGACGGCGGTTCTGACGGCCATGCCTCAACACGCGCAGCCAGCAATTGGCGTGCCTCTTTCACAAGGCGCCGATCGGCCAGTGTGGCGAAGTTTATCTGCTGCACAGACAAGGCACCCGCTGCGTATGCAGGTTTGCTTCCATCGCAGACGCCCGTGTGCGGTGTGTGGCCAAAGACGTCTTAGGTGTTTGCAACTGGGCCTCAGCGTCGGCCGCATGTGACAGCGCAATCGCAAAGCGTCCCTTGCGGTTTCGCAATAGGCGCGATGTAGATCGCGCAGAGAACGCCTCGAATGGCCTCGGCGGTCCGGCGTGATCTGAACGGGCGCCGCGCGGTCAAGCACAGCACCAGACAGTCGAAGATGTCGGCTCGCCCGCCCTCGGCCCGTTGGGTGCCAGTAGCGGGTTGTGTCTTGCCAGTTTACAAATCGCTGTGGTTCAGTTCGGTCAGCCCGAAACGGGCGGTGGGAAAGGCATCTGCAACTTTGCGCCACCGGCGATCCGGTCGGCCAAGTGGCCTACGCCGATCGCATAGGCATCGGAATTGTTATAGCGTTTGATTGCGCGGAAATTGACGGTGGTGGTAAACCTTGGCCCGCCCCGCTGCGGTTCCAGCGTGCCACGCGGGTCCTCGCGCCCCCAGCCGGTGCCGGTCTGCCAGCCGCTGCGGGCGAGGTAATTGGCCGCACTGGCCAGCGCGTCGCTTGGGTCATCCGCCCAGATGTCGCGCCGCCCGTCGCCGGTGAAATCCACCGCGAATTGCGCGAATGTCGTGGGGATGAATTGCGTGTGGCCCATCGCCCCCGCCCATGATCCGGTCATCTGCGCCGGCGTGATGTCGCCCGCTTGCAGGATGCGCAGCGCTTCCAGTGTCTGGGCTTCGAAAAACACACCACGCCGGCCTTCGTAGGCCAGCGTCGATGTGGCGGCGATCACGGGGATGTCGCCCTGCCGTTCGCCATAGAAGCTTTCCAGCCCCCAGATCGCGGTCACGATATAGCGGTTGACGCCATAGCGCGCCTCGATCGCGGTCAGCACCGGCGCATGGCGGGCATAGGCGGCGCGGCCCTTGGCGATCCGTTCGTCCGAGGCCGCGATGGCAAGGTAGTCTTCGAGGCTGCGCCGGAATTCGGTCTGGTTGCGGTCGCGCGTCACCACGCCGGGTAGAAAGCCCGCGTCGCGGAAAGCCGCATCAAAGGTGGCGGGTGATATGCCTTTTGCTGTCGCACGGCCGCGAAACCCCACGACCCATGCGTCATAGCCCGCGTCGCGCTGCGGCAGCAGGTCAGGCGGCGTGGTGCCGCTCGTGTCACGCCACGAGGCACATCCGGCCAGCAGGCTTGCACCCAGCGCCGCGATGATGAAACGTCTGTCGGTCGTCATATTATGCGCGCGTTTTCATTGTTCACGCGATATCCTATTGGCTATGGCCCGTCGCACAAGCCTGCCATGGTTGGACAAGCGGGGACTTGCCAGCAGGGTTGCGGTTTTGGGGCCAGTGCGCCATGTCCGCAGCCAGACTGCCTGGCTTCGCCGTGCCGCTATGAGTATTTTTGGAAAAGAGAAGCGGCCCGTGGCGCGAGGCTGGCCAGATCCGTCCACAGCCGGTACAGCCCAGCGTGACGCGCCGGCAGTCAGTGATCGGTTATCATTTTTTGGCGCGGTCTCTGCGCCTTGCCCGCGCATTCAGCCTTACACGATTCAATTCCTTGAGAATTGTCAGGAACTCGGATCGGCTCTTCTTGGGCAAATCCAGATCAATAGTGGGATGCGATCTCGGCTGGTTTTCGGTCCAGACCTTTCCGTCACGCGGAATCGACATATGGTCTATTGCTGAACTTACAGAACCGCCATTGGCAAGAAAGACAGATTTCCAATTCAGGATGGCAACATTGAGGGGGTTGTCTCTTATCAATTCAACCTTGATAAAGGGGAGACCTTGAGTCACCAAATGATTCCAATAGCTATGGGTAACATTCACGCCCGCATAGCGTTCGGGCGCTACATTGTAAAAGAGATCATTCATCGGGAACAGTATTCGCGTTGAAAGATTAAAATCGTTCTTAACACAGGATAGTAATCTAATCTCATAATTCTGTATGACAGCGAACTTATTTGAAAGAAGCGGTAAATTCTCGATAAATTCTCTGAACGCGATGCTTTGTAAAGCTTGGTTTTGCAGCATCATAAAATACGTCTGTGCATGATGCTGGCGGTCATAGGATTCTGTCGCAGCAATAAAGTCTTCTGTGCATTCACTACATTTAGTTAGGAAGGCGGGGAGCAAGTCAGGGAGTAAAAACATACTATCATTTATAAGAAATAGTCGGTTTGCTTGCTGCCAGTCGTTTAGATTTTTCAGGCAATTTGTCCATGAACCGAAATCATAACCATTATTCTTTCGCAGAATAATAGCAGAGTCATGGTTCAAATTTCCAAGGTCTAGTTCATGCGCTGTGTTGTCCATCGCCAAACAGAGGATAACGTCTATTTTATTCTTCTGAAGCTCATTTATGTAGTTTGCAGTTGCATCAGATATTCTATTGGATGATGTATATGCTGCAAATATACAAACATCTTGGTCTTGCATCGGTCTTGGTTGGCGCAGGGTGATTGTGTAATCAATATCGGTTTTTCTCCCCCCAATGTTTGACTGCAGATAAGAAAGTCGTTGATGCTCCTGCTTTGCGACTTCAATAAAAAATGCCGGCTCGCCTGCGAATTGTGCGCCTAGATCGATTTCTTTTTGCATGACCTCTATAGATCCGGATATCAGTCTCAGCTGATCTGAAACTGATTGACCATGTTTGCCTTCGTTAAG
>Ga0222707_1000181_pt1 | contig 24537 bp, 22 predicted proteins | sample AntAcemetage1574_FD_179831 | JGI IMG/M metagenome (GOLD analysis project Ga0222707, IMG submission 179831) | Saline water microbial communities from Ace Lake, Antarctica - #1574 | ecosystem: Environmental > Aquatic > Non-marine Saline and Alkaline > Saline | place: Antarctica: Ace Lake...
GCGGCCGGCCCGCGCGGCCTCGTAGTGCACCAGTGTCGCTTTCTCAGCCGCCTCAAAATCTAGATCGCCCTCATTGACCCACTCGGGTGGGCGTCTCGTTGCCCACGTCACACTGGCCGCGTGTGGCTCAAGCTCGAGAATGAAGCCAGTGGCACTGGTTCCCGCCCCCACGACCACAACATCGAGACCCGCGAACTGCTCGGCACTCTCGTAACCAGCTGTGTGAAGATGCCGCCCGGCGAAGTTGCGTAGGCCGGGGTAATGGGGCACGAAAGGCGAACCCCAGGTACCGGTCGCGTTGACGATTGTGGAGGTTCGCAACTGGAGGAGGCCGTTCTCGGTGTTCCAGCTGACGAGCAAATCGAGACCCAGGTCGTCGACGCGTGTGACTGCAGCAGGGCGCACGACCTGAAGGTCATAGTGCTTCTCGTACCGCTCGTAAAAATTGGCCACCACATCGCGGGCCGCCATCTGATGGTCGGCGGTGGCAAAGCTCACGCCCAACTCGCCCATGCCCGGAAGATCGTTCACGCGATGCGCTGAGCCGAGCCGCAATGCCTCCCACCGCCACTGCCACGCGCCACCTGTGCGCGGGCCACGATCAAGCACCACAAAATCTTGACCAGGCTGCAGGCCCAGCCGCCGCAGGTAGTACGCCGCTGAAAGGCCCGCCTGACCGGCCCCGATCACGACGCACGACGTCGACAGCGGGGCGGAAATCACAGGTCCAAGATTACGTGTTGACAGTGAACGCACTACCTCGTCAACACACACGTGACTCAGAGCGTGCGTGCTAAACTGCGCGATAGATTTTGTATCGTTCTGGCTCGGTTTTCTGGGGTTACCTCAGACTCACCCGATGACACACTGTGAGGGGGTCACGCATGGGGCGCGGCCGACAGAAAGCAAAACACACGAAAGTGGCGCGGGAACTCAAGTACTTCACCCCCGACACCAACCTCAGCGCTCTCGGGCGCGAACTTGCTGCGGCCGCTGCCGCCAACGAGAACGAGTACGTCGACAAGTGGGCGAACCTGGTCGGTGACGACGATGACGACGACGAAGATGAGACTGACGAAGATGATGACAGCGTCGATGCCGATGCCGATGCCAGCGACGAACGTCCAGCAGCGCACAGCGCGTAGATAATCGCAGCGCATCTGGCCGGCGTCGAGCTAGCGTCGGGCGCGCAGTGGGCGGGCTTGGGCGAGCGTGGGCTAGCCTCCCGCGAACGCACCAACCAGGCGCACGGCTCCGCCGTTGACGCCCTTAGCCCCCTGCTCAAATCCGGTGAGTTCGCGCGAAGCTGTCGACACCTGACCGACGACCCACGAGGGCACGCCCCGGCTCTCGAGTGCGCGGATGACCGCGCTCACCTGATCGTGAGCAACCACGGCGAGCATCCCCAGCCCTAAGTTCCACGTGCCCTCAGTCGACTCAAGACGATCGCCAGCGAGATCGGCGAGCACCCGGAACACGGTCGGTGGGCTCCAACTGCCGCGGTCAACCTCGACCCAGCTGCCGACGGGCAACACGCGGGCCAAGTTCGCAGCAATACCCCCACCCGTCACATGGCTGAGCGCGTGAATCGCACCCGGAAGATCAGAAAGGGTTTCGAGCAGAGGCGTCGTGTACAACGCGGTGGGCTCCAGTAACACCTGGCCGACGACGCCGCCCAATTCGGGCAACTCATCGTGATACCCGATTGAGCGCTCCGCCAAAATATGCCGCACCAGCGAGAACCCGTTGCTATGCAGGCCACTCGACGCCATCGCGACAACGACGTCACCATGCTGCACGCGCTCAGGGCCCAAAACCTCATCCGCCTCGACGACACCGACCGCGGCGCCCGCCACGTCGTAATCATCCGGCCCCAACAAACCCGGATGCTCAGCCGTCTCGCCGCCCACAAGCGCCGTACCCGTCGCGGCGCACGCCTCGGCGATGCCCCGCACAATGTCAGCAATACGCTGCGGATGCACCTTGCCGCAGGCAATGTAGTCAGTCATGAACAACGGCTTAGCGCCGACCACAACAATGTCGTCGACCACCATCGCCACCAGGTCTTGCCCAATGGTGTGGTGAATGTCGAGGGCCTGGGCAATCGCGACCTTCGTGCCCACCCCGTCAGTGCTCGTTGCCAGCAGAGGGCGCCGAAAACCCAGCAGAGCGCTGGCGTCGAAAAGGCCGGCAAACCCGCCGACACCGCCCAACACCTCGCGGCCGTGCGTCGCTGCAACCGACGCCTTCATGAGCTCGACCGCGCGATCACCAGCGGCAGTGTCAACCCCGGCGGCGGCGTAAGAGTTGGTCATTCGTTCATCCGATCTACGGTCTGACAGACTGGCCCTCGTCCCCCTCAACCTTACGGTCTGGAGCACGCCCCGCATGTGCGGCATCGTCGGTATTGTCTCGTCGAGCCCGGTCAACCAGCAGGTCTACGACGCCCTCGCGTTGCTGCAGCACCGTGGTCAAGATTCCACCGGTATCGCCACGGCCGAAGGCCGCGTGCTGCACATGGTGAAAGCTAAAGGCCAAGTGCGTGAGGCCTACCGCACTCGCGATATGCGCTCACTGCTGGGCACCGTGGGCCTGGGGCACGTGCGGTATGCCACCCGCGGCTCAGCATCCAGTGAAGAAGAAGCGCAGCCGTTCTACGTCAACGCGCCCTACGGCATCATTTTGGTGCACAACGGCAACCTCACTAACACGCGTGAACTCACCGCCGAGCTGTTCAATGTTGACCGTCGCCACCTCAACACCGACAGCGACACCGAACTTCTGGTCAACGTTCTCGCCCACGAATTGCAGAGTGAAGTAACGGGAGCCGAGCTCGACCCCGACCAAATATTCGCCGCCGTCAGCCGTGTGTACGAACGAGTCGAAGGTTCCTACGCCGCCATCGCGCTCATCGCCGGCCACGGCCTACTCGCGTTTCGTGACCCATACGGCATTCGCCCGCTCGTGTTGGGTCGACGCACCACCGGGCTCACCGGTGATGAATGGGTGGTGGCCAGCGAATCGCTCGTGCTTGAATCGGCAGGCTACGAACTGGTGCGCGACGTGGCGCCCGGTGAAGCAATCTTTATCTCCAGCTCCGGCGAGATGGAGGCCCGCCAGTGTGCGGCGAACCCGCGCCTCGTGCCGTGCTCCTTTGAATACGTGTACCTGGCGCGACCTGACTCGATCATGAACGGCATCTCGGTGTACGAAGCGCGCCTACGCCTCGGCGACCGGCTCGCCGACACCATCGCGCGACACCGGCCCCTCGGCGACATCGACGTCGTCATGCCGATACCCGAATCGTCACGACCAGCTGCGATGCAGGTGGCGCAAAAGCTGGGCATCGAATACCGCGAAGGCTTCTACAAAAACCGCTTCGTGGGCCGCACCTTCATCATGCCCGGGCAAGCGGAACGCAAAAAAAGTGTCAAACAGAAGCTGAACGCGATGTCGAGCGAATTCGCCGGCAAGAACATCCTCATCGTCGACGATTCGATCGTGCGCGGCACCACCTCGAAAGAAATTATCGAAATGGCACGCTCTGCCGGAGCCCACAGCGTGACCTTCACCTCAGCCGCACCGCCGGTGCGCTACCCCCACGTGTACGGCATCAACATGCCCACCCGCACCGAGCTGGTCGCACACGGGCGCAAAATTCCTGACATCAACACCGAATTGGGCAGCGATCACCTCATCTACCAAGAGGTCGCCGACATGCAGGCAGCCATCATCGAAGGCAGCGCAGTGCAGTCACTCGATATGAGTTGCTTCACCGGCGACTACGTCACGGGCACGGTCAGCCCGGAATACCTGCAGTGGGTGGAGCACAATCAGCTCAGCTAGATGAGCCGGACTGCCGTCGCCGCCCGCCGTTTGGCGCGGCTCAGTCTTCGAGCTGACCCTCGGCAGGCAACTGCTCGGTGACTTCGCGTTCGGCGTCAACTGTGCGCGCTCGCCGACGAGATCGGCGATCAAGCGAAATGCCAACGATGGCGCCGAGCAAGACTCCCGCCGTGATGCCGAACAGCGAAAAGTAGCCGAGCAGGGCCACGAACCCCACGAGCGGGTCGGCCGGAAACAGGCTCGTCACCACCAGCGTCGCCAAAAATCCGAACAGACCGCCCACCACCAGAAAGGCAGAAATTTTGGGGGCACGGCGCACCTGCACCTGGGCGCGGCGCGGGGTGGGGTTAAGTGGCGTGCTCACGCGCCCATTCTGGTGCACAGCACTGGATGCGCGCTCCGCCCACGTCCGAACACCTCCGCCGCGCCTCCCCTCGCCTCCCCTCGCCTCCCGCCTGAGATTGCCGCTCTAGCGGGGGACCGCCGCTCTAGCCGAGGATCGGTGTTTGCCACTGCAACGGAAACAGGCCCGCAAGGTCTGACCGAGCGCCGGAAGCCTGCACGCGTCCCGCCGCAGTCGCATCCGCCCATCTGGTCGCGCCCGTCGCGATCGCGATCAGCGTGCCAGCATCAAGCTCCACCACGTTGGGGGGCGTACCGCGTGTGTGGCGCGACCCCTCGATGGCCTGCACGGCCCCGAACGGAGGAACTCGCACCTCCACACTGCGCCCAGGACTCGCCTCCGCCAGCACCTGCAGCAAGAAACGCGTCGCCAGTGCGAGGGTGGCGCGGTCGACGCCAAGCTCAGAGCCGACGGTCTGCGCGGCAAGCACACCCCGCACTGCGGCCCGGCCAGCGGTGTCATCGATACGCGCGCGGCCCATGCCCCGAGGCTACGCCCCGCTGTCACGCCGCGCTGTCGTCACAAAACGTCGACGTTGCGAGGCGAGTCGACGTTTTGTGACGACAGCGCGCGAAAGCGGTGCGGCGGGAGCGGCGGGAGCGGCGGGAGCGGCGGGAGCGGCGGAGGCGACGGAGGCGACGGGCGCGCGGGCGGGCGCGGCGGGGCGGAGCGGACGGCAACTCCGGCGCCCGCGACCGCTCACTAGGCTGAGGCGGTGAGAATTCTTGTGCTCGGTTCGGGTGCGCGCGAGCACGCCATCATCACTGCTCTGGTCAACGAAAGCCGTGTTGCGGATGCTGCGCCTCACGACATCACGGCCGCGCCGGGCAACGCTGGCATTGCTTTAGAGGTTCCCACCGTGGCTCTCGATGTGACTCAAGGTGAGCTGGTCGCTGACTACGCCGTTGACCACGGCGTGGAGTTGGTGGTCATTGGGCCAGAGGCTCCGCTGATCGCGGGTGTTGCCGACGCTGTGCGCCGCCGCGGCATCGCCGTATTCGGCCCTGATGCAGCGGCTGCCCAGCTGGAAGGCTCAAAAGCTTTTGCGAAGCGCATCATGGCTGCTGCGGGAGTGCCAACGGGCCGCGGGATGCGGGCCGAGTCTCTTGCCGAGGCCGAAGCAGCCTTCGACGATTTCGGAGCCCCCTACGTGGTGAAGGCTGACGGTCTCGCGGCGGGTAAAGGTGTGCTCGTCACCGACGATCGGGCTGCCGCACTCGCTCACGCCGAACACTACTTGCTGCAGGGCGGCCTGCTGATTGAAGAGTTTTTGGCCGGCCACGAAGTAAGCCTGTTCGTGTTGAGCGACGGACACCACGTGATTCCGCTCAGCCCGGCACAAGATTACAAGCGTCTCGGCGTCGGGGACTTGGGGCCGAACACGGGCGGAATGGGCGCGTACTCACCGCTGCCATGGCTGCCTGACGGCTTCGTCGATGAGGTGGTGCGCACGGTTGCCGAGCCGACGGTGCGGCAACTTGAGCGGGAGGGAACTCCGTTCGTGGGCTTGCTGTACTGCGGTCTGATTGTCACAGAGATGGGTATCCGCGTCATCGAATTCAATGCTCGTTTCGGCGACCCTGAGACGCAGGTGGTGTTGCCTCGGCTGATCACTCCGCTGAGTGAGCTGCTGTTGGCGGCGAGCACCGGACGATTGGCGGGGGTTTCCGCGGCACAGTTCAGCGACGACGTCGCGGTAGCCGTGGTTCTTGCCAGCGAGGGTTACCCCGTCACGTCGGCTCCCACTCGACTCATCACGGGGCTCGAGGCTGCGACCTCGGTGCCCGGCGTGACTCTCACGCACGCCGCCACAGCCCGCACCAAAGAGGGGTTCGTTGCCACCGGCGGGCGAGTGTTGAGTGTCGTCGCCACCGCCGCCTCTTTTGCCCAGGCGCGAGCCCGCGCGTATGAAGCTCTTGGCAACATCAACCTAGAGGGCGGCCAGTTTCGCTCTGACATCGCCTCGCGCGTGTTGTGAGAGGGCAAACACGATGACTTCTTCTGCGGATGCTGCGCTCTCGCTCGGCTGGCAGCACGTCTATTCGGGCAAGGTGCGTGACCTGTTTGAGCATGCGGAGCATCCGGCGCTCATGCTGGTCGTTGCCAGCGATCGAGTAAGTGCGTTTGATCACGTGCTTGAGCCGGAGATTCCGGGTAAAGGCGCCCTGCTCACCCAGTTGACGCGGTGGTGGTTTGCACAACTGGCGGTGCCCAACCACTTGGCGGTGCCCCATCAGGTCGGCAACGCAGAGGCAGCGGCGGCAGCCTCTGAGTCGGTGTCGGCCTCTGCGTCTGCGTCTGCGTCTGCGTCTGCGTCTGCGTCTGCGCTACCCGCCGTGCCGGCCGAGTTTGCCGACCGCGCGATGCTCGTGCGGCGCCTCGAGATGCACCCCATCGAGTGTGTGGTGCGCGGGTATCTGACCGGATCAGGTTGGGCTGAATATCGCGACTCGGGCACCGTGTGCGGTATCGCGTTGCCAGCCGGCCTACGCGACGGCGACCGCCTACCCGATCCGCTGTACACCCCGGCGTTTAAGGCCCCGCTGGGCGAGCACGACGAGAACATCAGCTTCGAGCGTTCGGTTGAGCTCGTGGGCACCGAGACAGCAACCGCGCTGCGGGATGCGTCACTCGCGATCTTCGCCACGGCGAGCGCAATCGCCGCTGAACGCGGGGTGCTGCTGGCCGACACCAAGTTTGAGTTCGGCACTGACCCGGCCACGGGCGTGCTGACTCTCGCCGACGAGGTGCTCACAAGCGACAGCTCGCGCTACTGGGATTCTGCGCTGTACGAGGCCGACGGCCCCGACCGTGTCAGCAGCTTCGATAAGCAAATCGTGCGCGATTGGCTCGCCGCCCACTGGGATCGCACGGGAACCCCGCCCCCTTTGCCCGCCGAAGTTGTTGAGCGTACGACGGCGCGCTATCGCGAGCTCATCGACCGCCTCTGTTCATGACCGAGGTCAGCCCACCCCGCGGCCTGCGTTTCAGCCGCGCCATCGCGGTGGCGCAGGCGGCCGTGCTGCTGACGCAGGGGCGCCGACTGCGTCGAGATACTCCCCGGCTTGCGGATGCTCCACTGCCGTGGTCGGGCCGCGTCGAGGCCAGCCGAGCTGACGACGGCAGCGGCGCCACAGATAACGGCGCTGACGACGACAGCGGCGCCAGCGGTAGCAGCGGCAACGGCGGCGAGGCCCACCGCACCCTGCACCTGCTCGTCATTGGCGACTCGACGGCGGCAGGTGTCGGCGTCGACGATGCAGAGCTGGGTTTGGGTGGGCAACTGGCGCGCGCACTGGCGGCGCGAACGGGGCGGCCGGTGGAGTGGCGCGCGGTCGGGCGTAATGGGGCGACTGCCCGCGACCTCGTGCGGCACTTTATGCATTCCGCGCTCGAGGGTCCTGCTGATCTGGTGTTTCTCTCCGTCGGAGCCAACGACGCTCTGGGCCTGCGCTCGGCTCGAGCGTTTCGGAGCGATGTCGGTCGCCTCGTTGGCGAAACGTTTGCGGCGCATCCCGCAGCGGTACTGCTGATGTCGTCACTACCCGCGTTCTTTCGGTTTCAGCTGCTGCCCGACCCGCTGCGGCGCAGTCTGTACCGCCACTCACAGGCGCTGGAACGCGTCGCCCGCACACTCGTCGACGCACACCCTCGGGCTCACATGTCGCCGCCACCCCCGCCGTACACCGAGGGGTTTTTCGCCACCGACGATTTTCACCCGAGCGCGATTGGCTACAAAGATTGGGCGGGCTTCGCCATCGACAATGCGTGGGGTGTCGGCTTCGACCGTCTGATCGATGAACGCTGACGTTGGCGGCCCGCGCGGCTAAGACCACGACCCAGGCAGGGTCAAGCGTCTCGGTAGACTGGCCTCGCCCATCCGCCGGCTCATCTGCAGGGAGCTCTCTCGTGCCCACCATCGTCGTCGAGGTTATGCCTAAGGCCGAACTGCTTGATCCGGCCGGCAAGGCAGTGGCTGCCGCTCTGCATCGCCTGGGCCACTCCACTATTGGAGATGTGCGCATCGGTAAGCGTTTCGAGTTGCATGTCAGTGGCGAGGTTGACGCAGAGCTGCTGGCAAGCGTGCAACAGCTGGCCGCCGACATGCTGAGCAACGGCGTCATCGAAGACGTGGTCAGCGTGCAGGTGAGCGGCACCGGCGTAAGCGGCACCGGCGTGAGCGGCACCGGCGTGGCCGGAGAGACCAGATAGTGCGCATCGGCGTAGTCACTTTTCCGGGCTCACTCGATGATCGTGACGCTATGCGTGCGATCCGCCTGGCCGGCGGTGAACCGGTCGCGCTGTGGCACGGCAACCATGATCTCGACGGCGTTGAGGCCATCGTGTTGCCGGGCGGTTTCAGCTACGGCGACTACCTGCGCTGTGGCGCAATCGCAGCCCGCTCGCCGATCATGGCTGAGGTAATTGATGCGGCAAACAGCGGCGTACCTGTGTTGGGCATCTGTAACGGATTTCAAATTTTGGTCGAGGCACAGTTGTTGCCCGGCGGGCTGATTCGCAATGACCACGGCAGCTTTATCCGCCGCAATCAGCGCTTGCGGGTAGAAAGCACCGACAGTGTCTTCACCAGCGGGTTTGTGCAGGGCCAAGAGATCACCATCCCGCTCAAAAACGGTGAGGGCGGCTTCATCGCCGATCACGAGACCCTTGACCGGCTTGAGGGTGAAGACCTGGTTGCTTTTCGATACCTCGATGTGAACCCGAACGGGTCTCTGCGCGACATTGCGGGCCTACGCAACGAGCGCGGAAACGTTGTGGGCCTCATGCCGCACCCCGAACACGCCGTCGAGCCGGGCTTTGGCCCCGACACGAGCGATGCCATGCGTTCAGGCGTCGATGGGCTGACTTTTTTCACGTCGGTACTGCAGCAGAGCGTGCTGAAGTAAAAGGTGCTGAAGCCGAGCATGGTGACGCAGAGCCTGTCGAAGCAAAGCGTGCTGGGCTAACCACATGAGCGCCAGCGCGACTGACCCCACGCTCGCATCGCCGCCCGCATCCGGCTCTGCGCGTCGCCTCACACCGAAAAAGCTGTATCGAATTCTCGCCATCGCTGAGGCAATCACCTGGACTCTGCTGATCAGTGGCCTCATCATTCGCGCGGCTACTGACATCGCTGTCGGGGTCACTATTGGCGGCAGCGTGCACGGTTTCGTCTTTCTGGCCTACGGCGCAACGGCCATTCTCACCGCCATCAACCAGCGCTGGAGTGTCGGGCTCGGCGCGTTCGCCGTGGTCACCGCAGTGATTCCGTACGCGACGATTCCGTTCGAGCGCTGGGTGCAGCGCACCGGCAAGCTTGAGGGTGACTGGCGGCGCGAGGCCACTGATGACCCGCGAGATCAGCGCTGGTTTGACCGCTTGGTGCGCTGGATGCTGAACCACCCGTACCTACTCGCCAGCCTCGTTCTGCTCGCGGTCGTGGCGTTGTACGCGGTGCTGCTGATTCTTGGCCCGCCCGTGCCGAAGGCGTGAACGCGAGCGCGGTCTAGTCAGGCGTTGCAGCGCTAGGCGTTCAGTCGCTCAGTCGCTCAGTCGTTCAGTCGTTCAGTCGTTCAGCGCGAGGCTCAAAAACATCGCGCCAAGAAACACGAGCACTCCGATGACGGCGTACATCCACACAAATTTCGCGTTCACCGGGTTCTCCTTCGGGTTTCTCAGACGATGGTTCCAGCCTAGGCCGCCGGTAAGATGTGGGGTGTGACGAGCCCCGCGACGATCCCAGCCCCTGACACGGTGGCGAATGCCGCCGCCACACCTGAGAGGGTGCAACCCTTCGAAGCGCTCGGCCTGAAGCCTGACGAGTATGAGGCGATTAAGGCTCTGCTCGGCCGGCGCCCGACGGGCGGTGAGCTCGCGATGTACTCGGTGATGTGGAGCGAACACTGCTCATACAAGTCATCGAAGGTGCACTTGAAGCAGTTTGGCGAGAAGGTCAGCGACGAGATGCGCGAGCACCTCATGGTCGGCATGGGTGAGAACGCCGGAGTGGTCGACATCGGCGAAGGCTGGGCGGTCACGTTCAAGATCGAAAGCCACAATCACCCCAGCTACATTGAACCTTTTCAGGGTGCAGCGACAGGCATCGGCGGCATTGTGCGCGACATTATTTCGATGGGCGCCAGGCCGGTTGCGGTGATGGATGCCCTGCGCTTCGGTGCCATCGATCACCCTGATACTGCTCGCGTTCTGCCCGGCGTCGTCAGCGGCATCAGCCACTACGGCAACTGCTTGGGCCTGCCCAACATTGGCGGCGAGACCTACTTCGATGCGGTGTACCAAGCGAATCCACTGGTCAACGCACTCGCCGTCGGCGCGCTTCGACACGAAGATCTACACCTGGCCAATGCCCGAGGAGTGGGCAACAAAGTTGTGCTGTTCGGGGCGCGCACGGGCGGCGACGGTATCGGCGGAGCATCCATTCTCGCCAGTGACTCCTTCAGCGAGGGCGGCCCAACGAAACGGCCAGCCGTGCAGGTGGGTGACCCGTTTGCCGAGAAAGTGCTCATCGAGTGCTGCCTTGAACTGTTTCAGGGCAAGCTGGTTGAGGGCATTCAAGACCTGGGCGCCGCCGGCATCTCGTGCGCGACGAGCGAGCTTGCCAGCAACGGTGACGGTGGCATGGTCATCGATCTCGATGCCGTGCTGTTGCGCGATCCGACGCTGACGGCTGAAGAAATTCTGATGAGCGAAAGCCAAGAGCGCATGATGGCGATCGTGGAGCCGGGCAAGCTGGAAGCTTTTCTCGCAGTGACGGCGAAATGGGATGTCGAGACCAGCGTGCTGGGCGAAGTCACCGACACGGGCCGACTGATTATTCACTGGCGCGGCGAAACAATCGTCGACGTCGACCCGACCACGGTCGCCATCGACGGGCCGGTATATCACCGCCCCATGCAGCGGCCCGCGTGGCTCGATGCCCTGCAAGCCGACTCGGCGAGCGCCCTGCCCCGCCCCGCCGACGATGCAGAACTGCGCGCGCAGGCGTTGCACGTGCTCGGCTCACCGAACCTCGCCGACACCAGTTGGATCACCAACCAGTACGACTACTTCGTCATGGGCAACACCGCTCTGGCCACCCCCGACGACAGCGGCATGATTCGCATCGATGAGGTCAGCGGGCTCGGGGTGGCGCTCTCGACTGACGCCAACGGCCGTTACTGCCAGCTTGACCCCTATGCGGGCGCCCAACTGGCACTTGCTGAGGCGTACCGCAATGTTGCGGCGACTGGCGCCAGCCCCCGAGCCGTCTCAGACTGCCTCAACTTTGGTAGCCCTGAGAACCCTGAAGTGATGTGGCAGTTCGCGCAAGCCGTCGAAGGTCTTGCCGACGGGTGCCTTGAGCTCGGCATCCCGGTAACCGGCGGCAATGTGTCGTTTTACAACCAGACCGGTGATGTTCCCATTCATCCCACTCCGGTCGTCGCCGTTATGGGTGTTATCGACCACGTTGACCGTCGCCTGCCGTCTGGGTGGCAAGACGAGGGTGAAAACCTGTACCTGCTGGGCGTCACTCGTGATGAACTCGATGGTTCGGTGTGGGCTGGGGTCGTGCATGAGCACCTGGGTGGGCGCCCTCCACAGGTCGATCTGCCTGCGGAAAAAAACCTCGCAGGGCTCATGGCTGCCGCCGCGGAAGAAGCGCTCGTCACATCGGCACACGACCTCTCTGACGGTGGCTTACTGACGACGCTCGCCGAAAGCGTGTTGCGCTTCGGCGTGGGTGCGCGCGTCTGGATCACCGAACTCATGGAACGTGACGGGGTGGATGCCCTGGCCGCGCTGCTCTCCGAATCCACCGCCCGCGTGCTCGTGTCGGTGGCCCGCGAAGACGACGTCAAGTTTCGGGGTCTGTGCGAAGGGCGCGACGTGCAGGTGTTGCGCATTGGGGTCAGCGACGGCGAGGTTGACGGTCTTGACATTCAAGACCGTTTCACGCTCACTCACGCCGAACTCACCCACGCGCATCGAGGCACGCTGCCAGCCCGCTTCGGCCCGCTCGTCGGCGGAGCCTCAGCCTGAGCCCCCAGCCAGGCCCCGCCCAGCCCTCGCCCGCGCCCAGCCCACCCGTGACCGTGACCAAATGAAGGAACCCATGGATCCAGAGCCGGTCGGTCGCGCCAATACCTGGGGTGCGGGCCCTAGTGTTCCTTCATTTGGTCAGGGCCTGGGGGTTGAGGCTGTTGCGCAGCGCACCAAGTTGGGCCAGACCAACGTCATGCCGACGAACACTGGTCGCTCGCTGTGGCGCATTTTGCACGCCAACCTGTTCACGCTGTTCAACTTCATCGTGGGTGGCAGTTTCGCGCTGCTGCTCGTCTTGGGCTTCTGGCAAGACGCGCTGTTCGGCTTCTTCGTCATCGCCAATGTCGTTATCGGAGTCGCGCAAGAGTTTCGGGCAAAGCTGACACTCAGTCGTCTCGCGGTTCTGAACGCACCCCGGGCGCGGGTCTTGCGTGAGGTAGAGCCGGGCATTGGTGCTGTTCTCGAGATTCGCGTCGGAGAGGTTGTCATCGACGACGTTCTTGTCCTCTCCGCCGGTGACCAGGTCACTGCCGACGCCAGGGTGCTCGAAGCGCACGGTCTTGACATTGACGAATCTTTGCTCACTGGCGAAGCAGACCCTGTCGCCGCGTCACTTGGGCGCGAGCTCATGTCGGGCTCAACGGTGGTGGCCGGCAACGGCCTCGCGCAGGTGATTCGGGTCGGCGCAGATTCGTATGCCGCCCGCATCACGGCCGAGGCGAAACAGTTCTCACTGGTGCGAAGCGAGCTGCGCAACGGTATTGCGCGCATTATTCGCTGGATCACCATTCTGCTGCTGCCCGTCGGCGCGATCGTCATCAACGGCCAGATGCAGGCGTTCGGCGGGTGGGCTGAAGCGATCGAGTCGGGTGCCTGGCGCGACGCCACCGTTGCTTCAGCCGCCAGCCTTATCGCCATGATTCCGCAGGGCCTCGTCTTCATGACGAGCGTTGCGCTGGCCGTCGGCGCGGTTCGGCTTGCCCGCCGCGAAGTACTCGTGCAAGAGCTTGCAGCGGTTGAGGGGCTTGCCCGCGTTGACATGCTCTGCCTCGACAAAACCGGCACACTCACCGAGGGCCGCATGGTGTTTGGCGGCATCGAACCGCTCAGCGCCGCTGAACTGCCTGAGGCGACTGAACTGTCCGAGGCCGCTGAACTGTCCGACGCGGCTGAGGCCGCCCTCGCCTGGATGGGTGCCGATCGCGACGCCAACGCGACCGCCCGCGCCCTCGCCGAACGCTTCCCTGCGCCCCCCGCCGAGCGCCCCGTGCGGGCAATCGACTTTTCGAGTCGCCGCAAGTGGAGCGCCGTGTCGTTCGCCGACGGCTCTGCCCGCGGTACCTGGGTGCTCGGAGCTCCCGATATTGTGCTCGCCGACGTGCCTGGCTCTGCCCACGCACTGGATCGGTTTGCCGCACGTGCCACTGCTGGTGAGCGCACTGTCGTCTTGGCGTACAGCCCCACAGTTCTTGACCCCGAGGTTGACCCGCCCGAGGGTGAGCGCGCGCCCGAGCCGATCTTGCCCACCGACCTTCGCGGGGTCACACTGGTGTCGTTCCGCGAAAAGGTGCGCGACGACGCTCGTGAGACGCTCGGATATTTTCGCGAGCAAGAAGTTGAATTGTGCGTCATCTCCGGTGATGATCCGCGAACGGTGGCAGCGGTCGCCCGCGAGGCGGGCATCCACCATGACGGGCCTGGCTTCGATGCCCGCGCGCTGCCCGACGACGAAGCCGAGCTTGACGAGGTCATGCGCGAGCACCGCGTGTTCGGGCGGGTGACTCCAGAGCAAAAAAAGGCCATGGTGCTGTCGCTGCAACGACTCGGGCACACAGTCGCGATGACGGGTGACGGCGTTAACGACGCTCTCGCGCTGAAGCACGCCGACATGGGTATTGCGATGGGCTCGGGCGCCGCGGCCACCAGGGCCGTCGCACGCCTGGTACTTCTCGACGGCCAATTCAGCCGTCTACCGCGCATTGTGGCCGAGGGCAGGCAGGTCATCGCCAACGTAGAGCGACTCGCCAAGCTGTTCTTGTCGAAGACGGTTTACGCCATCATGTTCGCCGTCGTGTTCGGCGTACTGCTGTGGCCCTTCCCTTTTCTGCCCCGACAGCTCTCCATTGTCGACGGCCTCACGATCGGATTACCCGCACTCGTGTTGGCCCTGCTCCCGAACGTTCAGCGCTACCGTCCGGGCTTCTTGACACGGGCGGCGCGCTTTTGCATTCCCTCTGGCCTGATCGTCGGCATCACGCTCATCGCCGTGGTCGCCTACGCCTACCTGGGTGGCCATTCGCCCGCGGTCGTGCAAACCATCGCCGTGATCACGCTCACTCTGACGGCGCTCTGGGTGCTCGTCATTTTGTCGCGACCCTTCACCTGGATCACCACGCTCGTGGTCATCGCCGCGTATGCGGGGCTTGGGGTCGTGCTCGCCATTCCCGTGGTGACCGACTTTTTACAGCTCGCTGCGCCGCCGATAGAGCTCGTGTTTGTCGCAGTGGGTGCCAGTGCTGTCGGCTCAATCGTCATGGAGATCACGCACCGGCTCATTGTGCGTTCGGGCGCTAAGAACGATGCGCTGGCAAACGCAGTCGCCGTTGGGCGAACAGCACGCCAAGAATAATCAGGGCTGCGCCGACGGGCTCGTTCCAGACGAGGGTTTCGCCCAAAATCAGCACCCCCAGCACCACGCCCACCGGCGGCGAAATGTAGGTGACGGTAGCTGACCGAGTGGGGCCCCACGCGCGAATCACGTTTTGGTTCCAGGCGTAGGCAAGACCGGTGCCAAGTGCTCCGAGTAGCACGATGGTGATGACCACCGTGGGGGTGAGGCTTACCGGGTCGGCGCCGATGATCGGGGTCAGCAGCAGCATCCAGATGGCGGCCATACCAATCATGACAAACGAGATGACGATGGCGCTCAATCCGCTGTTGCTCACAAACCGGCGCACGTAGGCCAGGCTGAATCCGTAGCAGGCGGTGGCACCCAGTAGCGCCAGGTAGGGCACGATGCCACCCACGCCATCGCCGAAACCCTGCCAGGGCCCGACGATGACAATCACGCCGAGCAACCCCACCGCGATTCCCACTACTTGCTCGCGACTGAGTTTCTCAACCCGAAAGGCGAGCCCGGCGATGAGTGCCGTCATGATGGGCGTGGTGGCGTTAAAAATGCTGGCGATCCCGGATGTCACGTACTGCTGCGCCCAAGCGAACAGCATGTACGGGATCACCGCGAAGGTCACGGAGAGCAGCGCCAAGTGGGCCCAGAGCGCTTTCGATTGTGGCAGCCGGTCACGCGTGACAAGGGCGATCAACCCGAGGGTGATGGCCCCAAAAAGCGTGCGACCAGTGGCCACTTGCGCGGGTGAGAGGCCCTCGAGTGCCAGTGCAATGAACAGAAAGCTTGCGCCCCAGGTGACGCCGGCGAGAGTGAACTGAATCGCGATCCAGGTATCAGATGAGCGGGGGCGAGCCTCAGACGTCACGCGATATCGGTGGCGATTGTGCCCGTCGTCGCAATCTGTTCGTGATGGTGGATGACCTCCGCCACGATGAAGTTGAACCACTTTTCGGCGAACGCTGGGTCAAGCTGCGCGTCGGTGGCGAGAGCACGCAGTCGCTCTATCTGCACGCGTTCGCGTTCGGGGTCGCTGGGCGGCATCTGAGTTACCGCCTTCAGACGCCCCACCGCTTGGGTGCTTTTGAAACGCTCGGCGAGCAGGTGAATCAGTGCGGCGTCGATGTTATCGATGCTGCGCCGTAGCGAAACCAGTTCATCCAACACCCCGTCGTCCATGGTGTGAGCGTATCGCCCGTAGCCGTCGCACCGCGCTTTGAGACCGGCCTGGACCTTCGGCCAGTCGTCGGCGATGATCGAATACACGGCAGCGTCGCGCCACGAACCGTCAGCTCGCTGTGCGTCGCGCCGTGCGATGCCTTCAAACTGGGCACCGAGCTTTTCAATGCCACCCCGTGACCGGGCGTTGAGCACGTCAGCCTGCAGTTTGACACGCCCAAAACCGTGGTCGAACAGATGGGTGAGCAGTAGCAGCTTGCACGCCGGGTTGACTGTGGTTCCCCACACTTCGGGCGAGTACGCGGTGTACCCAATGTGTGCTGTTTCAGCATCTGGGTTCAGGTCGAGAATGGTGGTCGTGCCGATCACCGCGCGGTGGGCATCCATCACCACATACACGTGGGCGCTCCCCAGCGGTAGGTATGTCAACAGCCAGTCAGCGAAAGCGTCACCGGCACACGAGGCGGCACGACCTCCGCCCCACCCGCCGGCAAACACTTCTGGCCGACCGAGTGCGACGCTCAGCCCCTGAAGGTGCGAGCCCCCGTAGGGTTCCAGCCGCACGCTACGCCCTTCAAGCGAGGTGTACGGCAGGTCGAGCGCGACCACAGTCTCAGTCGCACTCAGCCGAGCAGGTCGTGTCGTACCACGATGGCGTCGCGGCCGGGCCCGACGCCGATGGCCGAGATGCGGGCACCACTCATTGCTTCGATGGCGAGTACGTAGGCTTGCGCGTTTGCCGGCAGATCATCGAACGCGCGAACGCCGGTGATGTCTTCGCTCCAGCCCGCAAAGTTTTCGTAGATCGGCACAGCGTGGTGAAAATCACTCTGCGAAACGGGCACTTCGTCAACGCGAACACCGTCGACCTCGTATGCCACACACACTGGGATGCTCTCCAGCCCGGTCAGCACATCGAGCTTGGTCATCACGAAGTCGGTGACGCCATTGACGCGCGCAGTGTAGCGAGCGATCGGCGCGTCGTACCAGCCGCAGCGTCGAGGGCGGCCTGTGGTGGTGCCAAACTCGAAACCGGTTTTGCGCAAAAATTCGCCCGACGCGTCGAACAACTCGGTCGGAAAGGGCCCGGAGCCCACACGCGTCGTATACGCCTTCACAATGCCGATGACGCGGTCAATGCGGTTGGGGCCGATACCGGAACCGGTCGCCGCGCCGCCGGCAGTGGAACTTGATGAGGTAACGAACGGATACGTGCCGTGGTCGACGTCGAGCATCGTCGCCTGGCCGCCCTCAAAGAGCACCGTCTCGCCCCGCTCGAGGGCCTGATGCAGCACGAGCCCCGTGTCGACAACCATGGGGCGCAGTCGTTCGGCGTAGCTGAGCAACTCGTCGACGACTTCGTCGACCGTGATTGCGCGACGGTTGTAGACCTTGGCAAGCAGGTGATTTTTGATGGCGAGTGCGCCGTCAACCTTTTGGCGCAGAATATTTTCGTCAAACAGGTCCTGCATACGAATGCCGACGCGGTTGATCTTGTCGGCGTAAGCCGGGCCGATTCCGCGGCCAGTGGTACCGATCTGGCGCTTGCCCAGAAAGCGCTCGGTCACTTTGTCCATGGTGCGGTGATAGTGCGTGATCACGTGCGCGTTGGCGCTGATGAGCAGCTTCGACACGTCGACGCCGCGCGCACTGAGCGCCTCGAGTTCACCGAACAGCACTTCGATGTCGATGACTACGCCGTTGGAGATGACCGGCGTCACACCCTCGGTCAGAATGCCGCTGGGCAACAGGTGCAACGCATACTTCTCGTCACCGATAACGACCGTGTGGCCGGCGTTGTTGCCGCCATTGAATTTGACGACGTAGTCGATGCGGCCGGCAAGCAGATCTGTCGCCTTACCTTTTCCTTCGTCGCCCCACTGGGCGCCGATGATGACAACGGCAGGCATGGGTGGTCCCTTCGAAACGCGGTGGGGTAGGCGAAGCCAGTCTACCGAGGCTGACGAGCGCGGTCAGAGCGCGCGGGGTGCAGGGGCCGCGTCCTCTGCCCACAGACCACGCGCGGGTGCGGGGTTGGCTTGGGCCAGGCTGCCGGGGGTAAGACCGAGTTGCCGTTCGGCGATCGTGAACACGATGGCGTTAGCTTCGGCTAATCCGATCACGGCCATGGCGTGGTGTTGCACAGCAACACCGTCAGCGACGGCAGTGAGCAAACGCGAGTCGGCAGCCGGGTCGGCGCTGATGCCGAGCCCTGCAGCTGTCACCCTCGTGATGACGTCGGTCAGGATGCGCTCGCAATCACGATGGTGCCGATCGAGGGCCGCAGCCAACGGCGGGGTGCGCGCCGCTTCGCTCCATGCGTCGATCCACACGCGGTAGTGATCTTCGGGGGTGGAGGAGAGCCAGGCGGCGAGCGCCGTCAACGGATCTAAGCCGTCAAGCTGAGCCCGGTCACTGCTGAGTTCTGTGGTGACCGCAAAGTCAAACGCGGCTGCGACAAGTTCGTCGCGTGAGGCAAAGTAGTGGCGAATTAGCCCGTGCACCACGCCGACTTCGGTGGCAACGTCGCGCAGAGTGACTCCGGCGAAACCTTTGGTGGCGACCAGCCGCAGCGTGGCGCGCACAATATCGTCGCGCCGCTCGTCTGATGTTTTACGTTCTGCCACACTGTCGAGTGTAGGCGGCGGTCGGCTTTCGTTGTCCAAGCGGACAAACGGTGGTACCTTTATTGTCCAGCTGGACAACAACCCACCCCGTACCACCCGGAGGAATCATGATCGCCGCGTCACCGCGTCGACTCGTCCCCAGCGTGGTCGTCGCCATGGTGCTGCTGTCGGGCGCCTCGTTCGTGATCTTTCCCCTCATCCCCGCCCTGCAAGGATCGCTGGGCGTGACCACTGCCGAAATCGGTTTTCTCGCCGCCGCAGGTTTCGGCGCTGCCCTCATCGCCGAATTGCTGGTTGCCCCGTTGGCCGACCGCGGGCACGCCCGACTCATGGCGATTGTCGGCGTGCTCATGGTTGCGGGTTCGCTCGGCTTGAGTGCGGCGGCAAGTGAGGGTTGGCAGCTGATTCTGGCGCGCGGAGTCGGCGGCTTTGGGTTCGGCATCTTCGTCATCGCCGGTAGCGCGCTTCTCATTCGCAGCGACCCCGCACGCAGCGGTGAACTACTCGGACGCCTCGGTGCAGCCGAACTCGCAGGTATCGCCATTGGCCCCCTTGCCTCGGGCGTTGCTCTATCTTTCTCGGGTACCTCCGCCATCTTGGCTGTCGCCGCCGTCGTCGTGTTACTCGCTCTGATCCCCGTGCTGGTGGGGTTCCGTGAAGCGCACTCGCCGGCGCGCAAAGCGGGAGCCGCAACCGACGAAGACGGGTCTGCACTAGATGACGAGCCGTATCCAGCGACGGGCGGAATCGCCGCCGGAGTCATCGGGTTCGACGGCACTGACGCCTCGAGCAGTCTTCGCCTCGGCGCAGCACCCCGCTCAAGCTTCGACTTGTTGCGCTCGAAGCGTCTGGTCGGTGTGGTGCTGTTGTACGCCGCCGTCATGGTTCCAACCGGCGCCTATGACGGAATTTGGCCGCGATTCATGGCCGATATCGGCGCTACTCCGTTGCTTACTGCGGCCAGCTACGTGATGTTTGCCGTTCCCTACGTCATCGTCGCGGGGTGGGCCGGGCGCATGGCTGACCGCCGCGGTGGCGTATCGGCCTACTGGCGTGGGCTCGCCATCTTGCTGCCGATCATTGCCCTGTACGCCGTGGTCGGTAACCCGTGGGTCGCCACCGGCATGGGCTTCGTTGAATCAACCGGACAAGCTCTCGCGTTTATCGGCGCAGCTGCCGCCATGGCGCACGCGGTTGACCCGGCCCGCGCCGGCTCAGCACAGGGCCTGCTACGGGGCATCGGCCTGGTCGCGGCGACTATTGCCGCCGCCTTCTCGGGCATCATGTACGAGGTTGGCGGTCAACTGTTGCTGTTCGGTGGCACGGCCGCAGTCGTCGTCGTACTGGGAGTGGTCGGCCTACTGCTCGCCCGAGAGCGGCGCGCTCGAAGCTAGGCCTCCAGGTTGCTGGGGCATCCTGTCAGCATGGGGCGTCAGCGCGATCAGGCACACGAATCGGTCAGCGACCGCGCCGACAAGGTGTGTGGCTCATGCGGTCGGCGCATTGAGTGGCGCGCAAAGTGGGAGCGCGACTGGGATTCTGTGCGCTGGTGCAGCGACGCCTGCCGCGCCCGCGGCGTGTCTCCGGTTGACCGGCAGCTCGAGGCGAGCATTCTGAGCCTGCTCGCTGTCCTTCCGCGTGACGCGACCATTTGCCCAAGCGCCGCGGCGCGCGCGGTGGCAGGCGCGGCTGAGGGCGTCAAACTTTCTGACAGCGCTACTGATGAGAAAGCCGTCGCCGAGAGTGCCGTGCGCGAGCTCACCGAGCCCGCCAGGCGCGCCGCCCGGCGTCTGGTCGCGGCGGGTGAGGTCGAGATCATGCAGGGCGGGCGAGTCGTTGATCCTTCGACGGCGAAGGGAGCCATCCGCGTCCGTCGCGCGCGCGCCAGGTAGCGAGCAGGTCGTCAGCGATTGCGGTCAGGCGGTCAGTTCATCGACGGCGGCGAGCGCGGTCAAGGGCCGACGTGTCTTGCGTGCACCCGCACCCACTCGTGCATCACGACGGCCGCTGCAGCGCTCGCGTTGATCGACCGCGTCGACCCGTACTGCGTGATCTCGATGGTCTCATCAGCGGCGGCGAGCGCGTCGGCGCTCAACCCCGGCCCCTCTTGGCCGAACAGCAGAATGCAGGCGAGTGGCAGCGGCGCAGCATCCACTGGTCGCGATCCCTCAACGTTGTCGATCGCGACAATCGGCAGATCGGATTCGCGCGCAAACTCCACCAGGTCGGCGATGGTCTCGTGGTACCTCACGTGCTGGTACCGGTCGGTGACCATGGCGCCACGTTTGTTCCAGCGGCGGCGGCCCACAATGTGCACTTCGCGGGCAAGAAAGGCGTTTGCGCTGCGCACGATCGAGCCGATGTTCATGTCGTGCTGCCAGTTTTCGATCGCCACATGAAACGGATGCCGGTGGGAGTCGAGGTCGGCAACGATTGCCTCCATGCTCCAGTACCGAAAGCGGTCGACAACGTTGCGCGTGTCGCCGTTTGCGAGCAATTCGGGGTCGTAGCGCGGGTCGGTGGGGTGTTCGCCGACCCACGGGCCGAGGCCGTGAGTGGTCCACTCAAGGGTGGGGTCGCCGGGGCCGCGATCGCGATCGTCGGCGCCTGTCGTCGTCTCGTTCACACTGTCGACCCTAGAGCGAATGCCTGGCCCGGATGTCTCAGGCGGGCAGGCGGTGCAGTGCATGACCGGCATCGGCCAGGACCGTGCAGCGGTCGCCGACCTCGCGCGGGATTATGCCCGGCCCTCCGGCTGATTCGACCTCAACGTCAGATCCGTCTGAGCGCCGAACGGTGTAGCGCCAGGTCGCACCGAGGTACCGCCGCGCGGTAACGACGTCGGGGCCCCCGTCGGCAACGAGAGTCAAGTCGTGCGGTCGGGCCATCATCACGAGCCCTGGCGCGTCAGGGTCAGGCAAGAATGATGCTTCGCCTAAAAACGTCGCCACGAACCGATCGCGGGGGCGCTCGAACAGCTCTTCTGGCCGGTCGATCTGATGCAGCTGGCCGTTTGACATCACAGCGACGCGGTCACCGAGTGCCAACGCCTCCTCGCGATCGTGCGTGACGAGCACTGCCGCAGCGTTACGGCGACGGAGAGCTGCGATCACCTCCGTGCGAACGTCGTCGCGCAGTGACGGATCTAAACCGGCGAACGGCTCGTCGAGCAGCACCACTGCCGGGTTCGGGGCGAGCGCCCGCGCCAGGGCAATGCGCTGCTGCTCACCGCCTGACAACTCGTGCGGATAGCGCTTCGCCACTCCGGGCAGTTGAACGAGTTCGAGTAACTCCGCAATCCGGCGTGAACGCGCAGCGCGGTCAAGGTGGGGAAGGCCGAAGGCGATGTTTGCCTCGACGCGGCGGTGCGGAAACAGTGCGTGGTCTTGAAAGACCAGGCCAATGCGCCGCTTCTCGGGAGGCATGGCGGTGACGTCGCGGCCAGCCAGCGCGATACGACCGGCCGCGATTGGGTCCAGTCCCGCTATCGACCGCAATAGTGACGACTTGCCGCAGCCACTCGGCCCGACAATCACCACGATTTCACCGTCAGCGACATCGAACGACACCTGATTGACCACATCGCGTCCGGCGATGTGCCGAGTCACGCTGTTGACTGACAGTGCAGCTGGCCGCTGGCCGGGCGTGACATGGGCGGGCTTGGTCTCGGATGCACCGCTCACGAGACCGTCTCCGCGCCGCGCTCTAACGTCCACAACAGCACTGCCACCAGCAGCATCCCGACACTGACGATTGCCAGCGACGGCACGGCGGCCTGCACCCACAGGCTCTCCGACGTCGCCTGCCATACCCAGACCGGCAGCGTTTCAATGCCGAATGGTCGCAGGATCAGCGTGATCGGTAACTCCTTCACCGTGTCGATTGCCACCAACACTGACGCCGCAATAATGCCTGCGCCGGCCAGCGGCAGTTCGATGCGGGTAGCGACTCGAAAGCGACCGGCACCGAGAGTGCGGGCGCTCGCGACCACTGACGGCGAAACCTTGGCGATGCTCGCTTCGACGCCGTGATAAGCCACGGCAAGGAAGCGTACGACGAGCGCATAAATCAAGCCGACGAACGACCCCACCAGCAGCCAACCCTCGGGCAACCAGCCGAGCCGGTCAACCGAGGCGAGGGTGATCAAAACGCCGATAGCGACCACCGGGCCGGGAACGGTGTACCCGAGGGTTGCTAGCCGGCCAAGCCACGATCCACTCCGCCGACGCCGGTTAAGTCCGGCAACCAGCAGCAAGCCAAAACCGAGGCAGGCGAGCGTGGCAACAGCGGTGACCTGCAGAGACGAGGCGAGGTGAAAGCCGAAGTCGCCCGAGACGGTGGCAGTCTGATTGGTGCGTTGGGCTTCCAGGCTCCAGGTGATGAGGCGAAAAAGGGGCAACGCTACGGCGATCGTGAACGCACCCCAACCGATGGCAGAGGCCGCCACAGCCCGAGCACCGCGCAACCGCTCAACGCGCAGACCCGACCGTGATCCGGACTGCGTAAAGCGTGCCCGGCCTCGAGCCAACCGCTCGACGGCGACCAACACAATCGTCACGCCGATGAGCAGCAGCGCAAGTTCTGCCGCAGCATCGCGGTCACCCGTGCCAAACCACACTCGCAGCACGCCGTCGGCAATAGTCGACACATTGAAGAGGCGCACCGTGCCGATATCGGTCAGCACTTCCATTCCGACGAGAGCAACGCCGGCCGCCAGTGACGGTCGCGCCATTGGAAGCACGACTCGCCAAAACGCCGTCCGGCGACTGCAGCCGAGACTGCGCGCCACATCGATTGCCCGCTGGGACTGCTCTCGAAACGCCGCGCGAGCGAAGAGGTACACATATGGGTACAGCGTGATCGTGAGCACCAGCGCGCACATCCAGATCGACCGCACCCCGCGCGCACCGAGCGGTTCTTGCAGGGTGTCGAGCCACACGAAGCCCAGCACGTAGCCGGGGATCGCGAGCGGGGTCACCAGCAACCAGCCGAGAATCCGTCGCCCCGGGAATTGATAGGCCGTGACCAGCCACGCCAGCGCCGTGCCGAGCGCCAGGGTGCCCGCGAGAACCAAGACCAGCAAAAGAGCCGTTTCGCCGATCATGCCCGGCAGTCGGGTTGCCCACAGTTCTTGCCACACCTCGGTGCTCGGGTCAACGATCGACCACCCGATCACCAGGAGCGGAACTGACAGCACGACCGCGACCACTGAAATGACCGCGGTCGACGTCCACGAACGGGCGCGCATCCCGACCACTGATGTCGCCAGTGGTCGGGATGCGCCGCCGTCGCCGGCGGTTACGGCAGCGGTTGCGCGCGCGCTCGCGTCAGTGTTCGTGGTCAGGATTGCCATGGGGGCGGTTTCAACTCATTCGTAGCGGGTGACGCTGAGCACTCTAACTGCGGCTGGCTGGTTGTCACCCAGTTGGCGAACCGCTGCGAGGTCGGCGGTGAACTCTCCGAAGCCAGCCACGATCTCGTTTGGCGCAAGATTCGGGTCGGCTGGGAATTCGAAATTAGCATCCACAAATTGGCGTTGGCCATCGGTGGCGAGCCACTCGATCAGTGCGAGTGCGCCCTCAGGGTTGGGGGCGTTGGCGGTGACTGCTGCAGTGCTCACGTTGACGTGGGCGCCCCGACCATCTTGCTCGGGCCACACTATCCCCACCGGAAACTCGGGGTCCTCGGTGAGCAGACGCCCCAGGTAGTAGGTGTTGGCGAGCGCAATATCGCATTCACCTGCGGCAACCGCCTTGTAGATGTCAGTGTCGCTGTCGATGTAGAGCGGGTCATTGGCGACCCACGACTGCACG
>Ga0222707_1000184_pt1 | contig 24013 bp, 22 predicted proteins | sample AntAcemetage1574_FD_179831 | JGI IMG/M metagenome (GOLD analysis project Ga0222707, IMG submission 179831) | Saline water microbial communities from Ace Lake, Antarctica - #1574 | ecosystem: Environmental > Aquatic > Non-marine Saline and Alkaline > Saline | place: Antarctica: Ace Lake...
AGGCTTTGTGCGCGATGCTTTTTGACGGCATGACAAATGCCAAGGGTTGCGCCAAGTGAGGCGCGATATGCATGATGGTCTTGCGTTCCGCTAAGGCCTCGCGTACCAAGGCTATGTTGCCTTGTGCTAAATAGCGTACGCCACCATGCAGCAGTTTGGTTGCTCGGCTAGAAGTGCCGCTGGCAAAGTCATTTGATTCAAATAAAGCGACAGACAAGCCTCGCAGGCTTGCATCTAGCGCCACGCCTAAGCCGGTTGCGCCACCTCCAACTACAACCAAATCATAGGAGCGTGCGGCGGTGTCGTCTTGTAATGAAGGGCGTTGCATAGGGGCTTGAGTTGGGCAATTGCCTGAAAGTCGCAAGAAACATGTCTGGTGTCACGGGTGCCCCGTCAGCACCGCTGACGGGGCGTTGTGCTGGCTACCGTTGGTAGCCAAGCTGTGCGAATGCGCAATTAACGCACGCGGCCTTCTTTCCATGCATTGAGCAAGGTCTCATAGGCAATGGTCTTGCCCTGTGGCTTCTCGTTGGCCAGCTTCTTCCACGGCGCGGCCTTGTCGCTCAAGATCTTGTCAGGGTTACCTGGCTTGTTGAGCTTGGGCGGACAGTTTTCCATGCCGGCGCGTTCCAAGCGAGCCATAACCTTGTCCATCTCTTCGGCCAAGTTGTCCATAGCGCCTTGAGGTGTCTTCTCACCCGTTACAGCAGTGGCCACATTTTTCCACCACAGCTGTGCCAGCTTTGGATAGTCGGGCACATTGGTGCCTGTAGGTGTCCAAGCCACCCGTGCTGGGCTGCGGTAAAACTCAACCAAACCACCCAATTTAGGCGCCATTTTTGTCATGGCATCAGATTGGATATCCGACTCACGAATAGGTGTTAAACCTACGATTGTCTTCTTCAGTGAGGTGGTTTTTGCAGTTACAAACTGTGCGTATAACCAAGCAGCGGCTGTCTTGTTGGCGTCGTGGTTTTTAAAGAAGGTCCATGAGCCTACGTCTTGGTAGCCGTTTTGCATGCCTTCTTTCCAGTACGGGCCGTTAGGACCAGGAGCCATGCGCCATTTTGGTGTGCCGTCTGCATTGACAACTGGCAATCCCGGCTTGATCATGCCTTCTGTGAACGCGGTGTACCAAAAGATCTGCTGCGCAATTTCGCCTTGGGCTGGTACAGGACCAGCTTCTCCAAAGGTCATGCCCATGGCCTCTTTAGGTGCGTAAGCCTTCATCCAATCTATGTATTTGGTCAGAGCGTAAACGGCTGCTGGTGAATTGGTTGCACCGCCTCGTGAGACAGACGCACCAACAGGGGTGCAGTTGTCAGCAGCGACACGAATGCCCCACTCGTCAACCGGTTGACCGTTCGGAATGCCCACGTCTGCTGTACCTGCCATTGACAACCATGCATCGGTGAAGCGCCAGCCCAATGAGGGGTCTTTCTTGCCGTAGTCCATGTGGCCGTAGATGGGGTTGCCATCAATAGTTTTCACATCGTTCGTAAAGAAATTAGCGATGTCCTCGTAGGCACTCCAGTTTTGTGGCACACCTAGGTCGTAGCCGTACTTGGCTTTGAACTTGGCTTTGAGGTCAGGGCGGGCAAACAAGTCCGCACGGAACCAGTACAGGTTGGCAAACTGTTGGTCAGGTAGCTGGTACATCTGGCCGTCTGGCGCAGTTGTGAAGCTGGTGCCAATGAAGTCCTTCAGGTCTAAGCCTGGGTTGGTCCACTGCTTACCGCTATTTTTCATGTAGTCGGTGAGCGACATGATTTTGCCGTAGCGGTAGTGCGTTCCAATCAGGTCAGAGTCGCTGATCCAGCCGTCGTAAATAGACTTGCCGGATTGCATAGAGGTCTGCAGTTTTTCGACCACGTCACCCTCTTGGATCAAGTCGTGCTTGACGGTGATACCGGTAATCTCTGCAAAGGCTTTGGCCAACACTTTAGATTCGTACTCATGGGTGCCAATGGTCTCTGACACAACAGAGATTTCACTTATACCCATTTTCTTGAGTTTGTCAGCGGCTTGGATAAACCATTTCATCTCAGTCATCTGCTGAGCTTTGCTCAGTGTTGACGGCTGAAATTCAGAATCTATCCACTTTTTAGCTTCTGGCTCACCGGCTATAGCTAGCCCAGTGCACGCAGCTGCGACGGCAAAAGCCGTTATTTTTAAACGCAGTTTCATGTCATCTCCAATATAGTTAACAGCCCGCTCAATACACATACCAAAAGACCTTTGCGGGATAAAAAGGTCAGGTTCTTTTGAGTTCAGCCTTTTCTCATAATCAGTCCCAGGGACATGATTGATATGACAAGACTGATCCAAACGCTGGGTTCTTGTTCAAGCGACAGCCACGTCATCAGCGTCTCGCCTAAGCCAAGAAACATCAGGTTGATATAGGCCGCAGATAACAAGCCAATAAATAATCGGTCACCACGTGTGGTGGCGATTGGTAGAAAACCCTTGCGCATCACGGTGGGAGACTTGAGCTCCCACACGGTCATGGTTGTAATCAGCAGCGCAATAACCGTAAAGAAAACCGCGACAGGCGTGGTCCAGTACATCCAAGTAAACATGTTTTAAACCTTGTTGTTGTGTGTCTAGACACGGCCCATTGCAAAACCTTTTGCAATGTAGTTACGAACAAACCAAATAACGATGGCGCCAGGAATGATGGTCAGTACGCCAGCAGCGGCAAGTGTTGCCCAGTCCATACCCGAGGCACTGACTGTGCGTGTCATGGTGGCCACAATAGGTTTGGCGTCGACGCTGGTCAAGGTCCTTGCAAGCAACAACTCCACCCAGCTGAACATGAAACAAAAGAATGCCGCAACGCCGACACCTGCCTTGATGAGCGGTAAGAATATGCGTACAAAAAACTTAGGAAAACTGTAGCCGTCAACGTAGGCTGTTTCGTCAATTTCACGCGGAATTCCGCTCATAAAACCTTCCAAAATCCACACAGCCAAGGGCACGTTAAATATGAGGTGAGCTAAAGCTACTGCTATGTGTGTGTCCATCAAACCAGCGGTTGTGTACAGCTGGAAGAAGGGCAGCAAAAACACAGCCGGTGGGGTCATGCGGTTGGTGAGCAACCAAAAGAAGACGTGCTTGTCGCCAATGAAGCGGTAGCGTGAGAATGCATAGGCCGCTGGCAGCGCCACACTCAGCGAAATAACCGTGTTCATGGCCACATAAATTAGGCTGTTGACATAGCCCATGTACCAAGATGGGTCAGTGAATATGGTGATGTAGTTGTCCCACGTAAAATTCAAAGGCAACAAGGTAAAGCTAGACACAATCTCATTGTTGGTCTTAAAGCTCATGTTGACCATCCAGTAAATGGGCAACAAGGCAAACAGCAGGTATAGCGATAGACCTATGCGTTTGATGCCTAGGTTTTGTTTGTTAAGCATGCTGACTGTCCTTGTTGGCTGCGCCAGTGTTTTGCATCCAGTTGTAGAGCACGTAGCACATCAACAAGATAATTAAAAAATACACCAGAGAGAACGCCGCAGCAGGCCCAAGGTCAAATTGCCCAACCGCTTTTTGTGTCAAATACTGGCTAAGGAATGTCGTGGAGTTACCTGGCCCTCCACCTGTTAGTACAAAGGGTTCTGTATAAATCATGAAGCTGTCCATCAAACGCAGCAGCACCCCAATCACCAACACACTCTGCATTTTTGGCAACTGAATGTAGCGAAACACTGCCCATTTACTAGCGCCATCAATTTGAGCAGCGTGGTAGTAGGCATCAGGAATTGAGCGCAAGCCTGCATAAGCGAGCAGGGCCACCAATGGTGTCCAGTGCCACACGTCCATGATCAACACAGTCAGCCAAGCGTGTAGCGGGTTGCTGGTGTAGCTGTAGTCAATGCCCAGGTACAACAAACTAGCACCAAGTAAGCCAATGTCTGAGCGGCCAAAAATTTGCCAAATGGTGCCAACAACGTTCCAAGGGATGAGCAACGACAAGGCCACAACCACCAAGGTCGCGGATGCACGCCAGCCTGTTACTGGCATGCACAAAGCAATGGCTATACCCAGTGGGATTTCAATGGCCAGTACCCAAAAAGAAAACTTTATTTGACGCCATAATGCGCTGTGTAACTCGCTATCACGCATGGTTTCAACAAACCATTCGGTGCCTACAAAGACGCGTCTATCTGGAGAAATGATGTCTTGTACCGAGTAGTTGACTACAGTCATCAATGGCAATATCGATGAAAAAGCAACGCAAATAAGCACTGGCAAAATAAGCCACCATGCCGCGTTGTTATAAGGTTTTTGCATCATGTGACCAATTCTTCGTTGATGTAGTAACAGGTGTTTTCATTGAGCACGTTGAGCCCAATCGAGGTGCCAACTTGCGCGGGTATGTCTGACTTGTTGTGGCGTGACTTCAACAGTGCGCCTTCAACCGCACATGTAATGAGGTAGTAAGTCCCCACGTCTTGCACGCGTGTGACGGTTGCTTGCAACTCATTACTCTGACCTGAGGGGGTGGTTTGTAGGTGTTCTGGGCGAATGCCAACAGTTACTGGGCCAGTCGCCAGCGTTTGATTGCTTGGTATTTGCAGCAGTTGCCCTGCCAGGTTGATATTGCGTTCGGTGGTGACGCTTGCATTGATAAAGTTCATACCTGGGGAGCCAATAAAGTGGCCAACAAATGTATGGGCTGGACGCTCGAACAGTTCTTGTGGTGAGCCAACTTGAACGGCTCGTCCTTGCGACATGACCACAACTTGGTTGGCAAAGGTCAGTGCCTCCACTTGGTCGTGTGTCACGTATATCAGCGTGAGTTTTAGCTCGTTGTGAATTTGCTTGAGTTTGCGCCGCAACTGCCACTTCAAGTGTGGATCAATCACTGTGAGTGGCTCATCAAACAATATCGCGCTGACGTCTGGCCTGACCAACCCTCTGCCCAGCGAAATTTTCTGTTTGACATCTGCGCTCAAGCCTGCCGCACGTTGTTGCATGATGGGACCCAGTTCCAGCATCTCTGCAATGTCATGTATGCGTTTTTGAATGTATTGGGCATCCACTTTGCGGTTGCGCAGCGGGAAAGCCAGGTTGTCAGCCACCGTCATGGTGTCGTAAATGACGGGGAACTGGAATACTTGTGCAATGTTGCGCTCCTGAGGGGTTTGATGCGATACATCTTTCCCGTCAAACAGAACAGTGCCCTCCGAAGGGGCCAACAACCCAGACATGATATTGAGCATGGTGCTTTTGCCGCAACCTGATGGCCCGAGCAAAGCGTAGGCGCCACCGTTCTCAAACCGCATGTCCATGTGGTGGAGCGCATAGTCTGCCGGCTCTGTTGGGTTGGCTTTGTATGAGTGCGCCAGTTTTAAGTCTATTTGTGCCATGTGGTTGTTTGTCTATGCGTTGTTGTGTGGGGCGTGGCTCAGGTTGCCAGCCTTGTCAAACACAAAGGTGCGTTTGGGTTGCAAGTAGACATTGGTTTGGCTGCCCAGTTGCATGTGTTGCACGCCAGATACTTGCGCCACAAGCGGGCCTAATGCGGTACTCAAGTGAATGAACGTGTCTGAGCCAGAGATCTCAGACAACTCAACCCGCGCTGCGAGCGCCACACCATCAGTGCCTTGATCCAAGGTCACGGCATTTGCACGCAAGCCGACACTGACGGGGCCAGATGCCTTGTTGTATTGTGCAATTCGGATGGTGATTGCTGAGCCTAAATCTAAGACACCGTCTGTGCTTGTTGCGCTTAAGACATTCATGGGCGGGTCGCTAAAGGCAGTGGCAACCTGAACATTCATGGGACGCTGAAACACCTCATTGGTAGGGCCGTATTGCAACAGCTTGCCCTCGTACATCACAGCGGTATGACCGCCCAGCAGCAATGCCTCACCGGGCTCAGTTGTGGCGTACACGATGGTTGAGTTGCCCACATCAAATACGGCTGTGAGTTCCTCGCGTAATTCTTCTCGCAGTTTGTAATCCAAGTTGACCAACGGCTCGTCAAGCAATGTCAGGGGAGCTGCTTTAATAAGCGCTCTTGCCAATGCCACGCGTTGCTGCTGACCGCCAGACAATTCGGCCGGTAAGCGCTGCAAGAACTGGCTGATGTGCAAGCGATCGGCCATGTCATTGACCCGTTGCGTGATGCTGGCAGCTGTGTCACGTCCAGCCAGCTTGAGTGGTGAGGCGATGTTGTCGAACACCGACATAGACGGGTAGTTGATGAACTGTTGGTACACCATGGCTATGTTGCGTTCACGAACAGAGCGACCGGTCACATCTTCCCCGTCAAACAGCAACCTGCCTTTGCTGGGTTTGTCTAGACCTGCCATCACGCGCATCAAAGAGGTTTTGCCAGCTTGTGTGGCTCCAAGCAGCACGGTAAGGCTGTTTGGTTTGAGCGCCATATCCAGCGGGTAGATGTGTGTGTGCCCATCAACGACGGTGCTGACCTGTTGTAGCTCCAAGCTCATGCTGACTCGCTTCTGTGCACCGGTGCGCTGTATATTCGTTTGCTCATATGCAATATGTTCTTTTGTGTTCGTAAACGTTTTGTTTTTTTCGTTTGATGCATGTTAATAGGTTTTATTTCTTCGTTTTATAGGTGTTTACCCTTTTCTGCGTTCCTTTTTGTTCGGTTATCGTCCTACCCATGCATGACACACACGTATTTAACCTACATACACCCTTCACACCCAATGTGCGCCAGCAAGCCATTGTTGAGGAGGTCAAACGCCATGGAGCGGTCACCATCGAGTCCTTGTCGTCACGCTTTGACGTGACGCTACAAACGGTGAGACGTGATGTACAGCGCTTGGCGGAATTTGGCTTTTTGGCGCGGTTTCATGGCGGTGTGTGTATGCCGGTGTCGACGACTGAAAATGTCAACTACATGCGGCGCCAAGCGATGCAGGCCACTGGCAAGCACCGTATTGCTCAAGCTGTTGCCGCACGTATTCCCAATGGGTGTTCACTGATTTTGAATATTGGCACCACGACAGAAGCCATTGCGCAGGAACTGCTTCAGCACAAGGGCTTGCGTGTCATTACCAACAATTTAAATGTGGCTGCAACCCTCAGCGCCAACGAAGACTGCGAGGTGATTGTTGCAGGCGGTGTTGTTCGTGCGTTAGACCGCGGTATCACCGGCGAGGCCACGGTAGACTTTATCCGTCAGTTCAAGGTGGACATCGGTCTAATTGGTATCAGCGGCATTGAAGATGACGGCACCTTACGCGACTTTGACTTCAGAGAGGTCAAGGTGGCCAAAGCCATCATCGCCAACTCACGTCAAGTCTGGCTGTGTGCTGACAGCACCAAGTTTTCTCGTCCCGCGATGGTCGAGCTGGGCCGTATTGACGAGTTGGATGTGGTGTTTACAGACATGACGCCACCGCCACTGTTCACTGACCTCATGGACAACGCCGGCGTTGAATGCGTGGTTGCCGCTTGAAGCTGCGCTGTGCATCCAAAAGCGTCGTAACAAGCCTTACATTTTTGGAGTTTCATACATGTCATATTTGATTGCCTTAGACCAAGGAACCACCAGTTCAAGGGCCATTTTGTTTAAAGACAACGGAGACATTGCCGCCAGTGCACAGCAAGAGTTTGAGCAAATTTTTCCTAATCCAGGCTGGGTTGAGCACGATCCGTTTGCCATTTGGAATACCCAGCTTGCCGTACTGGCCAAGGTGTTGGGTACAAGTGACATCAACCCTAGTGACATTGCCGGCGTTGGTATTACCAACCAACGCGAAACCACGCTGGTGTGGCACAGGCGCACTGGCCAACCCATTTACAACGCCATCGTGTGGCAAGACAGGCGCACCACCTCTATTTGTGGTGGCTTGCGTGACAAAGGATTGCTGGACACAGTACGCAGCAAAACTGGTCTGCTGTTAGACCCGTATTTTTCAGGCACGAAAATTCGCTGGATACTCGACCACGTCGACGGCGCGCAGGCTTTGGCCGACCAAGGCGATTTGGTGTTTGGCACAGTGGATACATGGCTTATTTGGCAATTAACCAGTGGCAAGCGCCACGTTACAGATGTGAGCAATGCGGCGCGCACCATGTTGTTCAACATCCATACTGGACAGTGGGATGACAGCTTGTTGGCCGAGCTCAATATTCCCCGCAGCATGCTGCCAGAGGTGTTGGCCTCAAGTGCTGAATTTGGCTTTACAGACGCCAACATCGTTGGTCATCGCTGGCCTATTGGTGGTGTGGCTGGTGATCAGCAGTCGGCTGTATTTGGTCAAACTTGTTTCGAGCCAGGGCAGGCTAAAAATACGTACGGCACTGGCTGCTTCATGCTCATGCATACCGGAGATCAAGGTTTGGCCAGCGCCAACGGCTTGATCACCACACGCTTGGCGCAATGGGGCGCTACACCCTCGTATGCCTTGGAAGGCAGCGTGTTTATGGGCGGTGCAGTTGTGCAGTGGCTGCGAGACGGTTTGGGTGCCATTGATGCCAGCGCTGACGTACAAGCCTTAGCCTCCAGCGTGCCCGATAGCGGGGGCGTCATCATGGTGCCCGCCTTTACGGGCTTGGGTGCACCTTACTGGTTGCCTGATGCACAAGGGAGCATTACAGGACTGAGCCGTGGCACCACCATGGCACACATTGCCCGAGCTGCTTTAGAGAGCATTGCCCTGCAAAGCACGGCCTTGTTGCAAGCCATGAGCAAAGACGCGTTGTGCCATGGCGGACAAGCCGTTACGGAGCTGCGTGTTGACGGCGGCGCCTGTGTCAATGATTTGCTGATGCAAATGCAAGCTGACTTGGCTGGTGTATCCGTCGTGCGCCCTCAAGTTGTAGAAACCACGGCGCTGGGCGCGGCGTATCTTGCAGGGCTGCATGTTGGTATATACCAAGACTTGAACCAGCTGAAGTCCCAGTGGCGTGTGCAGCGGGTGTTTGAGCCGCAGTGGTCAACAGACCAGGCTCAAGCAAAAATGGCGCAGTGGGAGCGGGCAGTGGCGGCTTTAACCTAACTTGGATATAACGGTCAGATCGCATCAAGCGACTTCAGCCCAGCAAGCAACCAAGCTTGTACGCTATTTACAATAGCAGTTATGCAAGCTTTAACTGATTTATACGCCTACCTCCTACAGACCTCTAGCGACCCAAAGATTTGGTTGAGCCAAGTCTTTGTGGTGGTGTTGTTTACTGTGTTGTGTAATTTTGTTTTGATGCGTTTCATAGACGCTTCCGAGAAGGTGGTTGCCAATACCAAGTCCTTGTGGGACGACGCGCTGCTAGACGCCGCGCGTATCCCGGTGCGTTTGTTTGTGTGGACGATTGGATTGACGGTAGCCGCTAAGGTGTTGGACAACGCCACACAAAGCTCCCTGCTCGAGTTGTGGCCAGAAGTGCGCAGCATGTCCTACATTGTGATCGTCGCAATGTTTTTCACGCGTTTTATCCGCTTTGCAGAAACCAATTTGATTGACGAGCAGCGCTGCGCTGCGCCTATGGACAAAACCACAGCCACTGCCATTGGCAAGCTGCTGCGTTTGAGCGTGGTGATCACTGCGTTTTTAGTGGCTTTGCAAACGTTGGGCTATTCAATTTCAGGTGTATTGGCCTTTGGTGGCGTAGGCGGTGTCGCGGTAGGCTTTGCCGCAAAAGATTTATTGGCCAACTTTTTTGGCGGCCTCATGTTGTACCTTGACAAGCCATTTTCTGTGGGTGATTGGGTACGTTCACCTGACCGTGACATTGAAGGCACCGTAGAGGATATAGGCTGGCGCCTCACGCGCATTCGCACCTTTGACAAAAGGCCCTTGTACATCCCTAACTCTATGTTTTCCTCCATCATTGTGGAAAATCCATCGCGGATGGCACACAGACGTATTTATGAAAATATAGGCATTCGTTATGAAGACGCACACGTCCTGCATGCTGTTGTGAACGATGTGCGTGCGATGCTGAAAAGCCACCCGGATATAGCCCAACAGCAAACGCAAATTGTCCATTTCAACGCTTATGCAGCATCGCATTTAGAGTTCATGGTGTATGTGTTCACGACTACAACCGATTGGTTGCAATTTCACGCCATCAAGGAAGACGTGCTGACGCGGATCATGGCGATTGTGAACCAGCACGGCGCTCAGTTCGCTTATCCCACGCAAACGTTGCATATCGCCAACGAGGTGGGCTTGGCGCAGCTGCAACACGCGCAACCTCCAACCTAAGCGGCGTAACACTGCGCCAATTATTTGTTCATGACGTACTGACTTTTGGTGCTGGTTTAGGCATTTCTTTTTGCGCAATGCGTTGCACCTGCTTGGCAATAAAACCTTTGTCGATTACGTTCTTCCACCACCAAAATAGGCGTGAGCAAGCTGCCCAGCTGCCCCAAATTGCAAGGGCACTTCCGTTGCTTAAATTCAGCAAGTTCAATGTGCGCTTTGGAGGTTTAAATGCCACCAAAGAATGCCTGTTTGCACTGGCCAACAGGTTGCGCAGTAAGGGCGGCCCAGCCCTCACAGCGTATACGCCGCTTTTTGGATGCGGGTAAGGCGTGCTGGCACTGACATCGCCGACAGCAAAGACGTTGGGGTGGGAGTGTGATTGGCCATACTCGTTCACGCGAATGTAGCCGTAGTCGTTCAATGACAAGCCAGACGGCGCCAATAGGGTGGGGGCATGGCCACCTGTTGCAAGAATAGCTAAGTCACATTTTAAACGCAGGCCACCGTGCAAACTGAGCGTATGGCTGGTCAGCCCGACACAATGTTGGTCAATCACCTGAACCCCTGCGCGCTGAAGGACTTCGCCGGCCAGTCGTTTGGCCATGGGAGAGTAGTTGTGCAACAGGCCCCGTGTGCCAGCTATCAGTGTGAGTCCAGCTTTGGTTTGACTCAGCGCCAGTGCCTTTGCCACTGCCAAAATAATTTCAACACCTGATGCGCCAGCGCCCACAACGACCACACTTTGAGGCTTTTGGCGAAGGCGTGCCAGCACTGCCGGCCATTGGGTTGCAAAGTCATCAATAGGACGAATACATAGGCCATGTTCAGCTGCGCCTGGTATGCGCTTATTCAGCTCAAGCTTGTTCATGGCGCTGCCGATGTCTATCGACAAGGTATCAAAAGAAATCTGTTGTCCAGTGTTTAGTGTGATGACTTGGCTGGCCGCGTTGATGTGCCGTGCGCTGGCTTGTATCCAATTGGCTGCGCTATTTTTGAGCAAGCGTGCCACGTGCAGCTCACACTGAGTTCGTTGGTACTTGCCCGCTATAAGGCCTGGCAGCATGCCACTGTAAATGTGTTCAGCCCGCGGTGTAACTACTGTGAGTTGTGCGTTCGGGGCAGCCGATTGCTGCCAATGTTGGATGATATGGACGTGTGCATGGCCAGCACCCAGAAGAACTATTTGTTTTGTGGCGTTCAAAATGACGTACTTAAATGGAGAGCAAACATGTAATTTTTAGTTATCTATTTGAAACTATTTTGCACGTTTTATACAGTGAGGACTTTTGGGCTAACAAAGACGGTTGCGTTCTAATATGTAGCCGGTGTTTCCCATCGTAAATTGTTGACCCAACCAAGCGCTTGTTCTTGTGTGTTGTCGGTATCTGCGCCAACAGCTATAGCGCTGACTGGTGGGACCACTTGGGCCTCGTCACCAAAGAGTTTTAAAAAATCATCCGACAAATTGCGCCGTTGTGTCGTCCACTCATTCAGCGCGCTGGTATTGGTTTGCAGCACCATGTAGCGGACCCGCTTGGTATAAGGATTTGCACCCGTCGTACCGATGGGGTATCGGTTGTCCCAGATATAGCAAATGGTGGCTGCGGGTAGGTCAAGCGCGCTGGTGCTGCGGGCAATGCGCAGCAGCAAACGCTCACCCCAAGGCACGCTAGCATCATGGTGGGCAAAACTGACACACACCTTGAGCGCAGCATCGTCGCCAGCTTTCTCTTGCAGGTTGGCTTTAGACAGGGCGGTGTCTAAGCGCCATTGCCAACTGATCACCCCCGCAGGCCATGGCCCCTTTTGTAACAAGTGCCCATAACTCGCATTGCTGTCTATGCGAACGGCCGGCGCAGTTGAGTTTGGTGCAATGGCAACGCTGATGACGGGCGCGGCGACGCCCTTGTCTGTTGGCAGGCCAACACGGTTCCACATAGCGTTTATCTGACCTGTTGCGTGGAGCAGCGGTGCGGGTACTTGCGCCCTTTCGGATATGGGCGACAACGCATGGGCATATGCCAGACTCGCCGTAAGAAGCGCTGTTACAACAATGGTGCGGTTCATAGTGGCTGTTGGTTTATAAGTCGCGCAGACCCGAACGAATACGGGTCAGACTGGTGACGGTACACAGCGCTGAGAAGACAAAGGCGAGGGTTGGGAAATACGATGGCCACAGGCACATCGCCACAAAAAAACCCAGCGTTTCTGTGGCCTCAGTCAGGCCGCCTACAAAGTAAAACGACTTGTCGGCTCGGGTGACGGTAGCCTCTGGCGCTGTGGGGTTTGGTTCATGTTGAGGTTGTAGATAAGTTGCTTGGGATGTGTGTGCTTTTTGCTTTTCACGCATAACAGCATAGGCCAGAAAACTGGTGCCAGTGCTTATAAATGCGGCCAGTAGACACGCAGCAGCCAAGGCGTTTCTCGCGGGGTCAGCCCACGCAAATGCCAGCGGAATAGCTGCATAAAACCAAAAATCTAAACTGATGTCCAGAAAACCGCCCGCATCACTGGGCTGGCTCAGCCTGGCCACAGCCCCGTCTAGGCCATCGCATAGGCGCGAGAGCAACAGCACGCACAAGCCAAGCACGTACATCTGGTTGACAATGGCCACGGCGCTGGCCATGCCCAAGCCCCAGCCCCACCAAGTCAGCGTGTTGGCACCCACTCCAAGGCCGTGAAGTGCGCCAGCTAAGCTGCTGATAAGTGGGCGAATGGCCTTTTGTGTGTAGTTGTCTAGCATGTGAACGTGCCCGGTGGCTCAGCAGCAAGCAATCGGGTCAGTGTGTCACTGCTCTCAACATCTTGCATATCGTGTGTCACCACCAAGGTGGGTACGCCGCTGGCTTTTAAGGTGCTGAATACCCACTTGCGCAATCGCTGGCGCAAGTCGGCGTCTAATGTTGCAAATGGTTCATCGAGCAACAGTGCTTTCGGTTGAGCCAATAGGGCACGCATCAGCGCCACGCGTGTCCGCTCGCCACCTGACAACTGGTGAGGCCAGCTGTGCGCCTTGTGACTCATCTCAATCTCAGCCAAAGCTGTCTGAGCTGCCTCAGTGCGTTGGGTGTTACTGAGGGCGTGGCGTGGCACGCCAAATAGCAAGTTGTCTAAAACGTTGAGTTGCGGAAACAACAAGTCGTCTTGAAACATCATGCCAATGCGCCTGAGGTGCGCGGGCGTGTGGTCCAGTGCCATTGCGTCCAGCTTGATGTGCCCTTGGTAGGCCATTGGCGCGTGCAGTTGACCAGCAATGGCCAATAACAAGCTGCTTTTGCCGCTGCCGCTGGGCCCCATCAGCGTGTGCACACTGCCCGCCTCAACGCTTAAACGGATGTCGCGAAGCAGCGGGGCTTGGCCAATGAGGCCCAAGTTGTTGATCTGGATGTCTAAACGCATGCGCAATTAATAGGTATAGGGTGTGCGCTTTGCCCACACGTGGGCCAAGCCAAAAGCCACTGCTGGCAGCACTATTTGTAGCAGCCCGAAAGCAGATGCTGTGTCGCGTTGTCCGCCGCTGGCCAGCGTGACTGCTTCTGTAGTGATGGTCGTCACACGCCCAGCCCCCAGCATTTGTGTGGGGAGGTACTGGGCCACACTGACTGCAAAGCCAACTGCCCAAGCGTTGAGTATGGCGGTCTTTAGCATTGGCCATTTCACGCCCAAGAGATAGCGCCATGTTGGTACGCCAAGGCTGGCACTGACCCATGACAAACGCTGGTCAAAGCTGAGGTAGGCTGGGCTCAACATCAGCACGGTGTACGGCAGCACAGCCAATGTGTGGGCTGCGCCAACGCCGACCCAACTGGCATCTATCCCCACCACGGTGGCAGCTTGGTGCAGTCCTGACAACCACAACACAGGCGGCAAAACCAACAGGCCATACAGCGCAGGTCTTATGGCCAACTCCAGACGAGGCGGTGCGGCCTCTAGCCACGCCAGCGTCCACAGCATAGCGGCAATGCTGCTCATGGATGCCAAGCTACAAGTGGTACCCAAGGCCTCAGAACTGATGAGGGCTTGCGCCCATGCGCCCCAGTGCCACTGCTGCGGCCACACATTGGGGAAGGGCCAGTACAGGGTCAAGCTGGCTGTTGCCAAAGCCAACACTATCGCCACATACACGCCACTAAAGCCTCTCCAAAAGGCGACTGCAGATTTGTGCCGGTGTGTGGTGTGCCCAGCACCGGTTGGGACATGGTTTGAAAAGTTGTGGTGGCCGCGGGTGTTCAAGCGCTGCCAACCCTGCCAGCGCATGGCCAGCCACGTTAGGAATGCGCACGCAGCACCTGCAACACTCAGCAGCCAAGCTGCTGCTATGCCGGCGCTGGCCATGCGGGGGTCGGGGTCTTGCAGCCACTGCCATGCCAGCACCGCCAGCGTTGGCGGCTGGTTGGGGCCAACGACCAAGGCCATGTCTACTTGGCTGATGCCATAGGCAAACATGGCCATTAATGGCCAACCAAGCTTGGGCAACAGCATGGGCCACATGATGCGCTGCCAAGTTTGGCGAGGGCTGTAGCCAAGGCATGTCGCGGTGGTCATGGCGCGCGACAGCGTTTGTTGCATATCGGGGCGTTGCAGCTGCGTGGCCAGGCTCCACAGTAAAAAAGGCAGCTCTTTTCCGATGAGTACAGCGCACAAGCCCAAGCCAAAGGCATCATTGACCAACGGCCAATCTGGTGGCCACTGCCAGCCAGTTAAGCCAGGTGACACCACACGTACCAGCCAACCACTGGGTGCAATCAGCCACACAATACCAATGGCAAAAGCCACGTGCGGCATGGCCAGCATAGCCGGAAGCCAGCGCGTAAAACGCTGCCATGACCGGTTGGTTTGTCCTGATGCAACCCACAAATAAAACACCAACCACTTCGCCAGGCCAACACAAGCAACTACTGAGACCAACGATGTGATGAGGCTTAGTAACAGCGCAGTCCCCGTGCTGGGGTGTCGTAGCAAGGTATCCCATGCGTGATGGGAAGCACCTTGCACGCCAGCGTGTCCAAGTGCTGCAGCCAAGGGGATACCCAAGGCCAGCGCCAAGGCACTGAGCATGAAAAACAAGCCTATGCGGCTGAAAGTGTTGGACGATACCGTCATGGAAGGCTTGTGGTGTGCAGCAGCGATGGGTTGGTGTTTAAGTTGACCTATAAGCCGGCGCTTTATGTGGCGTCCGAGTCAAGGTTGACGGCTATTGGCCGTAGCGCTGAATCCATGCCGTCTCAAGTGCGCCTACCCAGGACACATGCGGTTCGCCCAATGTGGGTGCTGTGTTGGCCAACGCACCGCCTGTATTGCCGCTGGTAGCTGCGGCAAAAGCGGCTTGTCCTGCGGCGTCTAGCGACTGTAGGTCCAGCACGGTGGGGTCACCCCACACACGGATATCAGATTTACGAGCCTGAGCCAGCGGCGACAACAAGAAATTAGCGACCACTTGTGCACCTTGGGGCGCATTGGCATTGGTTGGAATGGCTACAAAATGGGTGTTGCCAATGGTGCCCCCGGTATGTTGGTAGCTGTAGGTCGACACGGGTAGTTTTCCCGCGGCAACCTCCGCACTGGCCTCAACCGGGTTGAAGGTCAAACCCAGTAGCAGCGACCTGTCGGATACGCCTTGGGCAATTTGAGCCACGCTGGTGGGAAATTGTTGACCGCTGCGCCACAGGTTTGGGTGCAGGGCATCTAGGTAGGTCCACAGTGGCGCAGTGGCTTGTTTAAAAGCAGCGTCTGTCACCGGTTGGTCAAGCCAGGTGCGTTGTGGGTTGAGTTCAAGCAACAACTGCTTTAAAAATGTGGTTCCATGAAACTCTGGTGGGCGCGGATAGGTGATGCGCCCTGGCTGTTTGGCGGCGAGTTGTGCCAGTTCTTGTGCGTTGCGCGGTGGCGTGGGGAGCAGCTGTCTGTCGGCATAAAAGGTGAGCTGGGCCATGCCCCAAGGCGACTCTAAGCCGCCTGTGGTTTCACCAAAATCTTTCAGTGTGGTGGGCTTGCCTGCAGTGTCTACGTGCACAAAGTTGGGCAATGCTTGCGCAAAGGGTCCAAACAGCAAGCCTTCTCGTTTGAGGGTGGCAAAATTTTCGCCATTGACCCACATGAGGTCTGTTGACCCATTGTTTCGTTTGCCAGCAGCCACTTCGCCGCGCACTCTGGCGATGGTTTCAGCAATGTCTGCCACCTTGACGTGAACCAACTTCACGCCGTACTGCGTTTGCACTTGCTCGCCAACCCAGCGCAGGTAGGCGTTGATACGCTCACCACCACCCCATGCGTTGAAATAAACAGTTTGACCCTTGGCGTTTGTTTCAATGTCTGACCAAGGCTGTGCACCTGTTGCGGCGATGGCGATGTTGGCAGTCATTGGAGTGGTCAGCGACAACCATGAGGCGAGGGCTAGTCCCAGGGTGCTGCGGCGGGTGAGTAAATAACGTGACATGGTCTGAACGGTCCTGGGTATGAAACACAGTGGTTTGTTGAGTAAATTGAGCAGGCGGTGTGATCGCGTGTGTCAATGCATACGTTGGGTCTAGGCCCTAGGTTACAGTGAAGTAACAGCACCGCGTTGAGGCCTGTAACCTGCAATAGATCATTATCGAATAGGGGTGTGAACGCTTGGGTGCCAGCTTTAATTTAACCTAGGTTTTGACACATGAATTCTCCCACTGCTCACAGCAGCCGCCCACTGTCGTTGCTGATAAAGCTACTTGTTGTTGTTGTAGTGGTTGCTGCGCTGTGGGTGTATGCCCGCAGCGACGCCAGCCAATGGCTGAGCCTTGCCTCGCTGAAGGCGCACGCAGCAGGTTTGGCTTCTTGGCGCGTTGATCAGCCGTGGGCCGCTGCGGCAACGTTCTTTGTCGTGTATGTGCTGGTGACTGCTGTGTCGCTGCCCGGCGCCGTGTGGCTCACTCTGGCTGGTGGTGCGCTGTTTGGCCTCTGGCAAGGTTTGTTGTTGGTGTCGTTTGCTTCAACCACGGGGGCCACACTGGCGATGTTGGCTGCGCGGTTTGTCTTGGGTGACACGGTGCAGCGCCGCTTCGGCGAGCGCTTACGTGCAGTCAACGATGGGATTGCCAAAGACGGTGCGTTTTACTTGTTCAGCTTGCGCTTGGTGCCGGTGTTCCCGTTTTTTCTCATCAATTTGCTGATGGGCCTTACCCAGTTGAAAGCACGTACTTTTTATTGGGCCAGTCAGGTTGGCATGCTGCCAGGTACGGTCGTGTATGTGCTGGCGGGTACGCAATTGGCTCAAATTGACAGCCTCAGTGGTATTGCTTCGCCGGGTTTATTAGGCTCGTTCGTGTTGCTGGCACTGTTTCCTTGGGTGGCTAAATGGTTTGTTGCCCAATGGCAAGCCAAGCGCGTGTACAGCGGCTACAGCAGGCCTAAGCAGTTTGACCGCAACATGGTGGTTATTGGCGGTGGTGCAGCCGGTCTGGTAAGTGCCTATATCGCCGCGGCAGTCAAAGCCAAAGTCACCTTGGTTGAAACGCACAAAATGGGCGGTGATTGTTTGAACTATGGCTGTGTGCCCAGCAAGGCGCTTATAAAAAGTGCCAAGGTTGCCCATCAAATGCGCCACGCGCACACCTATGGCCTGAACCATGCGGTGGTCGATCACGCACAAGTGGCGGCTTCTTTTCCTGACGTGATGAAGCGTGTCCGCCAAGTGGTCACAGCCATTGAGCCCCACGACAGCACAGAGCGTTACACAGCCTTGGGCGTTGACGTGGTGCAAGGCTATGCCCGAATCGTAGACCCTTGGACAGTCGAGATTACGGACACCGATGGTGGGGTTCAAACACTCACCACCCGCGCCATCATCATTGCCACTGGCGCACGCCCATTTGTGCCGCCGCTGCCAGGCATTGATGATGTGGGTGTGCTGACCAGCGACACCATGTGGGATGCGCTGGCAGCGCTTCCCTCAGCGCCGCAGCGTGTGGTGGTGTTGGGTGGCGGCCCCATTGGCTGTGAGTTGTCTCACGCTTTGGCGCGTTTAGGCAGCGGTGTGACGCAAGTTGAAATGGGCACACGCATATTGCCGCGCGAAGATGAGGACGCCTCTGAGGTGGTGGCTGCGGCTATGCAACGCGATGGTGTGACCATCCTTGCAGGGCATCAAGCGGTACGTTGTGAGCCGGGTGAGCCAAGCGGGCCTGGTCATCAGGGTCGCGCACATGCGATTGTGGTGATCCACAACGGAGCGGAAAAGCGCATTGAGTTTGACGTGCTCATTGCAGCGGTAGGACGCAACGCCAGGTTGTCAGGTTTTGGCCTAGAGGCGTTGGGTATTGAGGTGGGGCGGGTGGTGCAAACCAACGGGTACTTGCAAACCAAATACCCCAATATCTTGGCTGCAGGCGATGTGGCGGGCCCTTACCAGTTCACCCATACGGCGTCGCATCAGGCATGGTTTGCCGCCGTTAATGCCTTGTTTGGCGACTTTAAATTATTTAAGGTTGACTACAGGGTGATACCGTGGGCCACCTTTACCGATCCCGAAGTGGCGCGTGTAGGTTTGAGTGAAGCCGAGGCCGCAGCCCAAGGCATAGCGGTAGAGGTGACAAGATTTGAGTTGCACGAACTGGACCGTGCCATCACCGACTCTGCTACCGCTGGATTCGTCAAAGTGCTGACCAAACCCGGTAAAGACACCATCTTGGGCGCCACCATCGTGGGCGCTGGAGGCGGCGACTTGCTGACAGAGTTCGTGCTTGCTATGAAATACGGCTTGGGTTTGAATAAAATTCTGGGCACCATTCACACCTATCCCACCATGGGTGAGGCCAACAAGTACGCCGCGGGTGAATGGAAGCGTGCCCATGCGCCAGCGGCTGTGTTGCGATGGGTGGGAAAATTCCATACGTGGCGCAGGGGCTAAACCCATGCAGCTATAGCGCATGGGCGGCTGTCGCCTCAGTTAAGCCAGCATAGCCTGTGCAAACTCGTGTGCTTTGAAGTTTTGAAGGTCTAGCACCGATTCACCAACGCCCACGAAGTACACCGGTATGGGGCGCTCCATGGCGATTGCAGCAAGTACGCCACCTTTGGCGGTGCCATCCAGCTTGGTGACTATGAGGCCAGTCAGGCCAATGCAGTCGTCAAAGGCTTTCACTTGGGAGAGTGCGTTTTGGCCTGTGTTGCCGTCAATGACCAGCAGCACCTCGTGAGGGGCCGTGTCGCTGGCTTTTTGGATGACACGTTTAATTTTTTGTAATTCTTGCATCAGGTGTGTTTGGGTGGGCAGGCGACCTGCGGTGTCTATCAGCACCACGTCTTTGCCGCGCGCCATGGCTGCGGTGACCGCGTCAAAGCTTACCGCTGCTGGGTCAGCGCCGTTGTGGCTGACGATGTCCACGTTGTTGCGTTCTGCCCATGCGCTCAATTGCTCGCGTGCCGCAGCTCTGAAGGTGTCGCCAGCGGCCAGTAGCACGCTGGCGCCAGCATCGCTCAGGTGGCGGGTTAGTTTGCCAATAGAGGTGGTTTTACCCGCGCCATTGACGCCAGTCATCATGATGACTGTGGGTTTGTGTTTGCCAATGGCAAGTGGCTTTTCTAGCGGCGCGAGCAAGTCAGCAAAGATCTCAACCAAGCCCGCTTTGACCAGTTGCACATCGGTGATGTGTTCTTTTTTAACCTTGGTCTTTAGCGCCTGCAACACGTGCGCCGTGGCTTTAACCCCCGCATCGGACATGAGTAGAGCGCTTTCAAGTTCCTCGTACAACGCATCGTCTATGCGCGCTGATACAAAGACACTGCCAATGTGTTGGCCTGTTTTCTTAAGACCGCCTCTCAACCTATCCAACCATGCGCCTCTGGAGGCGGGGTCTTTGTCAACGACTTCAACCCGTATTGGTGCCTCAGGCACAACACCTGTTGTGAGCGTGTCTGCAGGCGACGTGTCTGACACGTCGCCGGTCAGCAGCCCCGACTCTGCAGTGGGTGCACCACCGGGTCCAGTGCGAGCGTCGGCTTCTCGGGCGGCGCCAATTGTGTTGGGCTCGGTGGGCAGCGTCGCGGCTGCATCTTGGGCATCCACAATGGGTGTAAGGCTTGGTTTTTTCTTGAAAAAGCTGAACATGATGTTTTTTCTACAATAGACCTATTCTATGAAAACCAGCCACACCCCACTCAAACACGTTCAAGCAGGTGGTCGCCCTGTTTCCACGGTCCCTGCACAACTTAAAAAACCGCATGCAAAAGCCGGTGAGGTGCGTATTATCGGTGGCACATTCAAGCGTAGCAAGTTGACAGTGCCGTTGGCCAGCGGTTTGCGTCCCACGGGTGACCGTATCCGTGAGACGCTGTTCAATTGGCTGGGACAAGACCTAAGCGGGCGCACATGCTTGGATGCATTTGCTGGTTGCGGTGCATTGGGTTTTGAGGCGGCCTCACGCGGTGCCAGTATGACGTGGCTTGTTGAGCGAGACCGTGCTGCTCTGCAGGCACTCAACGCCTCTCAAGCCAAGTTTTCAATGGCCGGTGTGCGTGTGGTGGCAGGTGATGCTTTATCCTTATTAGGTGCTCAAAAAGGCGCAGGTTGGGACGTGGTATTTTTAGACCCGCCGTTTGAAACAATTGCGGGCGGTGCAGGTGGCGGCAACGAGACCATGTTTGCTCAAGCATTGCAGTTTGCAGCGATGGCCATTGCCCCCGATGGCGTGGTTTATCTTGAGGCGCCACGTGTATGGCAAGGCCATGAGTTGGCTGAGCTTGGCTTGCAGGTGACCAAGTCCAGCAAAGCCGGAGCCGTGTATTTTTATTTACTAGAGCAACTAGTCACAAGCACTTGAGGCGCAGCATATGACAACCACAGTGGTTTACCCCGGAACGTTCGATCCTATAACTTTGGGCCACGAAGATGTGTTGCGCCGTGCCGCTAGGTTGTTTGGCCGTGTGGTGGTGGGCGTGGCCGAGGCTCACCACAAGAAGACCCTCTTTTCCCTACAGCAACGTATGGATCTTGTGCGGTTGTCGTTGTCTGACACGCCGAACATTGAGGTGCACGCGTTTGATGGTCTGGTTGTTGATTTCTGTGCGGCGCATCAAGCATTAGGCGTTGTTAGAGGTGTTCGCAACCATGCTGACTTTGATTTTGAGGCACAAATGGCCGCCATGAACCGCAAGTTGAGCACCAATTTTGACACCATTATCGTGCTGCCTGAACCCTCGTTGCAATGCATCTCCAGCACGTTGGTGCGTGAAATATCCAAGCTGGGCGGTGATGTGTCTGGCTTGGTGTCTGTGCCAGTGGCCGCAGCGTTGGTCAACATAAAGGGATAAAGCGGTGGCTTTACTTATTACCGATGAATGCATCAATTGCGATGTGTGCGAACCCGAATGCCCCAACGAGGCCATCTATATGGGTGAGTCTATTTACGAAATAGACCCACATAAATGCACGGAGTGCATCGGTCACTTTGACGAGCCCCAGTGTGTGGCCCTTTGTCCTGTGGCGTGTATCCCGATTCACCCTGAGTTTGTGGAGTCTCGCGAGCAGCTCATGCGCAAGTACCACCGACTGACGGCTCACAAACAAGACGTTTGATCTCCCGCGCCTAGGCAGCGTTTGGTTTGTCCTTGTCATCGAGCTTGGGTGACACGTGTGTTGTCAAAGCGGGTGGCGTTGCGCATGCTGACAAGGGCTTTGGTGGTTTAGGCCTCGGCGGCTTGCTGGTGTGGATTAAAGCCATCGCCTTGTCCATCTGCCCGCCCAGCAAGTGGTCACCAGCTTTAAGTGCCCTGTCCATGGATTGATTGATGCCAGCGCGTTCATCGGGCGACGGTTTTTGTAGCACCCAGTTGGCCACCTGGCTTTTGTCACCCGGGTGGCCAATGCCAATGCGTAACCGCCAATAATTAGAGCTGCCAAGCTGCGCATGAATGTCGCGCAACCCGTTGTGGCCTGCATGGCCACCGCCGAGCTTGAGTTTTGCTTCACCCGGTGTAATGTCTAGCTCGTCATGGGCAACCAATATTTCTTCAGGGGCAATTTTAAAAAATCTCGCCAGTGTTCCCACAGACTTGCCGCTGGCATTCATAAACGTTTGGGGTTCTAGCAGCCACACGGTATTGCCACCTATTTGAGCCCTGGCCATTAATCCAAAGTAGTTGCGCTCTGGGCGCATGCCCATACGCCACTGGTCGGCCAAGGCGTCAATCCACCAAAATCCAGCATTGTGGCGGGTGTGGGCATAGTCTGAGCCCGGGTTGCCCAGGCCAACAAATAACTTAATCATGGCGTTGAGTTTAGCGCCAGATAGCCTTACACAGCGCGTGTGTTGATCCGACTTTGAGGGTGGTTGGCATTTGCAACAAGTTGCAGTTGAATGTGTAAGGCAAAGAAAAAACCCGCGACTGGCAGTGCCTGTCGCGGGTTGGTGTTAACGCCAGCAAGCTGGCGTTAACCATGCTTACTCAGCAGAAGCGGCATCAGCCGCGTTCACAACAACTGCGGCACCACGTGGTGCTACGGCTGTCACAACCGTGAGGTTGGTGCGGCCATGCATGACTGCTTTGGTCCCAGCTGGCAGTTTGAGGTCACGCACATGAATCGTGTCGCCCTTGGTTAGGGTAGACAGGTCCACAGTGATGTTCTCTGGCAAGTTGGTAGCCAAACACTCAACTTCGACTTCAGTCATGACCCTGTTGATCAAACACTTGTCGATCTTGACCGCTGATGAGGTTTCTTCGCCTTCAAAATGCAATGGCACTTTTTTGTGAACACGGGTCTTTTCATCAACACGCTGGAAGTCAACGTGCAACACCAGTTGCTTGAAAGGGTGGTACTGCACGTCGCGCAGCAATACTTTTTCTTTGGTACCGTCTAATTCCATCTCTAAGATAGACGAGTGAAAGGTTTCTTTTTTCAGCGCAAACCACAATGCGTTGTGGTCTATCTCGATATTTTTAGGCTCAGAAGAACCGCCAAACACAATGGCTGGCGTGCGGCCAGTGTTACGCAGGCGGCGGCTCGCACCCGTACCTTGCTTAGCGCGCTCAAAAGCGATGAATTCCATAGTCATACTCCAATAGCGAGACGTTTCGCGACCAAAATCGTCTCAATTTATAAACTGCTATCTACCAAACCTATGAATCGCGTTTGGCCTGTCGCAGCGCTTTTGTTGCAGCCTAGAGCTTGTTAAAACAAGTTGTCTTGGTCAGCAAACAAACTCATGACCGACTCACCAGAAGCGATGCGCGAAATGGTTTCAGCCATCAGCGGTGCAACAGAGAGTTGGCGAATTTTTGCGCAAGCCTGTGCAGCTTGGCTTAAGGGAATCGTATTGGTGACAACCACTTCGTCAAGGGCCTCACCTTTGCTAATGCGTTCAATGGCAGGGCCAGAGAAAATCGGATGTGTGCAATAGGCGTAGACATTTTTAGCGCCTCGCTCTTTCAGCACTTCGGCGGCTTTTACTAAGGTGCCAGCTGTGTCAATCATGTCATCCATGATGACGCAGTTGCGTCCATCGATGTCGCCAATAACGTGCATGACCTCGGAGACATTGGCCTTGGGACGGCGTTTGTCGATAATCGCCATGTCGCAGTTGAGTTGCTTGGCCAAGGCACGCGCCCGAACCACACCACCTACGTCAGGAGAGACGACCAACAAGTCTGAGTAGTTCTTGCTGCGCAAGTCACCCAATAAAGCGGGGGAGGCGTAAATATTGTCAACAGGAATGTCAAAAAAGCCTTGAATTTGGTCTGCGTGCAAATCCATTGTGAGCACATGCGATACGCCAACTGCTTGCAACATGTTGGCCACTACCTTCGCACTGATTGGCACGCGGCTTGAGCGGGGACGACGGTCTTGTCTG
>Ga0222707_1000187_pt1 | contig 23633 bp, 44 predicted proteins | sample AntAcemetage1574_FD_179831 | JGI IMG/M metagenome (GOLD analysis project Ga0222707, IMG submission 179831) | Saline water microbial communities from Ace Lake, Antarctica - #1574 | ecosystem: Environmental > Aquatic > Non-marine Saline and Alkaline > Saline | place: Antarctica: Ace Lake...
CCATCACCGACAACCAAAACGAAGGAGAGACCTAACCCGAAAAACCGAACAAAACGCCAACCTCAGCGGCCTGAAAACCGGCCAAGATGGTTGTCGCGCGCGGACAAAGTGGTTGACGCTCTACACCCCATGACACGAAGGGCGAGCACAGGCCCGAGGTCCACATCGACAAGGTCGAGTTGTCCTCTGGCGCACCTGTTACGTGCGGGGCGTCGTTGCGCAGCTCAACACTCTGCCCAGGTGCCACCATTGCACCCCGAGCATTCATCCATGCCTTGTCCTCTTCAGTGTGGATCCCGCCGCAGCGTGGGCAGGACAAATAGGCTGCCCGCTTGGCCTGCGCCGGGGTCGCGCGGTCCGGCCAGTGCAGCTGCTTGAAGCGCGGGATGAAGTATTCCGAGCAGTGCTTGCACGGCCACGCCCAGTGATGCCGCGTGCCCTCCTGAAACAGTTTCCAGATCGGGCTTTCCAAATCAGCCGGTTCGGATCGCGACCAGAACTCAAGCCCGCTATCATCGTTCAACTCGATTTCCACAAGACCCCTCGCTGGTGTGCTGGTGATCGCGGTCACGAAGTCGGCGTAGGTCTCGCCACGGGCCTCCACGAGCCCAAGCACATCGCCTTGGCCCCTGACATTCGCCATCATCTCGTCAAACTCGTCGATCAGCGCGAGTGCTGCCGGGTCCGATTTCAGGGCCGAGGATGAACCTGCATGCGCAAGGCGAACGCGAACGCCAGCCACATGCTTAAGGGTCTTTTTCATGCGCCGCCCGCGCACGACCTTGTTCTTCAGGCTCTCGGCCTCATCAAGCAGACCCATCAGCCGCGGCTCGAACTGATCGGTCAGAAACTCTTTGGTCGGGCCGACGTAGATGATCGGCGCTGGACGCTGGTCAAGCCGGGCCCCGATGATGTCGAGCATGCTGTCGGTCTTGCCCGACTGCGCCGAGGTCACAGCCACGATGCGGCGATAACCACCCCGATGAACCGCCGAGGACCACGGGATCATGTAAGGCGTCAGCCATGGGTCACGCGGGCCTGGGATACCAGCCGTCTCCGGATAGACGCGGTTGTCGGCGGCCCAGTCCGCCGGATCACGCTTCTGGCTCGGCCGCAACAGCTCCTTCACCAAACGCGAGAGCCTGCTCTGCTTCGCTGGTCCGCCGAGAAAGTCGTTCGAGTGCGCCATCTATTTCCTGCTCAAGCCTGCGGCGCACCTGCATGTCGCGCGTGAACCGAGCGGCAAGACCTTGAAGCTCAGCCCGGAAAGCAGAAGTCCAGTCAGCGATTTCTGCCCGCGCATCTTCGATCGGGATCAGCTCCCGGCTGCGCTCCTTGATCCGCAGCTCAATCTCGCGCGTCCGCGCGTCCGTCGCGCGGCTGGCGGAGGCCGTCTTGCTGTTCTTGGACTGAAGGTCCTCGTAATAGGCGATCACGCCCCGCACGAGCGACACCAGCGTGTAGCTGCCGTGCCCCTCTTTGGTGATGTAGCCACCCTTTGCCAGCTGATGGACCCACTGCGTGCTGCGGCCGCAAAGAGCAGCGGCCTGAGTGACCGAGACAATGTTGCCCCTCGGCTTTTCTCCCTCGTCTGCCATGCGATTAAGTCTCTGTTTTTGCTTCTATTTCAGTTGATAATTGCCTGCGGTAGAGCGAACATGATTAGAGAAAGCGCCGCACCCCGCGACGCACCAGCCCCGGAGAAAAGACCATGACAATCGCAGAACGCTACAACGCCGAGGCCGCGCGCCTCCTGCCGCACCACGCGGAAAGCTTGGCAGTCGATCCGAGTATCGATGACGCCAGCCACATTGACGACATCGTGTTTCGCCGCAGCGAATACCTTGGCGGAATGGCCTGCGCGATCCTCGCCCTGATTGAACAACAAACCTGAAAGGCCACACCATGACCGCTATCACCACCATCCGCATCGACCACGCCGCTTTGCCCGACCAGTTCGACCGCTCCCGCCCTGACGCCGTGGCCGCCGCCATTGAGGCCGCGTTGCGCGAAGACGGCATTGCCGCCGCAGCCTCGGACGTGATCTCGCATCTGAAGATCGAACTGCCCACCAGCCAGCTGGCGGCGGCCTGTGCCACGCTGGCTGATTTGCAGCTGATTTGAGGGAGAGCATTATGAGCACACGTGCACAGATCGCCATCCAGACCGGACCCAAGGAATGGGCCCACGTCTACATACATTACGACGGTTATCCCGCCCACATGCTGCCCGCGCTGGCGCGCTGGACGCCGGAGGACATTCTCGCCGGCCGGGAAATCCGACAGGTTCGGGCCGATGCGCTGGACTGCTTTGACCCGCCGCGCGCGCCACGCGTCCTGCCGCGCCCGACTTGTGAGTTGTGCCATCTTTATGTCTGGCAGGATGGCGCATGGGTGGACGCGACGGGCCACGCCGAATGATCAGAAAGCAATAGTATGGCTCTGATTTTGCTACGTTAATCAGCCCCAAAGAGCGAATGTGGTGGCAGGAAAACAACGCAACTCACCACGGAGCGACTACCATGACACGCCTGAACCCGATCACCACACCCCGCCACCAGCTGCGCGCCGAGAAGGCGCGACGTAACCGCGAAGCCGCCTTGAACGCCTTCCTCGGCAAGAAAGCCGAGATCGACCAGATGCTCGCCCGCCTGCAAACACTCAGCGCAGACCACTTCAACAGCCATCCCGACGAGATCAACTGGGGCGATGTCGGCACCCTCGAGCATTACGCCAGTCTGCTGAAGCGCATCACCGACAGCGCCTTCTGCGAAGGCGCGCACGCGGAGTGAACAAAAGCCTCCCGAACGCAGCCCGCCAACTGGCGGGCTTGGCGTCGTAGAAGGGCGCGCATCCTGCGTTGCCCCGATGACGGAAACGACGCGCATGTTCCTGATCTTTGATGCCAACGGATCCCGGACCCAAATCTGGGCTTCCTGCGAAGACTATGGCCACGGGCCAGTCTGGGAATTCCACGTCCACGGCACCACCCGCTCAGGCGATCCTCGCATCTGCCCTTCGCTTGCGATGGCCTGCGAAATCGTTGGAGCGGACCCCCGGCCGATCTTGAACACCGCGCCGTTCCTGTCACAGGAGAAAGGCAAACTTCCGATGACCACGCTTTCCGACACCCAAGCCCTGATCCTCAGCGCCGCAGCACAACGGCCTGATCACATCGCCCTGCCGCTGCCCGAGAGCCTGCGCGGCGGTGCTGCCGCCAAGGTGGTCAGCACTATGATCGCCAAAGGGCTTATCGAAGAGGCCGACGCCGACACGCGCAAGGGCGAGCCCATTTGGCGCGAGACTGGCGATGGCCACGGCGTCACGCTGATCGCCACGAATGCAGGGCTTGCCTCCATTGGCATTGAGCTCGAGGACACGGCGGCCGAACCAATTGATAAGGCAGCGCCCAAGACGCGCACGCCGCGCGATGGTACAAAACAGGCGACGCTCATCAGCATGCTCAGCGCGCCTGACGGCGCGACGATTGATGAGATCGCAAAAGAAACCCAGTGGCTGGGTCACACAATACGGGGTGCGATGTCCGGCGCCCTCAAGAAAAAGCTTGGCCTGACGATTACCTCCGAGAAGGTCGAGGGCAGAGGCCGCGTCTACGCCATCCGAGATTGATCGCGAAGCATCTCGACGTGCATCTAAATTAACGCTATATTCGCACCGAATTAGATGCGCGTCGGGAACCCAGCCATGAACATCACCAAAGACATCAGCCCGCTGACCGAGTTCAAGCGGGATTCGGCGCGCATGATCGCGCGCATCAAGGAAAGCGGACGGCCGCAGATCCTGACCGTCAATGGCAAGCCCTCGGTCGTCGTGATAGACGCTGGCGCTTGGCAGGACATGCAGGACCAGCTTGACTATGCCGAGACCGTCGCAGGCATCCGCAAGGGTCTGACGCAGGCACTGGCCGGTGAAGGCACAGAGGCTGGCCGTTTCTTTGATGAACTCAAACTGACGAAATGACCGCACCTCTGCCGGTGATCATCACACCGAATGCGGCGGATGATCTGACAGCATCATGGGTCTGGCTGCGCGACCGCAACCCGAGGGCTGCGGACGAATGGCTTGCGGGCATCCGGAATATGATCCTCGCGCTTGGGGCCATGCCGGAAGCGCATCCGAGGGCACCTGAATCGCAGGATTTCGACTTGGCTGTCCGTCGTGCGCTCTATGGGCGGGCGACCCGTTGGCGAATTTACTATTCCGTAATCGACGGGGTCGTGCAGGTGCTCCATGTCCGGCATGGCCGTCGGAGCGATTGGCAACCTTGATCCATCGAGCGCCCGTTGCAGACAGGAGTTTCAGCCAACCTCCTCATCCATCGGCCAGCAGTTCAGCAGCGAGAGTTCGCAGCGCATGCGCTGCAACCAAGGGGACCACGCCGTTGCCACAGAGGCGAAGCCTGTCCACCCTGTGGGCCAGCCCATCAGAGCCTCGACGAATGCTGGGTTCAAGGTCCGGCGCACATCGGAGGTATCGCTCCCAGCCACCTTCATCACCAGGACCTGGCGGCCAAGCAGGCCGTTCACCGGCGTGTTCGCCAATGTCGTCGCCCCATCCTTGTGATCGCGCGCCGTCGGCGTCATCCACATGCGGCTGGCATGGGTCAGATCGGCCGATCTGCGGTTGCCTGCGCTCGGCTTGCATCCGTCGTTGGCCATCGGTGTCGGCCATTCCCGCGCCATGCCGTCCAGACCCTTCTCGTGCTTCCGGTCGCCGCCCCGGCTCCGGAAACTGTCGGTCTGCGGCGTGGGCCAAAGCGCGGCGCTCGTTGCCAAATTCATCCCGTGTTTGCCCGCTTCCTGCGACGGCGTCGGCTTGGTCTGCCGGTTCTCGTTGGCGCTCGCGCGGGGCGTCGGCCACAGCCGCATCATCTCCGTCCGGTTGCCGCCACTCGACCGGGTCCCAGAGCAGGCGCGCGGGGTCGGCCCACTCGTCGCCTTCGCGGATCGCGAGAATGAACAGCCGCTCGCGTTTGTGCGGCGCACCGACTTCCGCCGCCGTAAAGAGGCCTGCCGCAAGCTTGTAGCCCATGCCGACCAGTCCTGCGGCGACTTCGGGGAAGCCGAGGCGGAGATGATGGGCGACATTCTCGAGAAAGACGAAGGGCGGTTCGACCTCGCCGATGATCCGGGCGACATGGGGCCAAAGATGGCGCGGATCCTCGGTGCCGAGCCGTTTGCCCGCGACGGAAAAAGGCTGGCATGGGTAGCCCGCGCTGACGATGTCCACCGCGCCGCGCCATGGGCGGCCGTCGAAACTGGCAACGTCGTCCCATACAACCGCTTGATCCAAGGCCGCGTCTTCCATCCGCGCCACGAGAGTGGCTGCGGCGTAGGTCTCCCGTTCGACATAGCCCAAAGTTCGATATCCAGGGATGGCGATGGTGAGCCCGAGGTCGAGCCCGCCTGCACCGGAGCACAGCGAGAGGCCGAAGAGGCATGCGTCTGCGGGTCCGGAAGCGCGTCCGGAGGGATGTAAAGCCAGGTCATTCATGCCTCAGTCGTCTTTGGTCTTAATCGTGTTGAACGTGTCGTCCGAGCCCGAAAGAACAGCGTCCTCGCCGGTGAAGTCCTGCCAACGGCGCACTATTACATCGACGTATTTCGGATCGAGCTCGATCAGCGAGGCATGGCGACCGGTCTTTTCCGCCGCGATCAGCGTCGTGCCGCTGCCGCCAAAGGGGTCGAACACCAGATCACCCTTGCGGCTGGAATTGCGGATCGCCCGCTCCACCAGCGCCACGGGCTTCATCGTCGGGTGCAGATCATTCTTGTGCGGCCGGGCAATCTCCCACACATCGCCCTGGTTGCGATCGCCGCACCAGTGCCGCTTCACCCCTTCCGGCCAGCCATAAAGGATCGGCTCGTATTGGCGCTGGTAGTCCGCCCGCCCCAGCGTGAACCGGTCTTTGGCCCAGATGATGAAGGTGGACCAGTGGCCGCCTGCGGATTTGAACGCCGATTGCAGCGTCTGCAACTCGCTCGACGACATGCAGATGTAAACCGCGCCGTCTGTGTGCGCGTTGATCAGCACGCAGGCGTCGTAGAGAAACTGACCAAAAGCATCGCCCAAGGCATCGTTCTTGATCCGCCGGGCCTTGCCTGCCTTTTCCGCGCCACTGCCGCCAGCATAGTCCACATTGTAGGGCGGATCACAGAAACACAGGTCGGCTTTCACATCGCCCAGCACCTTTTCCACATCGGTGGCCACAGTGCTATCGCCGCAGAGCAAACGGTGCTTGCCCAGCAACCAGAAGTCCCCCGGACGCGTCACTGGCGCTTCGGGAACCTCCGGCACATCATCCGGATCGGTCAGGCCACCCGTCACCTCAAACAGCGCGGCGGGCAGAATGTCCTTTAGGTCCTCATCGGAGAACCCGATCATCGACAGATCATCGCCAAGCCCGAGCGCGTTCAACTCATCCCACTCGACCTGCAGCGTCTCCGGGTCCCACTCCGACGTCTCCGCCAGCCGGTTGTCAGCCAGCGTGTAAAGCCGCCGGTCCTCATCAGACCAGCCCCGCGCCACCATCACCGGGACCTCGGCCATGCCAAGCTGCGCCGCAGCCATCAGCCGTCCGTGGCCAGCGATGATCGTGCCGTTCTCAGCGACAAGCATCGGGATCGTAAAGCCGAACCGCTCCATCGACGCCGCTATCTGATCAACCTGCTCTTGCGGATGCGTGCGGGCGTTTTTGACGTAGGGAGAGAGGTCTGCAACCGGCCACATCTCAATCTTCGAAGCAGGCCAGCGGGCGGCATCAAGCCGACCGGAAGGGGCATCTGAACTGGGGGGCAAAACAAACTCCATCGGATATTTGAAAGAAATAAAAACACGCAAATACCGCGCGGCGGCGGCCCCGCATCTCCGACCTCTCCGGGAGGGGACCCAAGGGGTGGGGTCTGCGAGGCGCGCAGAGGCCTGCTGTGGCCCGCTCTTGGCTCTGCGATAAGGTCGTGGTAGTGCGCGCGCTGTCCGCTCTGTACGGCTTGCTCCGTGGCGCTGTGGGCGTGGGCCTCTGGGTGGTTTGTCAGCGGCCCTCGATGATCCGTTGCAGCTGGCGCAGGGCTTCGGTCAGGACGTCGGGTTGTGTCTCTTCAAAGGCTCGCTTGGTCTCGTGCTGGACCATCTCCTTCGGGATCGCGGGGCCGAACATCTTCTTGATCGGAAAGCGTGCTGCGGTCTCGCGGACGAAGGCGTTGTTGCCGAGGCTGCCAATAAGGAAGGCGCCCTCGAAGCGTTGGAAGCGGCCCCATGGCTTTGCGCGCACACCGTAGCGAAACTGCCGGGGCGCGAAGTGGGAGAGCCCGAGGTGATCGCCGCGCGCCTCGATCGTGTAGACGAGGTTGGAAAAGGTCGACCGGAAGGATCGGGTCTCGCGGTTGATGAGTGCGGCCTTGGCACCTGTCTGTTGACGCAGGGCGCGGCGGACTGCGGTGCGCACCTTGTCGCCCTCGCTGTTGAGGGCCCGGTTGAATGCGCGGTTGGCTTCCTGCTCCCCGACGCGCTGAACTGCTGCCTCGAAATGCACACGGGTCTGGTCGAGGTCGCGGATGATCACATTCACGATGCCGCTCCCCTTGCCCAGCCTATTTTGCCGGGTGAATTGCGATGCTGCAATGTTTGGGTTTTTTCTGGCTGCAGGCGCTATTGGCCGCCGCACACGAGATGTAGCCGATTTTGACCGTGTCGGTCAAAGGATGCGTTCGCGATCCTAACGATCAGCTTGTTTGCGATTTGTGCAAATATCCCTGTGAAACAACCATATTCCGATACCAACAGGGAAAATCGGGTTCCTGACAATACTGATGTGACAAACGCAGGCCGGTTCGTCCGTTTATCGATCTTTGCGGTTGTCCCGGCTGTGAACGCACCGCTGCCGGAGGTTGAGATGGTTGTCCGGATGCTCAACCACTACGCTGTGCTGCGCGACCAAGAGCGTGTCTGTCGCTGCAAGAGCAGAGCCACAGTCAAATTGATGGCATCGGCACCGCAAAGCCGCTAATCTGAGAGCATGACCCCGGAGGACGAAAAACGCGTTGCAGCCAGGCTTGCCAAGATCATGGCAATGCTGTGTGTGCGCAATACACAGCTGGAAACACTGCATGCCGGCCTGTCGCCCGTCACCCGAACTGGCGACTACTCTGATGTCTTCGTCGTGGACGCCGATGGGCGGCGCATTCCCTGGTTGGAAGTTTCACAGATCGATGAGGATGAAATGCGCGCGCTGATGCGCGATATCGTCAACCGCCTTTATACGTTTCATCTCTGCGCCGATGATCCTAAGCTTCAGGCCGAGATCGAACGCTGGATGGGCGTTGCGAACAAGTGGGGTGAGCCTGAAATCGACCATAGAATGATCAGCGGCGATGGATCTCCCACCGATCAGTAGAGGGTAGAATTTCTCACAACATGGCCCACAATGGCTATGTTTCTCCATACACTGTCAACGCCACACCCAGTCGGGCGCCCCATACGCGCCCCAGATCTGCAAAGCTGTCCTCCGCATCGCCATGCATGGCGGCCCGATCTTGGGTGACGTATTCCGTGGCGGTGGCAAGGATTTCTGCGCGCTTCATCGTTTTGTCCCGTCGGTTTCAGTGTTCCACTCGAGAATACGCTTGATGCGCTTGCCCCTTTCTATCAGTTCATAGGCAAAGTCGGGATCGACCTTTCGATCGGTCTCGATCAGGTCAATCAGCTCGTCGACGACGTGGCATGCACGGCGGGATGCCCAGCGAGCATCGGCCGCGTCCTCAGGATCGCCGAGCCACACAATTTTAAGCAGCCCTGCCGCCTCCCGGTTGGTGATCTTCATCTGCTTGAGGGCCTTCCACTCCGCTTCAAGCCGGGGCGGCACGTCGCAGCCGCGTTTTGCGATATTGGCGAGCCGCTGCAAGCGCTTGTTGTCGGCCGAGAACCGCGCACGCGCCCGTTCATCCCGAGCTGCGGCAAATACCGGATCCTTGTTAAGGCGGCGCATATTGTCCCTGCGCTTCGTCATGGCTGGAAGCCCTCCCCATCAAGGCGTTGCGATATGTGTGCCAGGGCCCGGTCGCGCATCCGGTAAGCATGCTGGCGGGAAAGCGCGAAGCCGCGGCGCTTAAGGGTGGCACCAAAGTTGCCCTTGTAGACCCGGCACCGCAGCCAGAGGTTCAGGATCACGGCGTCCCCGGGGCGATCGCGGACAAGGTAAAGGCGGCACCAATCAAGGACCCAGATCATCTCATCGACGCGCTTTGGCGAAAGCGGGATGCGCAGCACCGTGCTGGCTTCGTCCACCCCTTCGGCCTTTTCCGGGAGGCCCCAGCCTTCGGCGAGGTGGTCCGCCAGCGTAGGCTCAAATTTTGGCATCATGGAGCGCAAAGGTGCCGGACCCGTCGGGCCGGCGTTGTAGCGCGCCCAGCGGACCGCCTCGATCATCCGGTCGCGGACCAGCTCTGGCGTCCATGTCGGCTGCTCAATCTGGCGCAGGTCAATCTTTGGCATCCAAGCGCCTCCCATAGAGCCGGTTGGCGATATTGGTCACCGCCTGCCGGTCCCAATCACTGACCAAATCATCAACCGGGATCATGGCGATGCCGCGCTCGCGCCAGGCCTTTTCGCTTTGCTCGCGAACCTGCCGCTGCCGACGTTCGGCCTCAAACTCGCTGGGGCCTTTGTGGTAGATGCTTGAGACCAGTCTTGTCATGACGCTTCTCCTGTTTAAGCCGACCGACGCATCGCGTAAGAACGGCGATCCATTGCCCCGGCGACTGCGTCGAGGTCCGCTTGCAACCGGCGCATAATTTCAGGGTCAAGCGGGCGACCGTCGTCCTTGCGGGCGTGGTAAGCCTCCCTCGCAGATTGATGCCGGGCCTTCGCCTCGGCCTCCCAGCGAACCGCATGGTCCTCGCCGTATTGCCCTTGGCGCGCGGTGAAGGCCCCAGTCCGGTAGGTCTCCATCGTGCCCTGGTCGATCAGGCCCCGGGCGATAAGCTGAACCGCCTCGCGGCCCCAAATGTAGCCCTCCGATACCGGCTCCCCGGCGCGCATCTTCGCGGACGTGATCTCGTAGGGATCAAAGCTTGACGCACCCGCTGGCGCGCTGGCGGCCTTCTTCTTCGCGGCCTCGGCAACCGCGTCCTCGGTGGCGGCAATGAAGATCTTCGCCGGTGGCCAGCCCTGCGCGCCATGGCGGCGGCGGATCGCGCTGTTGATCTCCGGGAACAGCAGCCGGAGGTCGCTTTCGGTCTGCTCGTTCGGGATCAGCTGGTTGATGTCCTCGACCAGCAGATTGACCTCGTCGCGCATCGCGTCGTCCGAGAGGTGCTCCGGGGCGCGGTATCGGCGCAGAAGCCCCCCGTCTTTGCGGTAAAGAAATTCAAAGACCGCACGTTTGCGCTGCTCGTAGGTCAATCCGTACATCAGTCGAACCTCAACTCAATTTCTGGAAGTTTGCGCTGTGGACCGGCGATCTGATCGCACCCGGTATCCGTGGAAATCTCGCCGAGCCGGTCGAGCCGGTCGGATGTCGTCTCAGCCCTGTTCAGGGCATGGGTCTGGTCGTCCGTCCAGCGCTCCTGATGCAGCCAAGTCCGGAAATGTGGGATTTTGTCGGTGGGTGTGCCGCTCTGAAGTTTGATCCAAAAACCAAGAGGGCCAGTGATCGCCGCATAGCTCGCCTTACGCCGGGCCTTGACCCATTCTGCGCGTGCTGCACCCTTGCCAACCTTCCGCGGGAAATGCGCCCAGACCCGTTCGAACTCGTCGTTCAGGCTTTCGCAGGATTCGTGCAATCCGCCCGCGATTGGTTGCGCAGATCGCTTTATGGCTCTGGATGGCGAGTTGGCATCGACTGGGACCAATTCGTCTTGAGCAAGTTCAAATTCCTGTGGCGTCGATGCGATCGCCGCATCGCGGTGATCATAAGGTTTACCATCTGTGTTTATATCTGGTTTACTAACTGGTAATGGTTTGCCCTGTGGGGCAAATGTGCTTTGCCCTCGAGGGCAGACCGCTTTGCCCTGTGGGGCAGAGCCATTTGCCGGATCAGGCACAGCATTTTGAACGCAAATAGCATACCATTTTGTCCGGTCGCGCGGATCCACATTGTGGTTGGCGACCAAAATGAGACCTTCGTCTTCCAGCACCGTCAGCGCTGTGCGAACCTGCTTTGCGGTCAGGTAGGGAAACAACGTCGTGAAGGCCCGAACACTGTTGTACGACCACGCCAGTCCATCGATGATATTGCGCTCGTTCGCGGCGTTTTTCTGGCACCACCAAAAGATGTTTTGGTAAATAACCGCCGCACTGATCCCGACGCGTTGCGCTATATTGGGGTCAAAGCTATGCACCTCGGCCTCTCCTTTTTTTATCGTTTAAAACCAACGCTGAACTCACAACTTGAGATGACAACAAACGCCAGCAGGCGAGATCCCACAGCGCTGCCGCATCGGCCTGATTGTCGTCGTGGGGCTCCCAGCCGCGCGCCTTGCACTCGGCAAGGATCGCGGCCTTCTTTTCGTCGCGCTTCATCTTGCCGGAGCCGGTGAAGTGCTTGGCGACGGTCTGGGATGGGATGATGTCGACCGGGATGCCCTTGCGCGCCGCCCAGCTGAGCACGTTGGCCGTGAGCCCAATCGTCAGCAGGGTCGTCTCCCAGTTGTTGTGTGTCGCCACGAAGGGCTTCTCGATGGCGATGAACTGGGCGCCCTGCTCCGAGATCAGGCGATGGGCCAAACCTTGGATTTGCATCAGGCGGGTTGCGTGGAACTTGGCCTCGCCCTTTGACTTGAGGTCGAGCGTCCACAGCTCCGGCTGGCCCCCGAGGGGGCCAACCGCGACGCCGGTCTTTGTGGCCAAATCCAGCGCCGCGATGATCATTATTCGGCCGCCATGTCGGCTTGCATGCCGCTGGTGTCCTCGCCCTTGCGATCGAGGAGGTCTTGGATGCGGCTTTCGGCTTCCACGTCGTAGGCGTCGACGCAGGCTTTGAAGGTGCGCCAATAATCAGCAAACTTCTCGTCGGACATCGCGTGCATGGCGCGAAAGTCGGCGAAGGCCTTCTTGTGGTAGCCACGCTCCTCAAGAATGCCCTTGATGTTGGCGCGGTGTTCACCGTTGGCTTCGGCGATCGTCTGCGCCGTATCACTGGCGTCGTTGATATCCGCCAGCAACTGCTCCAGCGAAATGCGGAAAATCTTGTCGTTTTGAGGATAGGTCATTCCATTGGTCCTTATTCCGGATTGGGCGAAAGTTGGGTTTCAGTGGCAGCAGAGCCGCTCACGGACGCACGGTGTTTTCATTTAAAGACTTCACTTCGACGCAAATTTAGGGATGTGTTGACAGCGCACGCCCGATCATTGTGACGTCTTTCCAGAGGCTTGATCTTGAGCAGAAAGTGGAAAGAAATCTGCTGGCTCAAGGTTGATGCCAGCAGATAAAGCGCACACAAGGACATGGGCTTTTCGTGTGTCCGGAATGGAGCCACGAGAGGCCCATCCCGAAATGGTTGATGCCGGTATGCGGACAGCTCGGGACATGGCGCGTAGGCCCCCGAATTGTTTGATGATGTTTTGAACGTAGGTCATGCGTACACTTGTCCGCTGTTTGCGAACGTTTTGTCAAGGTGCACATTCGCAAAACGCGTGCGGACTTTATGGGTTGAAATTGCGATAGTGGTCAGATGGAACAAAAAATAACGACAGCGCAAAGACTTAAGGCAATTCGTGAGCGATCAGGGCTCTCGATACGCGCCATGGCGAAACTGGTTGGCAAATCGACCTCGGGATATAACCACTATGAAAGCCCCGACCGGTTCAAAGACGAGTTTCTTCCCCTCAAGGAAGCAGAAGCCTTTGCAGACGCACTGACCAACTATGGCATCGTGCGCTCTGAGATCTTAGAGCTTGCCGGTGTTGATCGCCGAGAAGATCAGCAAGAGGTAACCAACGACCTTGTTGCGATCCTTGACATCAGCGCATCAGCAGGCGACGGCGCAGTGGTTTATGGCGAAGACGTAGTTGCAAGGCTCGCTTTTCCACCAGGATATTTATCAAGGCTTACAACGGCTTCACCTAAAAACCTACGTATCATTACTGTCAAAGGCGACAGTATGAACCCGACACTCAATGATGACGACGTTGTCATGGTCGATGTCTCCAAGGGTGACCTGAGCTTTGACGGTATTTTTGTTATTCGCGACAATGGCGAGGCGCTCTTGGTCAAACGTATAGGGCGCGCCTCACAAGCCGGTTGGGTAACGATAATTTCTGATAATCGCAAAATGTACCCATCAGTCGAGCGGTCACTTGCCGACATCGAAGTTGTTGGTCGCGTCATCTGGGCCGCAGGTAAAATTTAGCACAGCCCCAGCCTCTCAAGATCCCAGCAAATCAGCCTATAGATTGCATGTGCACGGCACTGCGTTCGCAAGGCCGTGCGCAAGTGTGCGCTTTTTGCGATTGACACAGTGTCCGCTTTTTGCGAACTTCCTCCCAGTACAATGGAGGATCACATGTTCCCGATCATTTCTAAATCCAAAAGCGCTGGCATATCCCAATGGTGCGTCAACTGGCGTGCTGTCGGCGACATTGCTGGCGACCTGATCGGTGCGGCTTCTCTCTTTGCAACAGGTTACATTCTTCTGCTGGCCGGTCACGGCTTTGGCCTGAACTGATCTGTAATTAGGAAAGTTCAGCCATGATCCGGCAGCCAACATCCATTTCTCAACTTTATGCCTGGCATCGCGCCGCGCTGGCCGGGCACGCACCACCGGTCCATGAAGGAAATCCGCACTGCGGGTGGTATCGCACCAGGCTGGTCAAGGGCGGTCCCTTCGTCCCAGCGTCTATCTCCATCCAGCGCGAGGTGGATGAGAACGGCGAGCTGGCCAGCGACGAGCGCCTTGTCTGCGAGGTGAACGGCGATCGCCGCGATCCCGCCCGGGCATGGCTGTCGATCTGCAAGAACCCGATCAGCCGCGCCGAATACCTCGACCTCCAAGACCTACAGCGTCGCCATCCCGAGATGGCGGCGACCCATGCACCGATCCGGCTGCGCGCGGGTCAAATCAGACCATGAAAGGGAACTGAATGTTTGTATCTGTCAAATTCCAACCGCGGGACAGCCGCACCTACACATACATCTACGATGGCGCGCAGCCGCTCCACCCCGGGGACATGGTGAAGGTCGACAGCAAGGACGGAACCAAAACCGTCAGCGTCGTAGCGGTCGATGTCCCGAAGCCGCCATTCGCCTGCAAGCCGATCGTTGCCGTTCTGTCCGAAGGGGGGCTGTGAATATGGACGATTTTATCCCTGCTGCAGTGGGCCACAACAAGGGGCCGATGTTCGACGCAGATGTGGTCGACGCATTTGTCAAAGAGGCGACCGAGATCGCGGACGCGGCCAGCGAGTGGGCAGGCGTCAAGATCGCGAGTGACACCAAGGCGGGCGAGCTGAAGGACTTCCTCGATACTGCGCGGGCAAAGCTCAAGGAGATCGAGGATCGCCGTAAGGTCGAAAAGCAGCCGTTTCTTGATGCTGGGCGCGATGTAGACACGGTCTTCAACCGCGTGAAGGACATCATCGAAAAGGCTGGCAAGATCGCGAAGGCCCCGCTCGAAACCTACCTTAAGGAACAACAGCGGATCACGGACGAACGACGCCGCGCCGAGCAGGAAGCCGCGCGCAAGGCCGCCGAGGAGGCCGAGCGCGAGCGCATGATCGCCGAGCGCAACCGCAATGCCGCAGCGATCCTCGAGGCGGAGGAGAAGGCCAAGGAGGCCGCTGAGGCAGCCAAGGCGGCGGCGGCCCCAGCCCGAGCCAAAGTCAGCTCCGCCACTGGCACCGGATCCAATCGGACCGGCCTGCGCACCCACCGCTCCGCCCAGATCACAAACATCAATCAGGCGATGCTGCACTACCGCGGCCACGCCGATCTGGCCGAGTGCATCACACGCCTCGCCAATGCCGACATTCGCGCGGCCAAGGGCGCAAAGATCACCATCCCTGGCATCGACATCATTGAGGAGCAAAAGCTGTGAGCACCGCTATCGAGAAGATCAAAACCAAGCCGCTGACGCAGGTGACCAACGTCAAGGAGCTGCTTTGGAACGACGCCGCCAAGACCCAGCTGCAGCAAGTCGCGGCGGCCCACATGAAGCCCGAGCGCATGATGCGGCTGATGGCGAACGCGATCCGGACCACGCCGAAGCTGGGCGAATGCGACCCCATGAGCCTGCTGGGTGGGTTGATGACCTGTGCCGGGCTGGGGTTGGAGCCGAACACGATCATGGGCCACGCCTATCTGATCCCGTTCAGGAACAACCGTAAAAAGATCACCGAGGTCCAGCTGGTCGTCGGCTATAAGGGCCTGATCGATCTTGCGCGCCGGTCCGGGCACATCACGTCGATCTCCGCCAACATCCACTATTCTGACGACGAGGTCTGGGAATACGAGGAAGGCACCGAAGCCCGGCTGCGCCATATCCCCGGGGCGCAGGAGGGCGACAAGCGCCATGCCTACGCCATCGCCAAATTCCGCGACGGGGGGCACGCCTACGTGGTCCTGCCTTGGGCCAAGGTGATGAAGATCCGGGACGGCTCGCAGGGCTGGCAAACAGCGATGAAGTTTGGCACGACGGATCGCAACCCGTGGAAAAGCCATGAGGACGAGATGGCGAAAAAGACTGCCATCCGGGCGCTGGCCAAATACCTGCCGCTGTCGGTGGAATTCCGCGATGCGCTGACGGTCGACGGCGGCAAGGCGGACTTCGCGGCCTTCGCGATAAACCCGGCTGACCAGCTCGACGCAACCCCGGACGACGAGGACAACCGGACGATCGATGGTGAGGCCACTGAGTTGGACGCGGATCAGGGCGGGGATCAGAAGGCGGACGATGCGAAGGGCGAGGAAGAGCCCAAGCCGGCCCAAAAGCAGGCCAAACCAGCAGCGGCTGAAAAGAAGCCGGCCCCCGAGACGGCAGAGCGCGACATGGCCGAGGAAGCATCGGCGGGCTTAATTGCGCGGATCATGTCCGATCTGGCGGAAGCCGACAGCGCAGACGCCGCCGACGCCGTCATGTCGCTTTGGCAGGACCAGATCGCGACGCTCTCGGAGCAGGCACAGGCTGACATCAACACCGCTGCGGCCAATGTCGGGAGGGGTGGAGAATGACGGCACAGACGCAAGAGATCGACCGCCGCCAGATCGCCTTGGACATCGAGACTGACCCAGCGGGCACCTACGACCGGATCACCCGCTCGGAATGGGGCACAGCGCTGGACCGATGGCTCCCACGCCACATGCACGCGGGCATGGTGCGATACGTCCTTTTGGGCGTGCGGCCCGGATCGTTCACGCAGGCGATCATTGTGGGCGACTATTTCGAGGCATGCCGTCGGGCAGACGACCCAAACCGCGCGGGCCTGTTCGGATACGCGATGTTCCTGCACAACTATGCCCCCGGTGGATGCTTCGGCAGCCGGGAGCACCTGACCGGATGGATCAGAGACGGCGGCTTGCTGGGCCATCCGGACCGGGAGGCGGAACGATGCTGACGCCGCGCCAGAACGACTGCTGGGTGTTCCTCGCAAAATACACCGAAGAACACGGATACGCCCCCTCATTCGAGGAGATGGCGGACGCCCTGAATGTCGCCAGCAAGTCCAATATCCATCGCCTGCTCGAGGCGCTTGAGGAGCGTGGCTTCATCCGCCGCCTCCGCCACAGGTCGCGCGCAATCGAGGTGCTGCGGATGCCCAAAGCACCAAAGGAGAAGACCTGATGGCAGGCAGCGTGAACAAGGTAATCCTCATCGCAAATTTGGGGCGCGACCCGGAGGTCCGGAGCTTCTCCAACGGCGGCAAGGTCTGCAACCTGCGCATTGCCACGTCCGAGACTTGGAAAGACCGCAGCACTGGCGAGCGCAAAGAGCGGGTCGAGTGGCACTCGATTGCGATCCACGCCGAAGGGCTGGTCGGGATCGCCGAGAAGTATCTCCGGAAGGGCTCAAAGGTCTATGTCGAGGGCCAGCTGGAGACCCGCAAGTGGCAGGACCAGTCCGGGCAGGACCGATACACGACCGAGGTCGTCCTGCGACCATACAACGGTACTCTGACGCTGCTGGACGGGCGCAGGGATGGCAACGGGGGCGGCTCGGGCAGTGACTATGGCGGCGGCTCTGGTGGTGGCTCGGGCTACGGTTCGGGTGGTCGACCCAGCAGCGGCAGCGACATCGATAACGAAATTCCGTTCGCTCCGGAGTGGCGGATATGAGTGGCGCAATCGTTTACATCGACGTGGAGATTGTCGCGCTCACGGAGCGCGCAGTGCTGGTTCACACCGGCGACAGCGACGCGGCAGTCTGGCTGCCCCTCGCCCTGGTCGAGGTGAGTGCGACCAACAACCCTGGTGTCAAAACGGTCGCCTTGCCGGAGTGGCTTGCGACAAAAGTGGGGTTGGTGTGATGGCTTATGCATTTTTTGTGCACCGGTTTGACCATATGCTGGTCCCATCCTCAAAAGCGGGTCAGCTGGCGATCGAGAAGCTCAAGTTTGGCGCGCTCTACAAGATCGAACCCACGCGGCCGCGCAACGGCAAGCAGCACCGCCTGTTCTGGGCCTTTTTGACCTACGTGGCCAAGGCCCTGAACGATGGACCGACAAGCGCCGAATGGACCGCGGAGAACATCAAAGACGACCTTCTGGTGGCAACCGGACGCACCCGGAACCGCAATATGACGCGATCGGAGCGGGCCAGGCACAACATCCCGGAGGGCGCGATCGCGATCGTCGCGCGACCGGTGTCGATCAGCTTCGTCTCGATGGACGGGGATGAATTCTCCGCCTTCATGGACGACGCGATGACCTATGTCCGTGACCACCTCGTCCCGTGGATAGAGGCCAGCGACCACTGGCCGGAGATCGAGAAGATTTTGGTCGCCAGCCACATGCTGCGCGGCAAAGAAGATGCCGTCACGTGGCCGGCCTAATCACGCTTCAAGGAGAGAAAACATGAACAAAAGCTTGCGTCGCGATGCCCCTGATTCGTGGAATGACATCGTAAGCTGGTGCCGTGAAATCGGTATTGATTGGCACGAGGATGAAATTGCCAATGTCATCGGAAAAATCAACGCGCGCGCACCGGATGATCTGCCCGACACAATCGGCCACGTGCTGGAATGGTGCAATACCGCAGAACGCTCGGGCAACGAGGAGGCTGTGGCAACCGTCTCGCTCTGGCGACAGCTGCCCAGCGACCTGATCACAATCACACTTTCCGAGGATGGTGGTCTGCAGCACCAGATCGCGCCAAAGGCAGATAAGGAAATCCAGCAATGATCCCCAAAACAAATGCGCGACTTGAAAAGCGCCTTGAGCAGGACGCTGAAGACATCCTCGAGCGCGACCTCTACCGGCGACGTTGGCAAGCGAAAGACCGCGATGCCATCGCTGCGCGCTTGCAGAAAATCATTGTGAGGGAACATCAAAAAGCAGAGCCACGAGAAAAAACATGAACCATTGCAACTCCCGTCACCCCGACCGCATGACGGCGCATGAACGCCGCACTGAGCTGAACGGTCTGCTCGCGACAGCTGTGGTGCGCCTGGTGCAGCGCGATCACGACGACACGTTCGCCGAAAGTAGAGATAGTTCGCTACACTTCCGGCCAGAACAGAGCGGTACTGCGGGTCCAACTCAGAGGAGATCCGCATGACACCACACGAACCCATCCTGGCCCGCCTGGCTGCGCTGAAGGCAATGTCGGTCAATGACCTGAAAGCAGAATGGCAGGCGCTATTTGACGCGCCCGCCCCAAACAACAGCCGCGGCTTTCTGGAAGGCCGCTTAGCTTACCGCATTCAAGAGCTGACCTACGGGGGCCCTGACAAGCAGACGCGGCGCTTGCTCGATCTGCTCGCTGACGAGGTCGAGGGGTCGCTCACGCGCAAGGCCCAGATTGCGGATCCCCGCAATCCAGTGGTTGGCACGAAGTTGATCCGCGAATGGGATGGTATCGCCCACACCGTCACCGTTCTGAAGGAAGGCTTCGAATGGGACGGCCGCCGCTACAAGTCACTTTCAGCAGTGGCGCGCGCCATCACCGGCACGCGTTGGAACGGATACCGCTTTTTTGGATTGCGCGAACGCAAGCGGGGTGAGGCATGAAGGATGTGTCCACAAAACCCGCCCGCCGTCTGCGCTGCGCCATCTACACGCGCAAATCCAGCGAGGAAGGGCTCGAGCAGGAGTTCAACTCGCTCCATGCGCAGCGGGAAGCCTGCGATGCCTATATCGCCAGCCAGAAGTCGGAAGGCTGGGCGCTGGTGCGTGACCAGTATGATGATGGCGGGATATCGGGCGGCACATTGGAGCGCCCTGCCCTGAAGCAGCTGCTGGCCGATATCGAGGATGGGCTGGTCGACGTGGTGGTGGTCTACAAAATCGACCGGTTGTCGCGCGCTCTGATGGACTTTTCCAAGCTGGTCGAGGTCTTTGACCGAAACGGCGTTACCTTCGTGTCGGTGACCCAATCGTTCAACACGACAACATCGATGGGGCGGCTGACCCTGAACATCCTGCTTAGCTTCGCCCAGTTCGAGCGCGAAGTGACAGCCGAGCGCATCCGCGACAAAGTGAAAGCGTCCCGCATGAAGGGGATGTGGATGGGCGGCAACGTACCCCTCGGATATGACGTGCGCGACCGTAAACTGGTGGTCAACACCGAGGAAGCCGCCAAGGTTGGTGAAATCTTCACTCGCTTTGTTGAGGTTGGCTCGGCAACTATTTTGGCGCGAGAACTGCGCAGCGAAGGAACCCTCAACAAACGGGGCAAGTTGATTGACAAGGGCTATCTTTACCGACTGCTCAACAACCGCGTCTACCGCGGCCTGGCTGTCCACAAGGGCAAAGCCTATCCAGGCGAGCATACCGCAATTATCGATGAGCGGCTTTGGGATCAGGTGCATGACATCTTCGGCGAAAGCCCACGCAAGCGGGCCAACAACAGCCGGAGCCAAACCCCTGCACTGTTGAAGGGCTTAATCTTCACAGCCACTGGTGCAGCAATGACGCCCTCCAGCACGAAAAAGGGCGCGCGCCGGTATCGGTATTACGTGTCGATGGATCTTCTGAAGAACCGCGAGACGCCCGACGACGGCATCCCCCGACGCCTGCCAGCGGATATAGCCGAGGGTGCTGTCATTACCGAGATCCGCCGCGTTCTGCGCACACCAGAAACCACGGCACAGGTCATTGCCAAATTGGACAGGGATGACATTCCGGAGGCAGATGCCATTGCAGCCTTGCAGCAGTTTCCGCAGCTTTGGGACCAGCTGTTTCCGGCAGAGCAAGCCCGTATCATTCAGCTACTAGTCCGGCGCGTGACCGTGACTGCTGAGGGATTGGTTATCGATATGCGCACCGATGGCATCGCCGGTGTGATGCGGGACCTGATGGTGCCACGCAGGCTTGAGGCCGCAGAATAATGGGCGTGTCCGACACCATCCAGATCTTTGTACCCCTCAAACTTCGCAAGAAAAATGGGCGGCCAAAAATTCTGCCGCCCGCCGATTACCTGCCGAGCGAGGATCAGACACAGGACCCGCATATCCTAAGAGCCATCGGCCGCGCGTGGGCCTGGCGGCGGCGAATGGAGGCCGGTGAGTTCGGAACCGTGCGCGATCTCGCAATTGCCGTTAAACTTTCCGAGCGGCAAGTCAGCCGACGAATGCGGCTGGCCTATCTCGCGCCCGATGTTCTCCGACGCATTGTTTACAAGCGCGACGTGCCCGCAGTGACATTATTGAACCTGATCGAAATTGCAGCCTTGCCGTGGGATGAGCAGGCAAACGCAGTGTTTGAGGCCATCAGCACGTCCGAAAATTGACTCGTAATTTACGCCAATGCGCGGGTAAATGGAATTCGACCGTCTCCCGGATTCGCTTCGCGAAAGGTCACCGGTCGCACTTTCGAACAGGCCGGTCTCACAAAAATCGCAAGGTACTGAAAATAAAGCAAACTTTTAATCCGTCCCATTCGGGCCGAGGGCCGGTCGGAAAGAGACACAAAGGGTTCAGAGACCGGATTACGGCATTCGGTCAGTCTCTGAAGGCCGGTCGCCACGACCAAACCCCTTTGTAACCAAAAGAAAAATACGCCCTGCAAAGGTGCCTGAACGTATTCTATAACTTGAATTGGCGGAGGGAACGCGACTAGCTCCCAACTCTCTCTCGTGCCAGAGTCGGACCCCGAGGGGCCCACGCGAAACCCTGCGCAAATCTGACGCTCATTCGAAAATCAGCCGATCAGCCTAAGCCGAAGTCATCCCGGAAGCGGTCGATCTGATGCATACGATCATGCAGGATGGTCACGATCCCGATGTCGCCGTTCGAGAGATGTCGCCAGTAGACGAAATGGCGCTCGTATCGAAAGAAAAACCCGTTGAGGCAAAACTCGGCCGGGATGGGCTTTGATACGACACCGTGAGCTGCGATCTTGTCAAAGGCGGCGAATAGGCCGGTGATGTATATCTCAGCCTGATCGTCGCCCCACCTGTCACGGGTGTAGCGGTAGATGTCATCGAGGCGATGGGACGCCCCTTCTTGGAATCGAATGACGGGCATCGGATTAGGCCCTGTTCCGCGCAATCACCTCGGCTGCGGTCAGCGGTTGATACGTCTCCTCCGGCGCTGCGAACGCGTGGGTCAGCTCGCCCTTCAGCCGGTCGAAGGCTTCCTGCTCCGCCCTCTTTTTGTCACGCCGGATCAGGTCGCGGATATACTCGCTGACGTTCTCATAGGACCCGTCATCGCCGATGTTGGCCGACACGAAGTCACTCAATGCTCCACCAAGGCGGACGGTCATGGTGGTCGTTCGGGACATGGCGCAGCTCCTCTCATCTCGCGTGTATTCAATATAACCAAAAACGCACACAAAACAAGAGTGAGCTGCGCCCTACTCCTGCCGATCATCGTTCGCCTTGCAATCGTCTGACTCCTCGACAATGTGACGGCCCGCAAGAGCAAGAACAACATAAAGCACGGCATCCGAATGCCGCGCGAGGGCGATCAGATGGTCGCCGCTCGGCCCCCGCTCGCCCGAAAACCAGTATTTCACGGTACGTTCGCTGGCACCCGTCCAGCGCATGGCCGTTTTGATTGCCCTATGTGTGTCGTCCAACTCTGCGTGCAGAGCCATCGCTATGGCGGTTCGATAATCGGTTGGTTCTTCGACCAAGTGCACAAATGTGCCCATTTTCGGCACAACTGTGCCCATCTTTACGCGCATTTTCACGTCCTTCTTCGTTAAACAATTGAAGAACCATGAAAACGGAGGGAGTCGATTTTGTCCGCTACGGGTCATTGGACCGCGCTTAACGGACACTACTAATTTTAGGAGCGCAGTAATGAGTTGGAATTTGAGAACTGACTGCCTGGCAAACGGAAAGACCTTGCTCGTTTCAGTAAACGACCTTCCAGACGCGTTTGTGCCAGACGGAAAAATAGAAACCAAAAAAGGCTGAAAAGGAGAACCCGGTTTGAATAACGGTCGATACAACAGCGAGGACAAAGGCGACGAGGCCAGACAGGATATCCCGGCGGTCGCCTATGTGCGGATGTCGACCGATCATCAGAAATACTCGACTGAATCGCCCCGGGTTTACCGGAGGGTGATTTATTCAAATGTTACGCAGCTTTTTGATTTTGGTTCAAGCTTTCATAGAATGCCTCCTCTGCTTCTTGGGGCGGGACATAGCCGATGGCACTGTGCAGTCGTTCTGAGTTGTACCAGCTGACCCAAGCCATGGTTTCCCATTCGATCTGGCCCACAGATTTCCACGGCCCCATGAAGTTGATGACCTCGGTTTTGAACAAGCCAATGATGGTTTCAGCCATGGCATTATCATAGCTGTCACCGACACTTCCGACCGAAGGATCGATACCCGCTTCGGCCAATCGCTCGGTGTATTTTATGGATAAATATTGCGACCCTCTGTCCGAGTGGTGAACCAATCCGCTACCGTTTTCCGGACATCTTTGGCAAATGGCTTGGTTGAGGGCATCAAGAACAAAACCCGTTGTCATCGATGTTGATACACGCCAGCCCACGATTTTGCGGGCAAACACATCAATGACAAAGGCCACATAGACCATGCCAACCCAGCTGGAAACGTAAGTAAAGTCAGATATCCAAAGCTGATTTGGCGCCGTCGCCGAGAACTCGCGGTTAACCTTATCATCAGGACAGGGCTGCGCTGGATCAGGAATGGTTGTTCGCTTCGTTCCTCGCCTAACGCCTTGTAAACCAAGCATCTGCATGAGCCTTTCGACGGTACACCGCGCGATATCATGCTGCTCTCTGCGCAGTTGATGCCAAACCTTGCGGGCCCCGTAGCGGCCCCTGCTCGCCTTGAAAACCCGACCTATTTCTTTGGCGTCAACCAAATCACGCTTGGCGCGATCTGAAGCCAGATCAGGGTTTCTGGTAATGGCCGCACGCGCATAATAGGTTGCTGGGGCAATCTGCAAAACACAGCAGATCGGCTCGACCCCAAAAGCATCGCGTTGCTCTTCAATAAAAGCGGTCATCTGCGGAACGGGCGGTCGAGCTCCGCCTGGGCAAAATA
>Ga0222707_1000199_pt1 | contig 22957 bp, 23 predicted proteins | sample AntAcemetage1574_FD_179831 | JGI IMG/M metagenome (GOLD analysis project Ga0222707, IMG submission 179831) | Saline water microbial communities from Ace Lake, Antarctica - #1574 | ecosystem: Environmental > Aquatic > Non-marine Saline and Alkaline > Saline | place: Antarctica: Ace Lake...
TAATATATCAACATCATTCATAGAAAACATTCCAAGTTCGATGCCGCCTTGATTTGTTATAATTGCAATTTTATACCCATGTTTACGAAGTCTAGCAACTGCATCTAAGCTGCCTTCGATAGGCTCGAAGTCGCTACTTCTCCAGGTGTAAGTTCCTCGGTCAACATTAATAACACCGTCACGGTCCAACCCAATAACACACTTGTTATACATCGGTTGTGTATTTACTACAGAGCTAATCATTGCTCCTTCTAAGACATTTCTAGCCATCTTGATCTTCCGGATTTAAATTAGGTTCGTATTGTTGCTTTTGACTATCGCCGGGCGAAACTCTATAATTATCTTCTACACTGTCAGCAGTACTAACTTCAGTAATACTAGACCCTGCAGCTAAACAAATTAGCTGGTGCGGTTGTAATGGTGGATTATGCCACACATCGCCTTCCTTTAAATTCTTTTCGTATAACATAGCATTAGAAGTATCAATCCATCGCACTTTGAATAGTCCGGTATTTACAAACCATGTTTCGTCTTTTTCTCTATGAAAGTGCATGCTAAATTTTGCACCAGCTTTTTCAAATACCATAATCTTACCACAGTACTTGTCATTAGTAGCCCAAATTAATTCGTAGCCCCACCCTTTTTTAACAACGCCGGCTAAGCGTTCTGGTGTTACTTCATTTGATTTCATTTATATAATCCTCTATGTTAGTCCATTGCATGTCTATTGCACTGTTAAGTTTAGTTAAATTTGCACAGGTGTATTTTTGATACTGTGACTTAATGTTGTCGGGCATCGGAATACGATGTATTGCAGCGCCGTGCTTGTTGGCAATAGCAGTAGCAACAGTTTCAAAACTAGTTGCGGTACCAGTGCCTATGTTAAAGATGCCTCTTGCATCGCTATCAAACATCTTTTCATGAGCTCGACAAATATCATCTACACACACAAAATCTCGTTTATAATTTTCACTATCTTCAAACAGAGTTATAACATTATTCTCTTTTGCCTGGCGTGTAAATTTAGTATATGGGCTTGCTTGGTCGCCTTTATGTTCTTCACCTTGCCCATATACATTAAAATAACGAAAGCCTTGAATCTTAATTTTAAATTCGTCTTTGTATTGATTAATAAATCTATCAAACATATACTTGCTCCAAGCATATGGGCTTTGTGGAAGCAATGGTCCGTCTTCTGTAAAGTGTGTTGTAGGACCGTACACACTTGCACTTGATGCGTATTGGAAATTAGTGCCAAAGTTTTCGCATACTTGTGCAAGTCTTACACTAAATTCAAAATTCTGTTCTAGTATCTGATTTACATCTGTATATGTAGTTGAACTGATGGCACCTAAGTGTATACACCAATCATAGTCTTCTGTATGTGGAAGTACACCTGGTTCCCATTCCCATCCCTCTACTTCATGTCCTTGACTTTGCAAGTATTGTGCAATGTTCTTACCAATAAACCCTTCGTGTCCTGTAACTAGTATTCTCATCTGCTTGCCTCTATTATTTGTGTAGTAGAATACCCTTTTACTGTAGGCACAATATGCACAGGTGCTAACTCGTGTCCGACTACAGTTTCGACTGTATAGTCGCCGCCTTTTACAATTAGGTTCGGTTTTATTTTTTTAATTAATTCATATGGAGTATCGTCATCAAACACAATTACTTCACTAACCCAGGGCAACGATTCTAACTGTTCTTTTCGAATAGCTTGATTATTGATTGGACGACTTTCACCTTTTAGTCTTTTAACACTAGCATCTGAATTTATACCAACAACAAGTTTGGTACCTAACGCAGATGCTTGCTTTAATAGTTCAAAGTGTCCGCGATGTAGTATATCAAATACACCGTTTGTAAACACCGTAGCGTCTTCAATGTCGTCTATTGTTAGTACATACGTGCCCGTGTGCTTTACGCTGTGTGTAGCACCCTTAGCTGCTATTGCAAGACACTTTGTGTAGTCATACCCCTTAGTTAAACTATACACAAACGCTGCTAAGAAACAATCGCCCGCTCCTGTAACATCGTTTACTTCAACTTGTTCAGGCTGCACAGTGTACATAACTTTATCAATTCTAGCACGAACTGGTCCTTTAGCATCTGTCACAATCCAGTTCCAATGATGTTGTCCAAATCCGTACTGTGATTCTTCAAGCATATTAGGCTTAATAAGCCACGCACCTTCGTAATAACTAGCAGATTTCTTTGGATCTACAAGTACTTTACATCCAAATTGATTAATATGTTTAATAATCTCTTTGGATTGATCTAATACACCTTTGTTATAATCGCTCAGTATAACAAAAGTGTACTGCGAAAAGTTAATGTTTTGAATTGCTATTAATGATTCAATCCCATCTGTGTGATAGTCATTGTCAATACGTGTAACATAGTGTCCATCGCAGAACACACGAGTTTTAACGCATTTAGGATTGCTAAGATCTAATAGTTCTACATCAACATCTAGTGATTTTAAGTTTGCATAAAGATTGCCTGCGCCTCCACTACGTTCAAATGTAGTTTGATGCCGCACAATCGGAACAGGCGCTTCGGGACTTAACCGTTCTGCAGTTCCATAAATATATTTGTCGATTATTACATCGCCGATTACTAGTACTTTCATATAACTATTGTACTTTCTTTCTGCTCAATTGTCAAGAAGATTTATAGTTTTAAATACAGTTTCTAGTTTAGTTAAATTGACTTTGCTTTGTAATGTATTACGTAGACCGTGATGTAGAGGCTTTGGCCATTTGGTAAAGCTGCACCAAGCATACCCGTCATGTTCGTTATTAAGTATAGGAATAAATTCTTGCTCAACTACGCAAAGGTATGTGTGAAAATAGAATTTACTATCGGGTGAAACAAAGCTCTCCAACGGCAGTGTTTTTTTAATTACAGGAAGTTGACCAATTTCTTCTTGGATTTCCCGCTTGAGTCCTTCCCATGGTGTTTCGGCACCTTCGTTAGTGCCGCCAACAAGCCCCCACAGATTAGCTCGCTTTCCCTGAGCTCTATGGAGGAATAAAAATCTATTTGTGTCTAGTGTGTAAAATAGCGCACCACTACATGTAATTTGATTGTTCATACATGTAATTATCCTGCTAGTTCTACTCCCCATGTTCCAACTGGGTAGTCACCATCAATACTTAATAACCACTCGCCGTTATTAAATCTGTATTGTACACTGGTATTTAAATTAGTAGTATAAGTAACTTCGGTAGTAACACTAGCATCAAATACAATATTCCACTTAGATCCGTTCCATTCAATAATATCGTTTGCACTAGCAACTAGTGCAGTAGTATCTGTATTTTGCCAAGCAATGGGAGATTCTGTAGCACTATCGTTACCAACATCTTCTAACAGCAATATGCGTAGCCCGCTAATTTTAATTGAACTAGGATTAAAACTAGTTGGATCAATAATATAATCAATACTAGTACGTCCTGCTATTACATTATCGCTAGGAAAACTATCAGTGTCCCAATTAATTAATATTTTACCTTCGTCAAATGGACTTAATGTAAATGTACCAGTAACTGTACTTGCATTATCTTGACTGGTAAAGAACACTCGACTTACGTCCGCAGCATACTGACCCGGAAGTGCTTCAAATATTTCTCTCCAGTTCTTGTTACCCACAATACCATTTGAATATAACTGAGCTGTGTCGCCGCTAATAAATGCACCATATGTATTGTAATTAACATTAGCCATCTGGGCAGCAGTTTCAGTCTGTGCTTTTCTTCCAAATTCGTTTTGAACTATGCCTGCTCTAGCAATATCATCGTAGGCATTTAGAATAGGTCTACTTACACCGTCTTCGATTGTACCTAAACTCTCATCAAACATACTAGTAATAATGTTTGTAATAACGCCCATTTTACGTACTTTAGTTGGCGGACTAATATAGATTGGAACACTAAATGTTAGTGTAGCAATATCAATTTCGCTATCAACCCCCACCGGAACACTGCGATTGCTCCAAGTTACATTTTCTAAATTAACAACAGTAATACTAGTCCAGTCAATGAAGTTATCTGTAGTTTGCATTTCTAAACTTGGATTAAACAATACAAGTATTTGTTCTAATAATTGCAACTTTTGATCCGTGTTGCTAGTCCATATGTCTGCATTAACACGCATCATATAAGGAGTAGGTATTAATCGTTCTACAGTATAATTTTTACCTTGTGTGTTTAAATATTCACCAGTAGCATCGTCCCACTCACGTTCTCTAATATTAGTTTTACGAGTGTATGTTGAATCAGTTAATCTATCTTTGTCTAATTCTAGACCTGTTATATAAACAGCAATGCGTGGAGCACTGGGCAATTTATTCTCTGAGTTTTCTCTAATAATGTTTGCTACTTGACGGGTTAGGTCACCATAAATAACAGGCACTTCTTTCTGCGCACCTTTTCCGTCTTGTACAGGAAAGTTTGCTAGAATGCGCATCATTTGTGTAAGATATCTTCTTACTTGTCCATCATAAAAATGGTTCACTATACTGTCTCCATCCAAGTACGTTTACCGTCAACAAGTTTCCAAGTTCTGCCTTTTTGTGTAGCACGGTTTGATAGTTTTGCTTTTTGTTCTTCACTCCACTCCCAACCAGATGTGAAACGTGTTTTCTTAAATGTATCACTACCGTTGGCTCTACGTCTTGCATGAGCTTCTTTTTGGGCTTCGCTCATACGCTGTTTACTTTCTTCAGAATGTAGTTTATTATTACCGCCTTCTCTAATGTTATATCCGCTTTTAATTGAATCGTATTCTGCAATATACTTTTCTTCTAAGTCATTTAACTGTTCTAAGGTATTTGCATAATCCAACACTTCCCAGTCAAACATATCAACGCCATACTTTTTAATAGCATTAGCGAAATGATAAGTTCTAGGGCTATGTCTAGCATTACAAAGATGTTCTAATCTACGTTGATTAGGCTCTTGAATAGATTGTCCAATGTAGCACTTACCAGTTTCTTTTTGTGTCCATTTATATATGTGCATTATGTATTATCCGCCCGTGGTCTAAGTGCTTTAGATAGACTCTGTCTTTCTTCAACTGTTTCGCCGCTAATTTCACTAGTTTTAGTATTGTTAATAAAGCTAGACTTTTGTGTTTGACGCTCAAGTGTATTGCTAAGTGACATTCTAATATCGTCGTTATATTTGACCCAACGTGCGCCATCATATCGAAACATTCTATTAGGTAAGAAATCAGTACGCAAGAAGTAATCGCCGTCTTCGTTATTTCTGGGAAACTGAATACCAAAACCAAACGGTGCACCATTAGGAGCAGCATCGCCTGTGCCTACTAAGTATCCGGTGTAACCTTCGCGTTCTGGTCTGCTAACAACTGCATCAGCACTATATGTGATATTTGATGCATCTAAGTCAGTATCGTCTGCTGTCTCTAGAACAATACTACCGTCATCATTTGTAGAAACTGTATAGTAATGATCAATGTCGTATCCGCTTCTAGGAGCATCTGCTTCTGCTTGTGCAACAACTGCACGAGAAATTTGCATTTCTTTTTCGTAGGTTGAAAGCAAATCACGCAACGTATTTTCGCTACCTTCTTCTGCAGGTAAATCAAGTATTTCTGCATATTCTTGACCGTCGTATATTTGCTTTAGTTTTAAGCGATATAAGTGGGGATACCAAGTTTGACTAAATCCTTCAGCAGCACGATTAACATCTTCTACGACATAAAATCTTTTAAGTGCTGCGCTATAATCGTTAAGTGCATACTCGTCTTTTAAGTGAGGTATCTCAATTACATCGCCTGACATAATTTTTCGACCAAGTGTTTTAACACTACTGGTAATATGAATAGTCATCATTAGTGTGTCATTACTTAGAAATAATCCAAATGCACTTAAATCAAAGTCAATATCTTGGACATTATAAATGCCACGCATACTGTAAATATCAGCATCGTACTTTCTATCTCTATTTTCGAGAAATAATAAGTCTTGTATATTAGTTTCTTTAACAGCGTTATAAGTAGGCTGAACAGCCGTGCCTTCGCCCTCTGCAGGATTGTCGGGCCCTAGATATTTGTGTATATTAATATCAGTGCCGCCAATAGTAAACATTTCCTGGATTTGTTTGTCCAGAAAATAGTAATCATTGCCGCGTTCCGGTTTATATAGTGATAAGCGAGGGATAACCATTCTCCTATTTGTTATACATATTTATCGTAACGATAACGATAAATACTATTGGAGAACTTCATAATGACACTAGCAACACAAAAACAAGAAGTATACGATTATGTTAACACATTCCTCGGCGGAGGCATGGTTGATGTTGAACTTGATCCTATACACTATAGAACTGCATTAGATAAAGCATTAACACGTTTTAGACAGCGTAGCGATAATGCAGTTGAAGAAAGCTATATGTTCTTAACAACGGTAGTAGATCAGAACGAATATGTGCTACCAAATGAAGTAATGGAAGTTCGCAAATTATTTCGTAGAAGCATTGGATCACGCTCAGGCGGAGGAGACGGCGGATCGTTATTTGAGCCATTCAACCTAGCATATACAAATACATATTTGCTATCAGGTTCTAAAATGGGCGGCCTTGCAACGTACGACATGTTCTCACAACATCAAGAACTTGTAGGACGTATGTTTGGTAGTTTTATTGAGTTTAAATGGAGTAGCACTAGCAAAAAACTTACACTCCTCCAACGTCCTAGAGCCGAAGAAGGACTGCTGTTATATTGCTATAATTATCGACCAGACAGTGAACTACTAAACGACTACCTTGCCAAACAGTGGATTAAAGACTATACATTAGCTGGTTGCAAATATATGCTGGGCGAGGCACGTAGTAAGTTTGCTACTATTGCTGGACCACAAGGTGGCTCAACGCTTAACGGCGACAGTTTAAAAGCAGAAGCACAAATTGAGATGGATAAACTTGAAATTGAAGTAGCAATGCAAGTATCCGGCGGCACCGGATTCGGATTTTTAATAGGCTAAAAACTACTTGACAACTCTTAACTTTTAATATATAATATACATATTAGTTAGGAAATTTATTGTGAGCAACCTCAAGTTATTAGTAATTGGCCACGGACGACATGGCAAGGATACTGTCTGCGAAATGCTTCGTGACGATTACGGATATACATTTGAAAGCAGTAGTAGATTTTGTTCAAAACTTTTTATCTATAACGACTTAAAGGACAAGTATGGATATGCTAACGAAGAAGAGTGTTATGCTGACAGGCATAATCACAGAGCAGAATGGTATGATGCTATCTGCGCTTATAATGTTCCTGACCCAGCAACTCTAGGCAGAGAAATGTTTAATACGTATGATATCTATTGTGGCCTACGCAATAAAAAAGAATATCATGCAATGCGCAATACTAAAGTATTTGATTATGCTATTTGGGTAGACCGCAGTGACTACCTACCTCCCGAATCTAAAGATAGTATGAGCTTAGAACAATGGATGGCCAATTTTACGATCGATAATAATGGCACATTAGATGACTTAAAATTTAATTTAAATGAGCTAATGCGTTATTTAGAAGTCAGGCCGTAAGTCGCCTTGCTTCCAGCGCACTCCTTCCTTTTGTGTTATACGTTGACAATTAGCACAAATGGTTTTTAAGTTATTAGGACGACAGTTAGTTAAATCACCGTCTACGTGAAACACATTAAACTGTTCTAAATGCTTTGATTTAAATCCGCATTTTTCGCATACGCTTTTCTTTTCATATCCGCGCTGCTTCCATAATGGTGTGCCATGCCCTTGTCCGTTGCGCAAACACGACTCACACAACTTACGATAATAAGTTTTGTTGTTTTTTTTATAATTTATAGCCGCCGGATGTTGTCCGCAGACGCATAATGGTCTCATATTGTATTTAGCTCACCTTTATGGTGCCTTTTTCAAGGGTATATTGCAGGTGTTTTATCTCGAATGTAATAAATACTGTATAGAACACTAACATCCAATAGGAGAAATAATATGGCATTAGTATCACCAGGCGTAGAAGTCACAGTAATTGACGAATCATTCTACACTCCAGGCGCAGCTGGAACGGTACCTATGATCTTTGTAGCATCGGCTAGTAATAAAACTAAAAGCAGCGGCACAGGGACAGCAATCGGTACACTAAAAGCAAACGCAGGAAAACCATACTTAATCACTAGCCAACGTGAGCTAGGCGAAACATTTGGCGACCCACTATTTTATAGTGATAACAACGGCAATATGATCCACGGCGGCGAGCTTAACGAATACGGCCTACAAACTGCTTATTCCGCACTAGGCGTTTCGAATCGTGCATATGTTGTTCGTGCTGATTTAGATCTATCAGAACTTACAGCAAGTGCAGTAGCACCGGGCGGCGAGCCAGCAGACGGCGCATATTGGTTAGACACTTCTACCAGCAACTTTGGAATTCTTCAATGGAACGGTTCTGCTATTGATGTTGCAAACGGTCAAACATTTACAGCAAAAACTCCAACTGTACTAACAGTAGTTACTGATTTAATCGGCAATGCACTAGGCAATGCTCCGAAAGCATCAATTGGTGCAATTGGCGATTACGTAATTGATGCAAACGATACAATGAATCGCTTGTACTACAAAACACCAGGGTACGGTACAACTGCTCAAAGAACAGCAAATGTAGGTACTTGGGTTGAGGTAGGTGGCGACGAGTGGAAAGCAAGCTGGGCAGCAGTACGCGGTGGCACTGCAACTTTACCGCTGACTAATAGCGATTCAATTACTATCAACACTACAGATGTTCCGCTAGTAGGCACAACCATTGCAGAATACGTTACAATTATCAATGCAGCAGGCATTGCAGGTGTAACAGCAGCATTAGTTGATGGTTCTATTGAACTGTATGCTAACGGCCTAAGTGACTCGGACGGCGCCGGCGCAGGTACAGCAGACGGCGTAATTGCACTAGCAGCAGGCACTGGAACATTGCTAGCAGACTTGGGTATAACAGCAGGTTCATACAGTGCTCCTAGACTAGATGCAGCACCTCACACAAGTGTTCCTACATTTAAGTCAGGAGATACAGTTCCGGCACCTACAGGTGCAGTTTGGATCAAAACAACTACACCAAATGGCGGAGCTAACATTAGTGTCAAGCAGTATAACACGACTACACAGCTATGGTCAACCGTAACAGCACCATTATATACTACTTCACAAGGAGCAATTTATGGCCTTGACAAAGCAGGCGGCGGAACAAATCTTGTAGCAGGCGCATTGTACATTAAAGTTAACGTAGACGAGCTTGCAAACCCAATTGGAAACTATAAAGTATATTCAAGAGCAGTTACTGGTGCAACCAGTATTACTAGTGGAGTTATTGCTACAAGCACTATATCTGCTACTACGCATACATTTACACTACAAGAAACTAGAGCTAACAGTGCAACGCTTTCAACTGCATTTGGCGTAAGTGTTATTACAACTGGTGCAAGTACTGACGCAGAATTAATTGCAGCAGCAATTAACGCTAAGGGTATGACAAATGTTGTAGCATTAGTTGATTCGCAAAACAGAATTGTTATCCAACATAAATTAGGTGGTGACATTTATATTGTTGATACAACCGGCGCATTGACGTCAGCAGGGTTTAATCCAGCTACTAAAGCTAACTTATATGTTGGACCAAATTCAACTGGATTAGTAGCTTCAAACTGGAAGCCATTAGTTTATACAGCATCATCTAATGTGCCACTAAACTTAGCAACACAAGGACAACTATATTATAGTAGCATTGTTGACGAAGTTGATATCCTAGTACACAACGGTGAAACATGGGTTGGTCTAAACTATAATCCATCTAATGTTTTAAGAACTGGTTTAGACACACTTACAAGTCCATACAGTGGCACAGACGCAACTGGTCCACAAGTAGCAGCAACAGAGCCTACTACGCAGTCCGACGGCAGTACTGGTCTTGTTAACGGTGATATTTGGATTAGTACAGCAGACGTTGAAAACTATCCAGCTATCTACAGATACAACGGCACATTAAGTGCATGGGTACTACTTGATAAAGCAGATCAAACTACAGAAAACGGTGTACTATTTGCAGATGCACGTGACGGCGACACCGGTGGAACATTAACTGATGCTCCAAGTGCAAGCATTTCAGATTTGCTAATTAGTTCATATCTAGACACAGACGCACCAGATCCAGCACTATATCCAAAAGGTATGTTGCTATGGAACTTACGTAAGAGTGGCTTTAACGTTAAACGTTTTGAGCGTAACTACGTAGACCAAAGTGCTAAAAATGTCCGTCAAGGCGGAGTTGATGCCGGCGCATCAATGGCATCTTACTACCCGCATCGCTGGGTTACTGACTCAGGCAACCAGTCTGATGGTTCAGGTAGCTTTGGACGTCATGCACAGCGTAAGAGTGTTACACAAGCGCTACAGGCACTTGTTAACAGTAACCAAGATATCCGTGACGAAGAAAGTCGTCAGTTTAACTTAATGGCTTGCCCAGGTTATCCAGAACTAATTGGTGAAATGATTACACTAAACTATGACAGACGTTTAACGGCATTTGTTATTGGCGATACTCCGTTCCGTTTAACACCAGACGCAACTTCATTAAATGAATGGGCATCAAACGTTAAATTAGCATTAGAAGATAACGATGATGGCGCAGTAAGCTTTGACGAGTACATGGCTATGTATTATGGTTCAGGCTTTACAAGCGACAATGCAGGAAACAATATTGTTGTTCCAGCAAGTCATATGGCCCTACGTACTATTATACTAAACGACCAAGTTGCATTCCCCTGGTTTGCTCCAGCAGGTACACGACGCGGTGGTGTAACTAATGCTACAAGTTCGGGCTATATCACAAGCGAAGGCGAATTTAAATCAGTGGCACTGAACACCGGGCAGCGTGATACGCTTTACAGTAACTCAATTAACCCAATTACTTTTATTAGTGGTGCAGGTTTAGTTGTGTTTGGTCAAAAGACTCGTGCAAGAAACGCAAGTGCATTAGATCGGGTTAACGTAGCACGTCTAACTGTGTACTTACGTGGTCAACTAGAACTACTAGCTAAGCCATACTTATTTGAGCCAAATGACAAGATCACCCGTGATCAAGTTAAAGCAGCGGCAGACGCGTTGTTACTAGAATTAGTAGCACTAAGAGCACTATACGACTTCCTAGTAGTGTGTGATGAATCAAACAACACACCTTCAAGAATTGATCGTAATGAGCTATACTTAGATATTGCTATTGAACCAGTTAAGGCAATTGAGTTTATTTACATTCCGTTAAGAATTAAGAACACAGGCGAAATTGCAGCACTAGGTTAATCTGCGCATATAATGGATGGAGAATGGTCTCCATCCATTAAGGCATAAATATTGTATAGGAGATTACGAATGCCAATCACAACATTACAAAATATTAGTGTACCTACAGAAGGTGCTGGTTCCAACTCATCATTATTGATGCCTAAGTTACAGTATCGCTTTAGAGTATTACTAGACAGTTTTGGTACTACTGGTGGCCCAGACGGTACTAGAGAAATTTCAAGACAGGTAGTAGACGTAACTCGTCCAAACATCACTTTTGAACAAATGACAATTGAAGCTTATAACTCAAGAACATATCTTGCTGGTAAGCACACATGGGATCCAATTACACTTACACTACGTGAAGATGCAAACAACAACGTACAAAAAGTTATTGGTCAGCAGCTACAAAAGCAGTTTGACTTCTTCGAGCAGTCAAGCGCAGTATCAAGCGGTACTTACAAGTTCCAAACTAGAATTGAAATTCTAGACGGTGGTAACGGTGCTAATGGTGCAAACGTAATTGATCGCTTCCAATTAGTAGGTTGCTATATTGAATCAGCTAACTATAACTCATTAGCATATGCTACTAACGAAGCAGTAACAACTACGCTAACTATCCGTTATGACAATGCTATCCAGTTTGGTGCAGACGACAGTTTCGAAGGCATAGGCGAAGCAACAGCAAGAGCAGTTGCATCAGCTATCGGCGGAACAACAGTTACTGGCTAATACGTTTAGTTAAGATTGGTATTTCTATTAGAAAGCGAAGATTGTTTACTCGATCTTCGCTTTTCTTTATATACACAGATAATGCACAAGGATAAATATTAGTATGAGCTTAAAAGATGCATTCCTATTTAACTTAGAATCTGAGACACATTTACGTGATGCTCGTCACGCCAATCAGATATATACTCAAAATAATTTTGCCTTTGCACCAAAAACAAAATATATGTATCATGTTAGGTTTGATCCTAACGATGAAATTGGTAATAGTGCAACTTCAAATGTATTTAGATTTCAAAAAGAACTAGGAGTTCTTGTTAAAAGCGCAGACTTGCCTAGCTTTAGGGCAAGTGTAGACACTAAACAACAATACAACCGTAAGAAAAATGTTCAAACTCGTGTTGATTATCAAGATTGTAGAATTGTTTTTCATGACGACAATACCGGCGTTACTAGAGCATTGTTAGAGGAATACTACAGATATTATTTTGTTGATGCCAACAAAATAATAAACGGGATTAACGGCGCTTATGGCGCTCGAGACAAGTATTTTGCTAGAGTTCCTGAATACGGGCTTAATAACGGTAAACGAAATCCATTCTTTAAAAGTATTACAATTTATCAATTGTCACGTAGAGACTGGGTAGCATATACGTTAGTTAATCCATTATTAACTGCATGGGATCATGGTAGTGTGCAGAGTGAAGGTAGTGACTTTAATGAAAATACTATCTCTTGTACATACGAATCTGTACAGTATACAAGCGGATCAGTTGCCAGTAATACTCCTGCAGGATTCGCTGACCAAAGCGTAGGGTATGACGTAACTCCGAGTCCGCTGGGGTATCTTGATGACTCAATGAATGGCAATTTAAGCGGCAAAGGACTTCTCCCTGCATTAATTGGGTTAGGCACATCGGCACTATTAAATAAAGCATTTGGCAACAAAAACGGCAAAAGCGGTAATATTCTAAAAGATGTTGCAACGGGTGTCATTGGTGGAGTGGTGACAACCATATTATCTCAAAATAAATTGCCTGTTCCTGACAGTCAAAATATACAAACAGTATCTACATCTCAATCTAATAATTCTAGAACACTAAGTAATCAGCAAATTGCAACTCAATTGGCAAATCCAGCAGTAGCTAATCAAGTATTACCTGCACTAGTTAATAGTGGAGCACTTCCCAATATAAGTATTAATGCATATAATAGTGCATCTGCATCACAAAAAGCGGCGTATAACACACAAGCTGCTAATGCAATTAATGGCAACCAAAAATTAACACAAGTTGCATCAAACGCAATATCTAATTTACCTAATCCATAAAGGAAACGCATTATGGCAATCTCTGAAATAACCACAGAATTTTTTAATAACTTTTATAATATAGAAATAAGTTATAATCCAAGTGAAGTTGATGCTGTCATTGGCTATTTTCTTAAAAGAGGATTTGAAAAAACTGCTGCAATTAATACAGCAAGTGTACTACTACAACAGGCTAAAATTGACGATTTAAATGTACAACAACTAATTGATACACTCAAGGGTGTAACAGACGTACAGCTTAGTCTCATTGTTGCTCAAATACTTAACTTTAATAGAGAAAAAACTAGTGTATTAGGTTTTAGAGATGAATCTACCCAGTCTACTTTATTTGATCAAAGAAACGTTGTAGTATGATATGTCTAGATTTGCACAAGGTAAATTTAATCTAAAAAATCCACAAAAGTATATAGGAAATAAAACGCCTACATATCGTTCAGGTTGGGAATTTACTTTTATGAAATTCTGCGATGAACATCCTGCTATAACTCAATGGGCAAGCGAAGCAGTACGTATTCCTTATCGTAATCCATTAACTGGTAAACAAACTGTTTACGTACCAGATTTCTTTATTGCATATGCTGATAAGAGTACAAAGCAGCGTGTAGAACTAATTGAAGTTAAACCTAAAAATCAAGCTATGCGAGAAAACTTAGGAAACAGTAAACACAATCAAGCACATTATGTAGTTAATCAAGCTAAGTGGGAAGCAGCACGAGCATGGTGCAAGCAAAAAGGAATAATATTCCGTATTGTTACTGAAGACGACATCTTTCATTCTGGAAAACGAAGATAAATAATAGTAGCATATAATGGAATAAATCTATGACAAAAAAATTAGAAGAATTACTTGACTTACCTAGTTCTAAAGAATTTATAGAACATGCAAAAGAACAAGAATCAGATCAGAAAGAATACCAAATAGCACAAGCGGAAACGTTTCGTGACATAGCAGAGTTTGATAAAATTGCTAGTGCATTGCCTGCTGTAAAAGGCTTAGGTGAAATGGCAGACAAAGAACTTAACGAAATTGCCGATAAAGCAATGCAAGCATATGATGACCTAATGGATTTAGGTATGAATGTTGAAAGTCGTTACAGTGGCAGAGTATTTGAAGTAGCCGGCGGTATGCTTAAAACTAGTTTAGATGCTAAAGTTGCAAAGTTAGATAAAAAATTAAAAATGATTGAATTGCAACTTAAGAAAGAAAAACAAGATAAAGACGGTAGCACAGGCGATGGAGATATTGTTAATGGTTCCGGATATGTCGTAATGGATAGAAACAGTCTTTTAGAACGACTCAAAGGCTTAGATAAAGATAAATAATACATATAGAACAGGGATCATTGCGCAATGAGATCATTTAAAGAATTACTAACCGAGTCTAAAAAGACTTATCAATTTAAAATAGGAGTTGCTGGCCCCTTGCCAGAAGGCTTTGAAGATACTCTAGAGACAATATTTAAAAAGTACGGTGCTAACAGTTTAACTTCAGGTAAGAAAACACCAATTCAAGAACGTCCATTAGACTTCCCGCAATTGCAAAATATGGAAGTTACATATTTTGAACTAGCTGTTGAATATCCAACTACTAGCCAAGTACTTCAGGTATATGTAGCTCAATGCTGTAACATTGCACAATCGCACATTATTGTACGTAATGCAAATGATCCTAGAGAAGAATATCAAGAAATGGATGACAGCGCTCCGTATGAAGCAATGTTAACTACAGCAGATATGGGCGGCGAAAGTGCCCAAGACGCAGTTGCTGGAAATAGAGTAATGAGTCTTTTAAAAGAACTCGAAACCGCTCGCAAAGAACGCGAACACGACGGTGCAGACGGTGCACCAAAAGGTGAGTCAACGGACATTGGCAAATCTGAAAACACCAAAAGCACTATAGGGAGCTAATTATGAATATGAAGAAATTAATTGAGTCAATGGATCGTATCGAAGGATATGGTATGTCAGAAATGGGCGCTATGCCACCTATGTCAGCGCCAACAAATCCAGGTACTCCTGTTAGCATGAACGTAAGCTTAAATGCTAGCGGTAAAGAACATGTTGACGATCTAATCAATATGATGAAAAACGCAGGCATGGGTGCAGCACAACCAGTTGCTGCAAAAATGCTATCTCCGCGTATGGATATGGAACGCTTATCAGCTATGATGGACGAACCAGAGATGGATATGGGCCCAGAGATGGAAGAGCTTGAAGACGAAATGGGCGAAGAAGCTGCTTGTCCAACCTGCGACATGGCGCCATACGATTGCGATCATACAGAAGAATCAGCCGACGACGGCGGCTTTGGTGATGCAACTACCGAACCTGATCCACAGTACGGCGATATGAGTGATGCTATTCCAAACGGTAACGATTTAAATCGTAAAAAAGGCACTTACGCAGCAGTAGCCGGCGGCGACAATCCAATGAAATATAAAATAGAAGTAGAGTCTATTAAAAAAGCATTATACGCAGCATTAACTGAAAAGAAAAGCGATAAAATTAGTAAAGAAGGTAATGCATTTGGTAAAGCAGTGCGCGATGCAAAATCCAACGGTGACAAGACTGTTAAAGTAGGCGGCAAGACTGTGCCTGTTAAAGAAGGTGAACTACCAGCAGCACTAAAAGCATACCAAGACAAAAAAAGTAAAGGTAAAGCACCAGCCAAAGGTGCATCCAAATCAGGCAAAATGCCAATGGACGCAGGCAAAGATGGTAAAAAAGGCACTAAAGACGACAAGCCAGCATTTCTGAAAAAAGAAGAAATGGCTACAGAAGGCATGGCGGAGGGCAGAAATACAAATAACCCAGTTGATGACATGGTAGAAGATTATTTAGATTGGCTTGATGCAAGGCACATGCTTACAAAACGCCGAGAAGAAGAAAAAGCGCAAATTATGTCTGATTTAAAAAGCGGATATTTACATCCCAACGACATAGACTATGCAATGTCTAGTGGGCAAGGTATGCCGGAAGGCCGTGGTAAAGTAATGGCAGGACGTGGGCGCGGCAAATTGATGGCCGGACGTGGGCGCGGCAAATTGATGGCCGGACGTGGACGTGGTAAGTAAAAATAGTAAGTCTCAGTAATTAGATGTACTAACCAAATAGGCCTCAAAGGGCCTATTTGCTTGAGTAAATAGTTATATGGTAAAAGACGATATTAATTGGACAGCATACTTTGATAGTATAAAGCCTGTTTGCCCTTGGAGTGCAGCAGCGTGGAAAAAAGGCGAAATTAAAGTTACAAAGTGGCGAGGAGAGTGGCAACACTTAGAAAATAATCAAGCCATTGTTTACATTGTGTCCAACTATAATCGTAGACGGTTAAAGAAACTTTGTAGTAAGCTAGATACTAGTTTGCAATATGAATGGTTATGGAGCGAGCCTAGATACGGCAAACATGCTGCTCCTACGCATATTTTAATACAACAAGATAGACGCAAGTTATTTGATCTGCGCTTCGACATTGGATACTACAATGATATAATAGGTTAAATACAAGCATGGCAGCATCATTAGACGGCGTCTTAATTAAAAAGGCGAATAGAAAAGAAACATTTACAGAAGGTCAAATTGCAGACTTGTTAGCCTGCATGGATCCTGACACCGGTTACATGCATTTTGCACGGCACTATGCACATATCCAGCATCCTGTAAAAGGCAAGCTGGTATTTGATCCTTATGAGTATCAATTACGATTAATGGACAGTTATCATAACTATCGCTTTAACATTAATATGATGCCTAGGCAAACAGGCAAGACTACATGTGCTGCTATTTACTTGGCATGGTATGCAATGTTTAAACCAGATCAAACTATTCTTGTTGCTGCTCACAAATACACAGGTGCTCAAGAAATTATGTCACGTATACGGTTTATATACGAAACTTGTCCAGACCATATTAGAGCAGGAGTGACAAGTTATAATAAACAATCAATTGAATTTGAAAACGGTTCACGCATTGTTGCACAGACAACAACAGGCAACACAGGACGTGGTATGAGTATCTCGTTACTCTATTGTTTAGATGGTGATACAACTACTGTTAAAGTTCGTAATAAGCATACCCTTGTTGAAGAAGATATAACTCTTCGAGATTTGTACATTAGAATACACACTAATGCCTTAACAGATAATTCAGTTGATAATGTTAGTCAACAACATTATCAACTGAATTCAATGAAACAAATATACGCACCTAATACAGAATATCAAATATTAACTCCTAACGGGTGGGAAGACTTTGAAGGCATTTTCTTAAATGAAAATGCAAATAAAGAATCTTGTAAAATAACATTTACAGACAGTACGTTTGTTACTGCAACGTTAGAACATCGGTTTTTTATTAATGGCACAGAAACAAAAGTAAATGATATATGTGTAGGTGACGAGGTAGATTCGCACACTACTGTTAAAACTGTCGCAGACTTAACATACTTGGTTTTAGAAGATACTTATGAAATATTTAATGCAGAAAATCATGTAATAATTGCAAATAATATTAACTCTCATCAATGCGACGAATTTGCGTTTGTGCAGCCTAACATTGCAGAAGAGTTTTGGACTTCAATATCTCCTACACTAGCAACTGGTGGTCGTGCTATTATTACAAGTACACCTAACTCAGATGAAGATACGTTTGCTACGATTTGGAAACAAGCCGAAGACACGTTTGACGCACACGGCAACGAACAGGAGCTAGGATCAAATGGGTTTCATAGCTTTATTGCGCATTGGAGCGAACATCCTGATCGCGACGAAGCGTGGAAAGCAACAGAAGTTGGACGTATCGGCGAAGAAAAATTCCGTCGCGAATACGGCTGCGAATTCCTTGTGTTTGATGAAACGCTTATTAGTAGTTTAAAACTTGCTGAAATGACAGGAGTTAGTCCTATTCTTAACATGGGACAAACACGTTGGTATAAGAAGCCAAGCAATCAATATACATATGCAGTTGCACTTGATCCTAGTATGGGCACAGGCGGAAATAATGCTGCTATACAAGTATTTGAATTGCCCAGCTATGAACAAGTTGCTGAATGGCAACATAATACAACTGCTATCCCAGGACAAATTAGAGTACTTGCAGACATTTGTAAATACATACAGCAAGAAACTAATAACACTAACGGGATATACTGGAGTGTTGAAAACAATGGCATAGGCGAAGCATGTTTACTTGTAATACAAGACTTTGGTGAAGAAAACATTCCAGGATTATTTGTAAGTGAACCAATGCGTAAAGGACATGTACGTAAGTTCCGCAAAGGATTTAATACCACACACGGTACTAAAATTACAGCGTGTAGTCGACTAAAGACTATGATTGAAAATAACAAGATGTCTATTAAAAGTAAGCCGCTTATATCAGAACTTAAAGGATTTATTGCAACTGGCAGTAGTTTCAACGCAAAATCCGGTATGAGTGACGATTTAGTAAGTGCTACGCTGTTAGCATTAAGAATGATGGCTGTGTTAAAAGATTGGGATCCTAGGATTTATAATACTTTTACACAAGCAGACGATTATGAAGATTATGAAGCACCGATGCCTATATTCATAAGTACAAACTATTAAAAGAGTTGATAAATACATTATGCAAGAATTTGACAAAATAGGCGAAGACCTTTTTAACAAGATAAGAGGACGTTTTCCAGAAGTTACTATAGGTGACGAGAATGGAACAGTTACTAACGAGCCAACAATGGCCCGCTTCTTTGATTTTGATTATAATGGACTGGGTAAAGTAAGTGTTGCGATTGATGAAGACGAAGGGCTGACTATTATCTACAGCAAAGACTTTATGGAAGATCAAGACGAAATGACGCAGGATGCGTGGTACAACTTCTTAAAAGAATTACGTATCTTTAGTAAAAAGCGTATGTTAGATTACAGCGTAAGAGATATTACCAAGTCGAATTTAAATAAAAGAGATTATAAATTTTTAGCGAAAACACCCGAAGGCGGACAAATGACAACAGAATCAAAACTGTATGGTACTAGTAAAATTAGCTACCAAAAAGTAGGCGAAGCACGTATTGTAATTAAACATACTGAAAGCATCAATGCAGAAGTTACTGCTGGTCGCACACGCAATATTGGTAAAATTTACATTGAAAGTGCTGCCGGCGAACGCTTTATATATCCATTCAAACACCTAAGTGGTGCAAGAGCAATGGCACGTCACGTAGCCGAAGGTGGTAAACCATTTGATGATTTTGGTACACACATTGTTAGCCTATCAGAAGAAATGAGCAAATTACGCAAGTTCAACAACTATATGGGTCGTAGTGCTGTAATGGCAGAAAGCCTAGCAGGATATGTAGACGTAGTTAAAGATCGCATTAAGACAGTTAAAAAAACTATTGAGTCACTTCAGAAGTCGGCTTATTATGCAGAAACATTTGCTGCATTTGAAACACCAATGATGGAAGATGTTCCTGCAGATGTTGCAGAAAATTGGGTAGATCAACTAACTATTAAACAGTTTAACGAAGAACTTGCAGATGTATTTCCTTACATTTATAAATTGGTAGGCGAAGCAACTAAGGCCAAGTTATTGGGCCCAGATGAGCTAGATGAAGTTGCCGGTCCAAAAAGTTGCTGGGATGGATACAAGAAAGACGGCACACAAGCTGGCACAGGTAAGAACAAAGGCAAGCGTGTAAACAAATGCGTACCAGAAGATATTGAATTAGAGCAAGGTTTTGATCGTATGATGGGACAGTTTGGCGAAGAAACAGACATTTGCCCAGAATGTAAAGAAGCTCCGTGTGTATGCGACAGCGACGAAACAGGCGAAGCAGACGACACTACTATGGATGTCAAAATCAACAGTAAAGGCCAACTTAGCAAAGACGACGGCACAGACGAACCAAAAGAACAAAAGATACCATTAGGCGAATTTATTCTTAGCTACTTTGACAAAGAAACAGGACACTTTCCAAAAGGCGAGACCGCAGTATTAACAATGATTGAAAAAGATTATGGTGAGCAGTTCATAAATCCTGCTAAGGCATTCATGGAAAAAATAGACGCAAAGTTTGAACAGTTCCAGATGCGTAACCAACCACAGCAGATGGAAGCACCAGACACCGGCGAATATGATAGAATACGTGAGCTAGCTGGCTTAAGATAAGTTAGCTAATCCACTTATAAGTTTTATTTCTTTTTCTTTAAAAAAGACTTGACAAATGTTCTAGACGGTGTTATTATTAATACTGTGCTATAACACTTAAAGGCACTTGCAGTAATACTGCTGCAACAATTAGGCAATTTAAACAAGACGAAAGAGGCATATTATTATGGCATCATTAGCAGAAATCCGAGCAAAGCTCAAAGAACAAGAAACCCGCGCTACAGGCGGTGCAAGTGGATCACAAGGTCCAAACCCAATTTACCCATTCTGGAATATCAAAGAAGGCGAAAGTGCAACTTTCCGTTTCCTCCCTGATGGCAATACAGATAATACTTTCTTCTGGGCAGAACGTTTGATGATCAAACTTCCGTTTGCAGGTGTTAAGGGTGATACTGATTCTCGTCCAGTACAAGTACAAGTTCCGTGTATGGAAATGTATGGTGACTCATGCGGCATTCTTAACGAAGTACGCGGCTGGTTTAAAGATGCGTCACTAGAAGATATGGGTCGTAAATACTGGAAAAAGCGTTCATACGTATTCCAAGGCTTTGTAACAGACAATCCTCTTAAAGACGATCAAGTACCAGAGAATCCAATTCGACGATTCATCATTGGTCCTCAGATCTTCCAGATCATTAAAGCAGCATTAATGGATCCAGACATGGAAGAATTACCAACAGACTATACTGCCGGCGTAGACTTCCGTCTTAACAAAACGTCTAAAGGTGGATACGCAGACTATGGTACAAGCACTTGGGCACGTAGAGATCGTCCGCTGAATGATGCAGAAATGTTAGCAGTTAACACACATGGTTTGTTTAACATGAGTGATTTCCTTCCTAAAAAGCCAGATGCAATTGCTGTTAAAGTGATGCAAGAAATGTTTGAAGCGTCAGTAGACGGTGAAGCATACGATGCAGATCGTTGGAGTCAGTACTTCCGTCCTGCAGGTATGCAAGCTCGTACAGGCGATCCTACTAAAGAAGCAAGTGTTGGAGCAACCGCAACTAGCCAGAGTGCTCCAGTAGCACAAGCAGCAGCACCTGCTCCAGTAGCACAAGCAGCAGCACCTGCTCCGGTAGCACAAGCAGCAGCGCCAGCAGCGACAGGCGGAGCAAGTGATATTCTTGCAATGATCCGTTCACGTCAACAAGGTTAATAAACAACACGGCTAGGGCCTCTGTGCTATAAGCATACGCCCTAGTTATCTTGGCTTTAAATAGGAAAAAAACATGGCTAAATCATTTGATGTTAGCAAGTTCCGCAAGGACTTGACTAAAAGTATCTCAGGCGTGAGTGCTGGATTTAACGATCCTACTGATTGGATTTCAACAGGATCATACGCATTAAACTTGCTCATTAGCGGAGACTTTCACAAAGGTGTTCCGCTAGGTAAAGTAACTGTATTTGCAGGTGAATCAGGTGCAGGCAAGTCGTACTTTTGCAGTGGTAACATTGTAAAGAACGCACAAGAACAGGGCATTTATGTAGTCTTAGTTGACTCAGAGAATGCACTTGACGAAAGCTGGTTGCATGCACTAGGTGTACAGACTGGCGAAGATAAATTGCTTAAACTTAATATGGCAATGATTGATGATGTAGCAAAAACTATCTCAACTTTCATGATTGACTATAAAGCAATGGCAGAAGAAGATCGTCCTAAAGTATTGTTTGTTATTGACAGCTTGGGTATGTTACTAACACCTACTGACGTCGATCAGTTCCAAAAGGGTGATATGAAGGGCGATATGGGTCGTAAGCCTAAAGCACTTACTTCATTAGTTCGTAACACTGTAAACATGATCGGCAGCTACAATGTTGGACTAGTTTGTACTAACCACACATATGCATCGCAGGACATGTTTGACCCAGATGATAAGATCTCAGGCGGTAGTGGCTTTATCTATGCATCAAGTATTGTTGTTGCAATGAAAAAGATGAAGTTAAAAGAAGACGAAGACGGCAATAAGATCACAGAAGTTATGGGTATCCGTGCAGGTTGTAAAGTAATGAAGACACGCTATGCAAAACCGTTTGAAGGTGTGCAGGTTAAGATTCCTTATGAAACTGGTATGAATCCTTACTCTGGTTTAGTTGAATTGTTTGAGAAGAAAAACTTATTGGTTAAGCAAGGCAATCGACTCAAGTACATTGACCTAAACGGTGAAGAACATGTTGATTACCGTAAGCAATGGACTGGTCCCAAACTTGATCTAATTATGTCGGAATACAACGAAAAAATTAAACCCGTGGTAAATACCAATGAAGTTGACGTTGCCGCAACTGTTGATCAAATTGAGGAAGAAGCCGCCCATGAATGAAGAACACATCAGTGACATCTGGACAATGTTTAAAGAATACGTAGACAAGAAACAAATTGAGATAGTAGCTGAAAAGTTTGTTG